>Ga0326512_10000527_pt1 | contig 33688 bp, 45 predicted proteins | sample 1_2617_0518_D_FD_203652 | JGI IMG/M metagenome (GOLD analysis project Ga0326512, IMG submission 203652) | Bovine rumen microbial communities from UC Davis, California, United States - 1_2617_0518 | ecosystem: Host-associated > Mammals > Digestive system > Stomach > Rumen | place: USA... | reverse complement strand
CAGCTCTTTCCCTTTCAAGACCACCCACCATTTTCTTGTAGTCGGGGCTTGCGTTCGGGTCAAAAGACCAGATTTCATCACCCGTCGGTTTCCTTTCGGCAAGGTGGTTGTAGTATTCTATGTCCTCGTCAATCTTCTTTAACCGTTCCTGAAGTTCCTGGACGTTCAGCTTGTCATCGCCACGCTTAAGGGCTTTGTTGAAAAGCTTGCGGAGCTCCTTTGCCTCATCACGTCCAGATACCAGCCCCTGGTATTTCTTGTTCGCATTCTCCGCCCGCTCCAGTTCCCTTTCTGCGGCATCCTTTTCCTTTCCTATGGTTCCCTGGCTTATGTAGGCATCCTCTGACCTGCCCTGTGGGTACTTGAAGTTCCTTGCAACGGCCGCTTCCTGTGTGGATTCATTGACGGCCTTGCGGTTCTTGTCAACTTCATTCTTGTAACTTCTGATTGTACTGTCATAAGAGGCATCAAGGTTGATGCCCTTTTCCTTGTTTTTATTGTTATTATTATCACTGGGTGCGGAAGTACTGACGCTTCCTGCCACAATGTCTTCCTTAGGAACGACAACGTTCTTTCCGTTTATCCTTACCGTAATGCTTCCGCCACCGTCTGATTTTGGGGGAGGAAGCGGACCTCGGACATTATTATCCCAGTTGGCTTGTGTGTTTTCCTTGTTTACCTGTTCAACAGCCTCTTTTACTTTATCTGCCATTATTCGTGTACCTCATCCTTATTAGTCATTTTCAGGTAATTCTTGAGCATTGTGTCCTTTACATCACCATACTTGTCGTATTTGCCGTGCATTGTGTCAATAACGAGCTTTACCTTTGCCTCATCGCTAAGGTTTTCAAGCTCTTCCTCGTCCCAGACATCGGCATCGCCGTTAGTCATAAACAACAACTGGTCTACCTGTTCCATAGGGAACCTTTTCGGGTTCCACAATGCCTCGCCAGCCACGCCGTTGAGGATGTTCATGGCGTTTTCCAGACCGTTCAGTTCCAGGTTGCCCTCATACTTCTTTTTCTTGACCACAGTTGATGGAAGTTTACCTACTTTTTCCCCAATAGTGGTCCACATAGCGGATTTTCCGGCAGACCTTGCCATTGATTCATCAAGGACATCACCCGGAGCTTTTGCTGGGGTTCTATAGAACTCCTTCGCCGCAGTCTTTAGGTCTTTCTGAGCCTGTTTTGCGGCCGCATGCTCAATGTTTGCATCCGACAAAGGGCCGTTCTTGGGGTTTGTTGCCATGTCAAAAATCTTTCCGAAAATCGTCTTCGGCTTGTTGTCCTTGGCTTCCTTTGCCACTTCCTTGGCTACCTTCTTCAGGTTCTTACCTGTTTCCTCAACGGCTTTCGTGGTTCCCTTTTCAAGGGAGGCGAGCCTCTGGTAGAAATCATCTGGTACGTATTTAGGCTTAGGTGCCTCTTTCAACGCCCCAGTAGCCTTGTCAACCACGGTCTGCGCTATGTTCTTAGGTTTTGTCTCGTTCACGGCACCAACTGCCCTTGCAATCCTTCCTCCCTTTAGGGCACCCTTGATGAAGCCCATAAGAAGGGGAATGCCTGCGTTGGCATCGGCAAATGCCTTGGTTTCGTGATAGATGTGGGAAGCCGGTCGGGTCTCGCCCGTGACGGCATAATTAAGCATTGATTCCTTGCGTTCCTGTTCCGACGGACCTGGCTTGTACTTTTCAAGGTCTGCCTGAACATCAAGCAGTTCCAGTGCTTTTCCAATCTTGTCTTTAATCTCTGCCATTGCTCTGTTTCTCCGTTACCTAGAATCTCGCCAACGGCTGAGCCTGTGATGTGGCGTTGAAGCTCACGTCCTGAGACTGTGATTGTCTGCCATTAGACGACATAAGTTTCTGTGCCATGTTGGCAAGCTGGCTCCAGTCCTTTCCGTTGCCATTAGACTGGGTCTTTTCCGTTGTCACTGGCGTTTCTGACTGTGTCATTGGTTTTGCGGCTTCCTTTACCTCAGCCGTCTTGATGTCCGCCTGGTTGCTGCTTGAGTTTGCGTTGTTTGCGATAGAGCCACCGCTTGCCATCTGGTTTGCGGTCGTAGATGACTGCTGTCCTGCCCCGCTGTTCGAGCCAAGCACTCCTCCGATTATACTTGCTGCCATTCCCATTTATCTTTCCTCCTTTATGCGAATAATTTGCCGAAACCAGTAAACAGTTTCTCAATAGAGTCCTGGTTGTTGTACCCTGCGTTGAACAGGTTAATCTTGTTTGCGGCATCCTGACCAGCCGCATTCGTCTTGTTGCTTGCAATCTGGTTTGCCGTGTTCGCCTGTGTCGAGTAAGCGTTTCCTGCCGCAGTCGTGTTCGTTCCGTATCTGTTTCCTGCCGAAGTCGCCAACTGGCCGTAAATGTTTCCTTGTCCGTTAAGTATGTTGCCAAGCTGGTTAAGGGCATTCGTGTAGTTACTCATAACCTGATTCTGTTGACCTTGTAAGCCTTGGTTATAAGCGTTAATTACCTGACCAGAACCTAATGCCGCCGCAGCCGCTTTTGACATACCAGTGCTCCGTGCCATAGCGGCAGTGCTTGCCCCAGCCTGGTTTGCGGAATCAATAGCACCTTTCTGTGCCTGTTTCAAGGCATTCTGGTAGCCTTGGTTTCCTACATACTGACCTGTGTCCTGCCTGTACTGGTCCAATGCGTTGCCGTACTGCTTGTTTGCGGCATTCATTTCATTGGTGTATGTTTTGTTTGCGTTGTTTATCTGGTCCCCATACTGAGTCGTAAGCTTTCCGACAGCATCGTTAAGCTCGGTCTGAGCGTCCCCGACCCTGCCCCAGTAATCGTTCACAGAAGACTTGGCACTGTTTATTAATGATTCACGCTTATTAGTAAAGGTTCCGGCTGGGTTCAAGAAGTTTGAAAGCCCTCCCGTAAGAGCACTCCCAAAGGTCTTCCCCATGTTGCCTCCCAAATTTGCTATACCCTTGCCTAAATTTTTAAAGAATCCCATAATCTATCATTCTCCTTATCTTGCGTAAACGTTAGAAATCCTAACGAAGTCGTTCGTGTCCTTAAGAATAGTGTTGTAGAACAATTCAAGGGCATCCGCACCCAATGCGGCGACACCGTTCGGGTCCGCACCCTGCTTAATCTTGTAATAGGCCGCAAGCTTGTATGCAAGGTAGTTGTAATAGACGTTGTTGGGGAACAACAACTCCGTGTCCTCATAGACTGACTTTATTACAAGGTTGTCAACAAGCAAGCCGTAGCCCGTCTTTTCATCTTCCTTCATTACGCCATGATACGTGTCATAGCTTGTCGCAGGAACAAGGACTTCGCCGTTCACGGTTATGCCGTCCTTCGTTTCCCAGTAAAGGTCATTCTTGAAACTGTATACCCTGTCGCTTGTAAGCCCTTCCGCAATGGTTTCAGTAGTCCCTGTTTCAAGGTCAAAGCTTTCAAGGTTGCCGTCCCTTACATAGACAAGACGGTTGTCATAGAAGGCGTTGATTTTACCCGTAGGAAAGCCTGGGTCTTCATCCACATCAACCGTGTGAAGGACAGTTCCGTTGTATTTCTTCAATGTCAACGTTCCAGAAGCCCATTCAGTATAGTAGGCTTTGTTGTCTTTCTTGAACCAAGGCTTTGAGGTGTCGCTTATGACACCGTTGTCAGTAAGCATAAAGCCCGACTGTGTGGTTGTTTCCGTTCCGTTGATGATGTCCTTTATGGAATAGCTTCCGTCCTTCTCATAGAGGACGTTCTTGTCGCACACATCAATGATGTTTCCGTCAATCGCACCGACCCTCTGGTCATCGGAGGCATAAGTAATGCTGTCCTTTACTGGATAATAGTATACACTTACGGTCCTAAGGCTGTTCATCCTGTTGTAGATGACTATCTCGTCCTCAACGAGGTCATAGAACGGACCGCCCGTAAGCGATGTCTTGGCTTTCCTGTTTATAGGCACCTCATTAAGCCCGTCGTTGTAGCAGACATACTGAAGCTGGTAAAAGTCACGTGGAAGCTCACACCTTTCGCCCTCAAAAGTGAAGGTCTTAAGGAATGACTTGTCGCCGTGGTTTATTATCTGCTGGTACAGGTCTGCCCATGCATTGTCAAGGAACATCATGTTTTCCTTCCAGGAAATGAAGTCGCTGTTCTGCAAGTCGGCAAGCATTTGTGCCTGTTCTATCAAATCTTTTGCGTTATACGTTGTCATACTGTATTAGTGAAAAGAAAACCCCTCCACCCGTTAGGGCAAAGGGGCTACAACTTATGGAGGTTCTAAGTTGTTTAGTGTTTACTTATTGTTATGCGATACCGTTATGCGATACCAGAAGCACCGTAGAAGCGACCTACGCCACATACAGATGGGTTGGTTACTACGAATGAACCGAACATCTGGAGCGTTACGTCCATAGCAGGTCCGTTTGAAGTAGCCTGACCAGGCTGAATGTTGAGGTAGTCGTCAATGATAAGTCCGTAAGGTGTCTCAGTCTTGCCCTCACCGTCCATTTCCATTGGGTCCTGTTTACCTGGGTTGTTGCCCTCGATACCGTCGTTTACTTTGTCAGTGTTTGTGTATGACCACAATGCTACATACTCTGTGTCGAGGATGTAGAATCGTCCTTTCGGACAGTATGGGTCATCAACGATGTTCTCGATGTAGTTTGTTGAGAAGCTTGCAGAGAACTTGTCGAATCCGACGTTTGCTTCACGTTTGGCTCTTGTAGAAGTCTGTGTGAAGTATGTGTTTGTAGCCTCAATCTCAGCAGAGAACTCAAGGAAGTCCGAATCATTCATAATGATAAGGTCAGCCTGTGAACCCTGTCGGCGGCATTTCTGCAAGAGTTTCTGAACTGTTACAGATTTCTTTTCGTCGATTGCGGAAGCGTCATAGAAAGCACCTGCAAGGCGGTCTGTTGCGATAGAGCGGTCTACACCAAAGAATGATGTACCTGCTACCGGACGAGTTGTTGGAAGCCATCCTGCAAGACCGACTGGAAGCAATGGTGCGTTTCCGTCGTTTGAGCCTGCGAGTACAACGTAGTCAGTTGCAAGAACTGTTACTGTTGTGTCAGGTGTTACGTTTACTGTGTTGCCGTTGATAGATTCAACAGTCAATGTTACCTTTTTAGCGTTGTTGTTAAGAACTTCCTTAACCTCAAGCTGGCTTCCGATGTCGATAGCCATGATAGCATAGTCTGGAAGCGTGATGTCAGCTTTTGTTCCAGAAGTGAAAGCCCAAGCGTCGCCTGTAAGACAGATTTCACCATAACCAGTTCCATACAAAGCTGCGGCCAATGTCTTACGGAAGCTTTCTGATGCTGCGAACATCTTTGCACCAGCAATCTTCATGTAAGCGCCACGTTTTGTCTGTGAAGCCTGAACCTCTTTGCTGTTCATTGTGTATACGCTGAACAACTGACCCGGCTCAACCGCAAACTCTACTGCCTTTGATACGGTAGCTGCGTTGTTTTTAGCAACGAGGAAGTCGCCACCAACAGCACCACCACGACCATACATAGCCGAGAAGTTCTGTGTTTTGCCTTCGACACGTTCCTTTTTGATTTTCTTCAAGACTGGCGAGTTGCGGAACATCAAGTTCTCAACGCCGTCCTTATAGTATACCTTGAGCATTGCCAAGATAGATGCATTAGCACTGATTGCCATGTTTTATTCTCCTTTAATTTATTAGTGTTCTTTATTTATAGCTTTCAAGCTCTTTTTCAAAAGCGGCGACCTCATCTGGGTCATCCTCTTTGTCCTCGTCCTCTGGAAGGTCTGTTATTTCAACAGTAGTTTTCTCTTCCTCAGGCTTTTCTTCCTCTTCTTCCTCTGATTCCTCATTGGATTCATCAGATGAAGCAATGACATCACCGTCTTCCGTTACGACCTCAGTACCTCCGTCTTCAGTTTCCTGGACGGAAATCTCCGTGTCTTCCGGAACACCGAATGCCTTCTTGATTGCGTCAAGCTTGCTTCCAAGCTCACCGACAAGGGCTTCAACAAACTCGTCCTCGCCCATTTTGTCGCCCTCAAAGCTGTCATAACGGTCGAATGCGTCACGAACCAAGTCATAGTCGCTTCCTTCAAGTGTGGAAAGGTCCTCGTTGAAGGGACGAAGCTTGTCGCCGTATTTCTCGTTGAAGTCATCGAATCGGGCTTCCTTTTCCTGTCCGGCGATGTACTCGTTGGCAGGGTTAATGATTTCGTCATAGACTGTTGTTTCAAGCGCGTTGACTTTTTCATCAGTTGAGGCAATGCTATCATCAAGCTTCTTTTCAACACGTGAAATGTTCTCGTTAAGCTGAAGGACTGCGTCACGTAATGTATAAAGGAACTCGCTTATCTGGTTCTCATCCATTATCTTTTCTCCTGTTTATAGTCTTTGCTTTATTAGTGCATTGTTCTTTGCCGTTCTTTACGACACTACTACGCCATAGGTGCCTGTTGTGCCTGGTCAAACGTCCTTCCGTCCCATCCGGTAAGGCCTTGCTGACCCGTCATCATGTCCATGTCCACAGGTGGCTGTCCTTGTGGTGGCATACCCTGTGGCATACCTTGGGGCTGTTGCTGTTGTGCCGCCATAGCCATCATTTCCTGCTGTTGCTGAGCAAGCATGTCCTGCTGCTCCTGTATGGCTTGCTCCTCAGGCGTAGGGCTGTTCATCTCTGTTTCCATCTGAACCGCCGTGTCATAAAGACGGTCAAGCTTCTCTATGTCCTTCTGGTTCTTCTGGAAGTTAGCCGCACGAAGCGACAACTGCGTGTTAAGGATTTCAGTCTTGAGCATTGGGATTGGTATGTAGTCAGGCACGTCGTAGTTTTCTGATTCAATGCAGTCACGGATAACCGAAAGAACCGCATTGATTGCGTTGTTGCTTAATGAATAGCCTCCCTCAAGGTCTGGGAGCTCCATGAACTGTGCGATTCGCTCCTGCGGGATTACGCCGACCTGTGCCAGTTGCTGCAACTGCTGAAGCTTTGTCGATGGGTCTTTTGACAATGAATCCGCCGCACTGAACTGAATCTGCATTTTCTTCTCTTCATCAACGATGTCACGCCATTTAACGTCAAGTCGGTTAGGCGTGTCAGGCAAGATAGTTTCGTCTTTCGGGAATACCCTTAGGCAAGTCTTGGCTATCTCAACGTAGCACCTTATGACCTGGTTCAACTGTTCCTCAAAGCGTTCCGATTCGACGTCCTCGACTGTCTGCAAGGCGACGCCTGAGTTAAGTCCGCTTGGTTTCTTGCTTTGTGCGGAAAGCTGTGAGATACCGACCATTTCATAGGCGGTTTCCTTAAGGTTATTGATAAGTTCCATGTATTCCGCATCAATGAACGGCGGTGTCGCTATGGTAACAGGCGAGCTGGTCATGTCGCTCGTAGCCTTGTATGTTATGATGTTTCCGATACGGTTGTTTAACTGTGTAGCCTTGATTGTGGCGTCATCTGGGAGGAAAATCGTGTTCGCAGGGGTAAGCTGCGAGGCGTCCTTTACCTTTGACATAAGGATGTTGATTTCAGTCTGGATTCCGTAAAGCATGTCTACGATAGAAACTGATGAGCCACCGTGTATAGGGTTGTTGTACCAGAGGAATACGAAAGGTACACGGTTTCCCTCATACTTGTCAATGTCAACGAAGTCAAGCTCCGTAATGTAAACCGCCTTGCACTGGTCTACGGTGTCATAGTAGATTCCGTAGGTCACGTATTCCTGCTGGGGATTGTTGTTCAGGACCTTCGTTCGGTATCTTTCTGGAAGCATTGAGACCGGATAATCTTTCTGGCAGTAGTATGCCCTTGTAATGTTGTTGTATGTAAGCTCAGCCGGTCTTACGAATACCTGCCAGGGCAAAGCCTTCGTTATTGTCTTTGTTTCACCGTCAACGTAAAGCACGCCATGGTCAAAGATACAGGCGTCACGGAAAGCCATAGACACCTTCTTGTTCACTTCCTCAATGTCAAAATACTGGTCGAAATACTGCTGTGCGTTCTTGCATACATTGATGTCCTTGAAAGTTCCGTTGATACAGTTGAAGAACGGTCTTACCTTTGACTGCGCAATCTTGGAAGTAAGCGTGTCAATGCAGGACTTTATGACGTTAAGCGACGGCGTAAGCGTAGTGTCCGTCTCAATGGATTCCTCGATGTTGTAAAGCCCGACTATGGAAGGGTTCCTAATGTTCTTTAAGGTTCCTGCGGGCGTGTTGTTGTAATAGTTATAGTTCCTGTAATACTTGGATAATCTGGACTCATTAAGCGTCTTTAATTCAGATACCCTGTCACGGATTTGTTCTTCTGTAATCATAAGGTATTAGTGCTTTGTTCTACGCCGTTCGCTTCCAAATCTTGATAGTATAGTTTGAAGGTCTTGTTTCAGTTCCACCAGTAGCATCAATGGCGTTTCCATAAGCGTTTCTTGTATCAGCATTAACACCAGCAACTTGAAGGTAAGTTCCATTTTGAGGTGAATAAGCCACGTTGGCATTTGCACCAAATTCAACCCTAATCGTGTGGTCATGGGATTGAATGTCCTGTCCTTGCAGTCCACCATTGAACGCCGAGGCGTTTCCACCACTTGCACGGAAGAAAGCACCACTAAAGTTAAGTTCGGTCCAAGTAGTATTAGGAAAAAGCGTTCCTGGTGCATCACAACCAGGAAACTGAACATAAACCACACCAACTGGGTAGCAATAGTTTAGAATGTCGTTTGTCAAAGCTATGGTGCCGCTTTTTTTAGGAACTGATACAGAATGGGTCGGCGTATCTTTTGACGTTGTTGGATAGTAGTTGAACTGTATTGTTTCACCATCACCAGAATCATCCCATGTGCCAAGTTCAAGAACACAGTTGTCTTCAGATGTACCTCTTACACGCAACAGACCACCGTCGTTGGTATTGTCCATTTGATACGGTATTGTAAGTCCGTTTCTGTAAGTTGTTATTTTATGGGCAGTTGCCGTTGTAGAAAGATTACCAGAACCTTCCGGAACGTCCGCATCATTGAAAAGCACATTCTGAGGTGAAACAAATCCACTGTCATTGGTAAGCTGACTGGTTTTGCTTGGTATGGTAGTCGTATCAGGCAAAGCCCCTACATCAGAGGCATCCAATGTAACGTCACCCTGCTTTCCGTTGACCGAAGTAACAACATTCGTGGGGTTATTTGACACGATAACCCAGTCTGTCCACGAGCCGTTCAACTTGTTCCTTACATAAATCTCATTCTCAACAAGATACGTAAAAGTCTGGACTATCAGTTCATTGCCTTGGCTGACGACTTCTATAAGGTTATTGTGCATAGAGTTTGCGGGCTTATTGGCTATGTTGTCATTGCCAAGGCTGTAATAGGCTCCGGTTTGTGTCAGGTTATCAAGGTTGATGTTGTCTATCTTGGTCAAGCCCTTGTCCGTAAGGCTGTCTACCTCATTGCCTAATTCAGTTATCATCTTCTCCAGGCTGAAAAGGCTTGTGTTTATAGCCTGTGGGCTGTTGTTTGTTACTGTTGTCATTAAAACCTCCTAAAAGTTGAACTTGCTTACCTGTGCCGTTGAATCAGTAGTGTTAACGCCAAGTGAAATCTGATAGATTCCAAGGTTCGTCTCAAGGCTGAGCTGCATTGCCACGCATTCTTGGTATTTTGGCTGGAACCTGAGGTAAACTATGTGGTTCTCATCATAATCCGAAGGGTTCACCTCAAAAGTCTTCTCCTCCGTGTGCCTTGTAATGTCAGTGATAGTGTGAACCTTTGCCTTGACGTAGCCTTTCGTGTTCTTTTCATCGAAAAGCCTGATGTACCAGCAGTCCATGACGGCTTTCATCTCGCTTCCCAGTCCATAGTAGGCGGTTTCCAGTTTCAACGGTATCATTTCACCATCTTCGCCGTCCTTCTTGTAAAGGGAAATGGTGTGGGTCTCCTTGTTCGTTTCCCCGTCCGTCAGTAAAATAACTTTATGTGGCTGGAAAGAAACCTGCTCGGAAACGTAGTCAAGCCTGAACATGTCACTGTCAGACAGGACATAGACACCACTGTCAGAGCAGACATAAAGCGAAAGCGAGGCGGGGTTCTGTCCCACATAGTAGATTTCGCTTATGTCGGAAGCCTCGAACATCTTGGAAAGGATACGGTCACCAGTGAAAGCATAGAAGGTCTTGTTGAACTCAGACCAGAATACCGCCTGTGTCGGCAACGTTCCCAAGAAACGCAGGTTTCTCTTGTAGGCTACCGGCGTAACGTTTGAGACCACGCCAGCGTTGTATGTAGCAGCGTAAATGGTGTCGTCATCAACCACATACTGCTGTCCCTGAAGGCTGAATACATTGCTTACGTTCTCTATGCTGGACAAAAGCATGTATGTGTAGGTCTTCTGGTTGTTGTTCCAGTACATTAACGGATAAACCGTGTTTCCTTCCTTTACAAGGTCGTTGTTTGAGTAGCCCTTTATCAGCTCGGCGGTCTGCGAAGCCGGAAGGACTATGTTTCCGGTCGGGTCGATTGGGTAGATGGTGTCATAATACTGTGAGTCATCCCCCTGGTATTCGGCTGACTGAGCTGTGGAGCCTATCGTGTAGTATGACTGTACTTGGGAGTTCCTAAAGATTTTATTTACAGACCAGACCAGATACCCACCTTCTACTGTTCCAACATAAGGGTTCGGAAGGTAGCCTACAAGCTCAGCGTTGCTTACCATGTATCCCGCATTCATTCCGGCACAATAAACAACACCTTTTTGTTCTGTTCCACTTGTTGAAAAGATTGGTGGCCAGCAGTCAACCCAACTCAAGTCCAGGTCTTTTATAAACTCTTGCTTTTCTATGTCATAGAAAACAGGAGGATAGCCAGATTTATTAGGCTCGAATAGGCGAACGTATCTATTCATGTATACAAGGCTTTTGATTTCCTCGACTGACAACGTATCTCCTACTTTGACCTCTGTAGAACTGTAGTTATACCATTTACCGTCATTTTTTTGGTAGGTAATGTTTCCAGTAAAAGGTGCATAACCAGGACTAGAAAATTCTAAGTATACGAAGTTCTTCTTAAAACTAAAAAAAGGTTCTATTGGTAGACTAAGATTGCCAATACAGATTAATGAGTTACCTTTATAAACAAAACGAAGGTCTCCTATAGAGTAGCTTTCAAGGTTTGTATAGGGACAGTCTATCTTACCATTTACAGTAGGTACAGAGTATGTGGTATCTGATGTACCGTATTCAGGAAAATACATTGTATACTTGTTATCAGAGCCAGATACCTTCGTGACCGCTCTTATGGCAAACTGATTGCCACTATTTTCATCAGACACATTTTCCTCTAAAAGATTAAAACGTATTGAATCCTCAATGTAAAACTTTTCATTTGCAGACACCCATTCACTAAAAGAGCTAGTAGAAGTGTTAAATGTAGTAGTTCTCGCATGGTAAACGGTATCATTAACATTAAAGCTACCGGATTGCGACATAAACGCAAACTTCATAGTGTCGCCGACCTTGCCACCAGTTAGTATTGGCTCAGACACAAAGTTACTAGATACACCTATGCGGAAGTAGGTAAGTGGATGGTAATCTGGTTGACTTTTTTTAAGATGAACTAGAACTACTCCGAAATAATACTGGTTGGTAATAATACTATACTCCCTTGAAATGTACCCAACAAAGAAAGCGTCATCATCATCTGGGTCTTTCCAGATTCGTGAAAAGATTATGTCTATGTTATTATACTGACGGTCTACATTGTATTTAAGAATGCTTTCATTATTTATGTATACATAAAAGTCATAAGAATTTTCATCATACATAGTGTAGACAACATCACCATTAAGCATTTTGGCGACTGCCAGTGCATTATCAGGGACATCAAGTTCTTCAACGTTTGTCACATAACTTATTGAGTCACTTGAACGGATTTTTGTCGTACCCTCATAAAGTTTAATAGCTGCCATAGTAGTTAATGTATTTTCCTTAACCAACGTATAAGGCACGCCTTTACTGTTGAAGAATGTATACGAGTTTTTCTTGTCAAACAGCTCAGTCGTCTTGTCATAAAGGGGGCTCAACGTTCCGCCGAAGACAGTGCTGTTCTTTTCGTTGTATCCGTTGAACTGCTTCACGTCTGTTTTCAACGTGTTCATGCACAACGGAGCTTCAAGAGGTATGTTCTGTATCGTGTTCTTGCTGTTTGCCATAGATTACTGCTCCCTTTCACTTTCTATCTTTTTCTGATACACGTTGCTTGGTATGTAAGCGACCGGTATCGCCGCAAGAATAACGGCAAGCTGCGTGAAGTCGCCTTTGTTTGCAACAACAATGTATGTGATAAGGGCGGCTGCCCATGCTACGATAATGTTCTTTACTGATTTAAGTTTCCTGTTCATGTTTCTATGCCTTTATTCCGAATTTTAATGCGAAATAGCCCAGTATGGTAGCTATTACCCACTTGAAGACATTATCGCTTATCGTCTGCCACTTCGATGCCTTATCCTTCACTGGCTGGATTTCCAGTGTCCTAAGGCGTTTGTCGTGTGCGTTGAAAGCCTGAAGGCATTCGATAAGCTTTTCCTTTATGTCCTTTATTTCCTTTTCCTGAAGCTTGTTTTCCACGATGACGGTTTTCAGTTCCGCCAGGGTGGATTCAATGTTGGTCAATCTATAGTTAATAATCTTGCTATCGTTATCTAAGTTTTCCTGTTCCATAAAGTATTAGTGGCAAGTGCCTTAGTGGAAAATGGAACAGTCTTTGTCAATAACACCTGTTTTGATGTCGTTGTCTATGATTTCCTTGGAAAGCTTGGCACGGATTGACTTGATTTCTTCTATTGTATAGTCAGATTCCTTGATTTTCTTGAACCATTCAAAGAATGAAATCTGTGGAATGATACCAACCAGGTCACGTGCTCTTGCGGCGTTCATCTGGGTATACATGTTCTTGATAATGTCTTCCGAAATACCCGCCTCGATAGACTTGTAGCATTCGTTGTAGAAATACTTGCCAAGCCAAAGGTTCTGTTCCGCAAATTCTGCCCTTCTTCCGATACATTCAATGTAAGTGAAGTAGTGCCCCAGCATCTGTTCCGTAATGAATCGTGTGATTGAACCGTTGAATGGGTTCACTTTCCTTGCAAAGTCAGTGGCTTGCTTGGCGGCTACGGTAGCACCTATCTGGCAAAGGTCAAAGTTATACTGCGGAATGTTGTCCTTCACACCGGTTCTTGTAATGGAATGCTCGGAGCCTGGCATCCAGTAATAGACCACATCTTGTATCAACTTTATCTTCAAAGGCGTTCCCTCAGTGATAAGGCGTATCTTCCAGTTGAACTCGCCGTCTTCCATAGCACGAAGCTCACTGAAAGAAACCTTGTTTTGTCTAAGAAAATCAACGTTGTAAAGCCGTCCGAATACCCAGGGGTGGGTCGGCTCACCGTGAAGCACGAACTGTGTCCTTTGGTTAGGGAACGGACATACCTGTGCGAACTGTCCCTGAACTTCTATGACGTTTGGTTCAATACCGTGTTTCAGTTGCTCCAATGCAAAGGGTCCCGCAAACTGGTCATCGGCGTCAATGAATGTTACCCAGTGTGTCGTGGCTGTGTCCAAGCCGTGTTGCCTTGCCAAACCAGGACCTACGTTCTTCTCGCATTTAAGCTGCTTGATTGTAAGCTCTGGGAAATTGTTTGTGATTTTAGAATAGTCGTCTGATGGGTTATCACAGGCAATGACCACCTCAAGCTTGTCGGCGATAGTCTGACCTGCGATAGATTCCAGTGTTTTCTTGATTGTTTTCTCAGCCTTGTAAGCCGGAATAACTACTGTGATTTCTTTTACGTTAGTGTTGTTCAACTTTAGTTCCTCCATAGCTTATTAGTGCTATGGAAGGAAACAGTTGATTATTTAAGCGTCGTAGCCTTTAGGCATCATTTAGAATACGACTTGGGTCAAAGGTAATACCACAACCACCGTTAACAAGCATGTTGTAGATGTAGTTGCTTGTATCTCCCAAAGTGATTGAACTGCTAATGTGGATTGGCACCGTTGAATTAGTAAGGACAGTGCATCCACTAAATGTGTATTGCATGTTAGTAACACCATTACCAATAACTATTGGTTGGTTGAGATTAGAACAACTACCAAATGTGAAACCCATGTCAGTAACACTATCTGGAATTGTTACTGGTTGGTTGAAATTAGTACATCCACTAAATGCGAAACTCATGATAGTAACGCTATTTCCAAGGGTTACTGGTTGGTTGAAATTAGTACAACTACTAAATGCGAAATTCATGTCAGTAACACTATCTGGAATTGTTACTGGTTGGTTGAAATTAGTACATCTACTAAATGCGAAACTCATGTCAGTAACGCTATTTCCAAGGGTTACTGGTTGGTTAAGGCTATTACATCCATTGAATGTGTATTGCATGTTAGTAACACCATTACCAATAACTATTGGTTTATTAAGCTTGCTACACAAGTTGAATGTGTAATACATGTCAGTAACACTATCTGGAATTGTTACTGGTTGGTTGAAATTAGTACATCCATTAAATGCGAGACTCATGATAGTAACGCTATTTCCAAGGGTTACTGGTTGGTTGAAATTAGTACAACTACCAAATGTGAAACCCATGTTAGTAACACCATTACCGATAGTTACTGGTTGGTTGAAATTATTACATCTATAGAATGTGTAATACATGTCAGTAACACTATCTGGAATTGTTACTGGTTGGTTGAAATTATTACATCCATTAAATGTGAAATTCATGTCAGTAACGCTATTTCCAATAGTTACTATTTTATTAAGATTACTGCACCCATCAAATGTACCCTCCATGTTAGTAACACCATTACCGATAGTTATTGGTCTGTTGAGACCAAGACATGAATTAAATGTTTTATACATGTCAGTAACACTATCTGGAATTGTTACTGGTTGGTTGAAATTAATACATCTATAGAATGTGTAAGACATGTTAGTAACGCTATTTCCAAGGGTTACTGGTTGGTTGAGATTATAACAAGCGTTAAACGTGTTATACATGTTAGTAACGCTATTTCCAATAACTATTGGTTTATTAAGCTTGATACACAAGCTGAATGTGTAAACCATGTTAGTAACACTATCTGGAATTGTTACTGGTTGGTTGAAGTTTTCACACGAGCTGAATGTATAAGCCATGTTAGTAACGTTATTCCCAATAGTTATTGGTTTGTTGAAGTTTTTACAACTTCTGAATGTTCCAGACATTTTCGTACAGTATTTCATTAGGTCATAATCTTCTGGAGCTTTTGTAATAAGAGCTGGATTGCACAAAAATGTATCTACAAGGTTGGCACAACCTACATACATGTCACTTGCATCATAGATGTATAGAGTTTCTGCATTAGTTAAAATGGTATCACCCAAGGCATTTACTGAAATGTCAAGGGTATTATTCCAATTTTCGCCTTCTTTTATACCATAAATTCCACTGCCATTTACAAATCCGTTTGTTATGTCAGAAGCACCTAAAGCCAAGGAATGTGTTGTAATAGACTTATTCATTTGGTGCAAGTTTACATAAACAGAGTAAACTGGTGGTGGTAACACAGATGGTGAATAACCATACCCCTGGAAATAAATGTTTCCGTTTGGTTGAGTCAGATAGAAAATTGGCTTGCTTTTACTTGACCTTGACATGCTATTGTAATCATCTTCCGCCATAACAGTGTAAGTGGTAACATCGAGCCCGTTCACCTTTGCAATGTTATTAACATAGATGTTGTTTACATAAAAGTTATCGGCATCAATAGGGTCTGGAATGTTCATCCATCTAGACTTGCCATTTACAACGCCCAAGACCTGACCATTGTTTCCTACAGCACCATTGATTAACACGGTGTTTACGACATTCAAGTCCGTGACCGTAGCGTTTATTGTCGTAAAGTTGTTATACGTTTCATTTAATTCGTTGTGAACGTTATCCACATAGTTATAAACATTGTCAAACCTTACGTTAAGCTTGTTTGTTTTTTCAGCGTCGTATTCCTTAAGCTGATTTAAAGTAATTAATTCGTCCATTCTATTTATTCCCCTTAATCCTTAATCCAGTCCGTGTCAAAGTCATCACAGACCTTTACGTCACTTCCGTTCCAGTTGATTGATTCAAAGTTTACGGTAACGCCGTTTTCATCAGCCTTAAAGTGTTCGTGTTTCACTTCGGTTTCTGCCTGTGTATCTGGGTCTATTACAGTTTTAGTAGTGCTTACGTCAAGCCCTGTCGCATTGGTCTGCTTCAAATTGGAATCGCCCAGAACGGTAAGATTTCCCCTTACAAGAAGGTCATCAAAGATACCAGTTTCAACAACAAAGCTTGGTGCATAGAAGTCACCGAAGCTTATCTGACCCGAAAGACCTGTGCAGACGTGCTGGTAAAGTTCGTCCACAACATTATCCAGTGCCGTATAGTTATACCAGATGTTCGGTGCGTCCAGTTCCTTTGTGGCGTGGTAGCTGTAATAAAGCCCGCCGTTCGCCCTTTCACGGATGTAAAGCCGTCCTTTATACTGATAAAGCTTCGTTACGGTAAGCGTGTCTCCGACTGTTCCCCAGTGGATTTCATAATCCGTTCCGTTTCCGATAACGGTGGCAGACCAGATGGTGTTGTCGGCGTTGTCAGTCCAGTTCAATACCATTACGCCCGTAAATGATGGCAATACAACCGTGTAGTGGTCGTTGTTGTCAAGGCTTGGTGAAGGCGTAAGGTGGTTCACGTCAGATGTGACGATGTTCCCTGCGTTGATAAGGTCTGCCTTGATAAGGGGCGTGGTTATGGACCTTGCGTTAATGTCCACGTCGTTAAGACCAGTTATCTGACCAGTAATGTTGATGTCGTTTACGTTAAGCGTCTGGCTGACATCAAGCTCGTTGACGGTTTCCTCCACCGCCATGACCTTATCTGCGACAACGGTATTCGTTGCCACCCTGTCAGTTGCGTTGATTTCTGATGTGCTGATACGCCCTTTGATAAGGTTAGCCTCATTCCGATACCAGTCAAGGGTTGTAGCTGATGGCTCACCTTCCGGCGTAAGCTTAATGCTTTCGGATGCGTTGATACGCTGTGCCTCAAGGTTCGTTACCGTTTCAACGCCGGTAACCTGAAGCCCCTCTGTCCTGAGGTTCCCCGTAACGGCATCGTCAGCGTTCAACTGGCTGATGTCAGCGTTCTCAGACTTCAAGACAGTGATACTGCTGTTAGGTGAGGCAATACCAGTCTGGTCGATGGTTGTCGTAGCAATGTTGGCGGTTCCTGCGGTAAGGCTTTCTGTAGTGACGGATGCCTCAAGGTCTGTCTTGCTTACCTTGGCATTGTCAAGCCCCTCCACCTGGCTGTCCAGCGTGTTGATGTCTGTCTGAATCTGGGACACCTGCTCCACAAGAGCCCTTACGGTCTTGCTGTCGCCATCATAGTTTTTTCGATTAATAGTCATTATTCATTCCCCTTTTATTAGGTTTATTATTACTTTATTAGTGAGGACGGTGGCACTAATACCCTATAAAGGAGAATAATAATGATAGAAGGTGCAATGACATCACTTATGAACGGCATCCTTGGAGGCGCCGCCTTGACTTCGGCAGGAAAAGGCATGATGAACGAGGAAAAGGGAGGCCTTAAGGTTCTTGAATCGGAAGACGATAAGCCAAAAGAAAAGAAGACAGAAAACCAGAAACTCACGAAAGATGAAAGGGACGAGCTTGAATACCTTTTGGTTGCGGGCGGACTTTCGACATTACAGGCTAAGGAAGCCTTGTCTGGCGAGCCCGTTCCACGTAAATGGTTCAAGGACTTTGACAAGGACATCTTGAAACAGATTGCGGACATTACTGGCACGAAGGATTATTCGGAGTTCATTTATGACGGTAACAAGCTTGGCGAAGGTATGACTGTCATCCCGCTTTCAAAACACAACAAGCCGAACACGGAAACCATGCCTTTAGGCGAATCAAAGAAGGAAGATACGACCATTGAAGGTGATAAAGCCAAGAATAAAGATACAGTAATGAAAGGCGATGAAGCCAAAAGCAAAGATACTGTCATGGAAATACCAGAAGAAGACTTGAGCAGATTGATTGAGCTTTCTAAATACAACCTTGATGCCGATGTAGTTGCTGAAACAGCCATGCGGTTAGGCATACCAATTGAGCAAGTTCAGGACATACTTAGAGCCGATTTAGCCAAAAAACACCAGAAAGCAATTGAAGAGGACTTAAAGAATACATTGGAACATAGTAACATGGTTCATAAAAAGAAAGTCAAGCCTGAAGATGTACATAAAAGACCAGATTATCAGAAAAAGCACGAAGAAGCTGTTAAAAAGTTCAAAGCCGAAACGCCTGATTACAACATTGATGATGTTCAGGCTAAGAATAAAGCTAAAGGTGAAGAATACACTACTGAACGCCATACTGGCGTGCCAAGTGTAGAAGAGATAAGTAAAGCCGACGACTTCGTATGGAAAAACGCAGGACGTGACTATGGGCCACGACTAGAACGTGCCAATAATTATTCTAAAATTTGGAATCAGAAGAAATAAGCTGGTTCCAGGCAAGCTCACAAACACATTCCAGCCAAGTTCGCTCGGAAATGTCAGAAAACCCATCAGTTGGACTATCCAAATCTGGTGGGTTTTTAAGCATAGCGTAAAAGTCTTCATCGCCGTTTGGGAAGAACTTTAATGTGTATTCGTTCTGCCCTTCGCATAGTTTCAACATTTCATAAAGTTTACTGGTATCTTCATCTGACTTTGCAAGGTCGTCCAGTGATTCAGACATAGCCATAAGTATTGCATACTTCTCAACATTATTCAACATTACAGCTCTAGCTTCTTCCTTAGTCATAATACTGCCTCCATACCATTAGGGTATTATAACCTTATTTTGATTTACCCTGCAAGTTTTATTTTACCAGCCTTCTTTCTTTTCCTTAGATTCACCGCCAGTATCAAGTCCGACTTCATGGAAATACTGCCTTGAGGCATAAAGCAACGCCATCATAGCGTCTGGGTGAATACCAAGTTCCTCATCCAGTTCAGGAAGGATTGCGTCAGTTCCCTCATCACGCTTGTAAAGGATAGAATCCATTTCGTCATCCAAGGCACCGTGCAATGGTATCTGCATACGGCCAGTCCTAAGCTCTTCGGCAAGTTGTTCGATAGCCATAGCCTTGTCATGTTTCCACGAGGGATAAGCACGCACGCCATAATTACGTTTCAATTCTGCTATAATGCTTTTTTCATTGTTATCACAAAACACGTCTACCTCCGGGTCTAGTCCTTTTTTAAGCAGTGCTTCCTTTGCCGCTTCGTCATGTTCCTTTATCACGTTTACGATGGTCGTAATGTCCGAATGATTGAACTTGTTTTCCCTTATGACCCAAGCCTGTCTTGTATTTTTGTTGTATGCAAGGCTTATTACGCTGTTGTAGTCGCTGAAACCAAAGTCAACGCCAACACAAATGTTTGTGAAGTTAAGGTCCGTAATGCTTTGTGGGACAAGGTAGGTTGTCCTTTCCTTGAATACTTGTGCTTCCGTATCATAGCAACCGATTATTCCAAAGTATTCACGCTGAATGAAGCTTGATTCCCTTGTTACGCCCTTTGAAGCACACTCATCGTCAATAAAGGTGTCCGGATTGGGCATGTGCGGGTTGTTGAACATGTTCCAGTGATACTGCTTGAAGGTCTTGTCGTTCCAGGCTTTTTCCGCCCATGTATGTGGAACCCTTGGCGGCGTTCCTGTACATACCAGTACTGAATCCTCAAAGTCCGCCATACAAGGTCTTAATACCTCGTCCATAAGGTAGTTCATGTTGACCTGGTGACCTATCTCATCTATGATTACAAGCCTGTACTTGTATCCACGAGCCTTGTCCGCCTCACCCTTGTTGTTGTTTCCACGGAACGTGATTGAAGAACCATTGGTAAATGTTACCGTTCCCTCAGCTTTTGACTGGTCTTTAACCCTAAGACCGACCTCTTCAATGCACTTCTGAACCTCATCCCACATCTGGTTTATTGCGTTGGTGAAGTTAAGGTTCATGTAAAGGCAGGGGCTGTTAGGCTTGATACAGGTCCATACCAGCCTTCTTGCGTTGGAATAGGTCTTGCCCGCACGTCGTCCGCAGATGACAATCTGCTTGCGGTACTGGGTATCGTCCATCAAAAGGTCACGCTGTTCCTGGAAAAGCCCCTTAAGGAGCTTGTAGTGAAGGAAGTCAACGTCCTTGTTCCGTTCCGTTTCGGCTATCTTGTCCAGCTCTTCTATTGCGTTCTCTTTCGCTATAAGACCTAATACGGTCTGCCCCACACGTCCGTTGGGGTCTTTCATTGCCTCATCAAGGCACTTGTCAAGGAAACGGCTGTAGTATTCCGTTCCGTTCTTGTCCTGTGCCAGGAGGCTTTCTTTCAAATGGTTGTAAATAACGTTTTTAAGCAGAACGTTGGCCAGCCGGCTTTCGGTCTGCTTCTTTATTGCCTCAGGAGTCTTGCTGGCTTTCGTCGCCTTGCTTGTGTTTGTTCCTGGTTTGTTTCCTCTTGCCAAAATCTTTTACCTCACTGTCATCTTTATTAGTGAAGTCAATGGGGTAAATCTTTCCGTGGGAGGCGGTCATAGGATAGATACCGTCTTCCCTTAATGGCAGCAACTGTCCGTCCACATACGGCATGAAAAGCACGTTGAACTTGGACTGAACCATAGCGATGGGAAAGTCCTTCGGCTTCTCAAGGCTGAACAGTTTCAGAGCCTTGTCAATGAAGTCTGGGTCATCCAGTCCGAAGTCAACCAGCTTTGGGTTCTTCTTCAATTTATGCCAAACCTTGTTTATCTCAACGGGTGTCTTTTCCTTGACTGGGTTCAGTATGTAGGCACAGATGGCTACGCTTCCCCACATGTTGTTATAAAGCTCTGGGTCAAACACCAACTTTCGTTTCGCTATCTCTTTTCTCATTGAATGAAGTGAACTCATTAGTTAAATCTCCTTTTTATCTTCTCTACGTTGTCCGGGTGTCCGGCATACCAGACTATTTCCTCATAGTCTTTCAGTTCCGTTTCTTTTATGGTATAGTGTCCGAATGCTTTCAGTATCTTCGGGTACCTTCCGTTCCTGCCACTTATCTTTATGAACGGATGACCGGAACAGATTATCTCATAGACCGCCTCCGACAACCCCTTGATGTTCGTCATACGGTCTTTCTCCATTGCAAAATAACAGATAAAGCCAGTATTCTCATCAAAGCACACGAAGCAGTTGTCGTCGGTAGTCGAATAGCACAGGCAGTTTTCCGTGGCATAAAGAGCCTTCACTTCCCAGAAGTCCTCCTTCGTCGCCACGTCAAAATACCGTTCCAAAGCCCAGTTCATTTCCCCAGGCGTTATCTTCTTTATGTACTTCATTACTGTTCCTCCCTTGCAAGCTCGTAATCCTGCCAGGCTTCCCAGCTTATCGTCCGTTCCTCTTTCTGCAATTTTCTGTCCCAGATTGTTCCTATGACTGGGAAATAGCAGAAAGCGCTTAAAGCCTTGGGGTCCTGCCCGTTCCTTATAAGCTCCATGCACTTGATTGTGGCATCCATAACCTTGCCTTCAAAATCAGGGCACCTTACCCCCATAAGCTTTTTCTTCGCCATGTTGGAACAGCAGAAATGCACCATCTCCCACATCCTGTCCCAACTTCTTTTGTTTCCGTCAAGCCTGTATAACGTAAGCTCCATCTGGAACCGTTCCTCACATCCCTTCAGTTCCATTCCTACCAGTCCTCCACGGTTATGTCGTTAAGAACCTGGTCTATCGTAGGCTTTGCGGGCTTGTAGGCGGTCATTATTATCGTCGTTCCGTCCAGAAGCCTTACCGTAACTTTCAGGTCTGGGTTGTTGTTGCACTGCTGGACGAACGTTTCTATCATTGACCAGTCACTGTGGCTTGAAAGAAGCTTCTTCTTTTCGTAGGCTTCATCTATTTGTGCCTTGTACCTTGCCTTCGCTTCCTTCAAAGCCTTCCACCAGATACTCCAGAAGGAAGGTGTCTTGCTCTTCTTTTTCTTAGTCTTCAATTACCTTTACCCCCAGTTTTGCCAGAAGCTGCGTGTAATTCATGCTTCTCTTCCACTTAAGCCAAGCCCAGGTGCTTCCGTCCTGAACCACCGATTCCTTTATGGTATTGTAAACGTGGGGACACTGCAAGGAAAGCTTCAGTCTTTTCCAGGCTTCTTCCAGTGCCTTATCGCCAAATCTGAACCTCATCGCCTACCTCACTATGAACTTGCGGTAAGAAACCGCTTGTTTGTTTTTTCTTGAATTGCTTAGATAAGATGGGTCAAACAAAGGCTCGTCCGTAAGAATCGTTTCCTTCGTTTCAACCGTGAAATGGCTTCCACCCGTAGGGCATTTCCATTCAACCGCCCACTCACCTTCAGGCAAGTCCTCAAGGCTTTTCAACGGAACCTTCTCCACGTCCTTGTAGTAGGATTCCTTTCCGTGGCACATTGAAGCATACTTGTGGGGCTTGGAAACATAGCAGTCATCATCTATGTAGCCGTTTCGCCATCCTTGAAGAACGTCCATGACAAGGTAGTAAATGTCGCCCCTTACTTCCGGTGCACTGTTTATGAATGCCACACATAGTGCATAGCACGCATTGTGCCAGAACGTTTCAAGCTCTTTCTGATAGTTCTTTTTCATTGTTATTTGTTCCTCCTTTTTGTATCCTTTATTTTGTCCAATGCTTCATAAGCTACTTTCTTTATCTCTTCAAAAGATTCAAAGCAATCACATTCTTCCAATCTAAGTTTTCCATGTGATAATTTAAACGTAGCTAATTTTTTGTCCCCTTCAAGAACGATAAGTAGGTCGCTCCAAATAAGTTTTGCTTTCATTGTTTTTCTCCTATTTCTTTTTTTGTTTCGTTGTAGTAATGCAAAGCATCTACCCAATTAGTAAAAAATTGTGTAAAGCACGGTATAGGCGTTTCATCGTCGCTTTCGTAAACAAGCACCGAATACTTGTGGCAAGGCATTTCATAAAGATAAAGGTATTTGTCCTTCAAATGCCGGCATTTCTTTATGTCATAAATCAGGTTATAGTTGATAAAAACCTCCTGTAAAAATCTACCCATTCTTTTGAACGGATTTTGTACCAGTTCTCTGGCTTAATTTGTTCCAAGGCTGTTACGCACTTATGGCACATAGCACACAAAAGAAAGAACTTGTCTGGGTTCAAGTCTTGGTAGTTTTCCAAAGACTTATCTACGTGGTGAAGTTGAAGAAGCTTTGTTTTCTTCCCACAACATTGGCAGTAAGTGCCACGTTTCTCTATCAACTTCTTTCTGAAATCTTTCCATTGCTTTGTACGACGAAACGCCGTCTTCTCCTTATTTCCTTGCATAACTCACTATACCTTTGTATAGTACATATTAAGTTTGCCCGAAAAAAAGGACTGCCCCTCAGTTAGAAGGACAGTCCTCAATAAGAAGAAAATAAAATGTTTATGATTTCAGACAAGCCTTTTGGGGCAGTCTGTAAATGTCGTATTCCTCAGCCCACTGTTTCTCTATCTTCTGGATAACATCAGGCTCGTCTGTCTTTTGTTCCACACGGTGGCAAGCCATACTGCAAGCCATACACAAGGCAACCAGTGCAATAATAAGGACAATAAACTTACTCATCCTTAACCCCCTCGAAAAGTTACAGTTTCTCTTCAATAAATTTATACCAGATTTTTACTGCGTCTTTCAGTTCCAACGGATTATGGCTTAATGCCCAAGTCTTCTGGGGTACTTCTGGACATTCTTTACCCCATAGCTGTTTCTGGAAGAAAGGATAAAAGTCTGCCCTGTTTGTTCTGAAATCTGCAACAAGACTGTTATGTAAAACGACGTTCTTCTTACCGTCCGCCTTGTCGTCACGTCCAGTTGAAGTAAAGAATACGATTGCCGGACATTTCATTTGGTTCACAATCCAGTCATTATTCTCAATACAGTTGGCTTCTGTATTCCAATTGCAGAAAGCCTTTTCTTCAATCATTACGAGTGTTTCTGGGTCAGTAAGTGTACGTGACCATCCGTCAACGTCAGACCAGTAACCTTCCAGTCCAACATAATTTGTAGGAAGCTTGTATTCCTGCAGTTCTTCGTCCAACCCTTTGTTGGTAATGTTTTTAAGAATCGTTCCCATTTTATTTCTCCTTTATTTTATTTAGCCGCTCTTACTGCCAAGCCGTGGTTTTCTGGTTTTGACCAGTAAGCGTAGCACGCTTCATACATTTCATACTCTTCGTCTGACATGTCTTCTGTTCTTCTTGCTTTATAGCCTTCCAATGCACTTTTTGCCGCAAGTGTTGACATAAGTTCATAACGTGTTTCTTTCATTTTATTTCTCCTTATCATTTATTCTTTATAATTAGGGTATTATAACCTTTTTTGCTTTTACCCTGTAAAAGTTATTTATTTTCCTTTGGGAACATTACTACTTGTACTTGTCGTTCTCTTAGAACTGGAAATTGCATCCCCAGCAACATCATTGAACCTGCAAGGTAGCTTTCACGACAGAAACCAATGAATTGGTCGGAATCGTTGCCTTTCAGAACTTCAAAGTTGTTTCCACTCGTGTATTTCACCTTTGCGGCTTCACATGTTTCTTTCACAAACTGTGGGGTTACGTGTCTTACTTCCAAAGATGAACCACCATCATAAATAATGGAAACCCAACCGTCCTTATTTCTGTTCTTTTTCATTTTCATTTTCTCCTTATTCATTTTGTTGTTATACTTAGGGTATTATAACTATTTAGTTATTTACCCTGTAAAAGTTCCACTTTTTTATGACGAAAGCAGTGTGCCGCCAACGATGTCTTCAAAATCCCTAAAGTTATTGGCACGCCACAGTCCCTCATGTAAAAGACCAAGACTTGTTTCTTTCCAGCCTCCCATAGCGTCCATTGCCTTTTTATCTAAGCTGCAAACCTCTATGCCGGTAAATACCCTTGAACCAGTGTAGTGTGGCCGAACTTTCGTACCGATAATAGATTCCAACTGCTCAACCATCTCATCAGTCCACTCATCTGCCCACTTGTATTGTGCCAGCGAATAGTATTTGTCATTTTCACCAACAAGGCGAAGAAACTTGATGGACTCTCCTGCTTCTTTGCCGCCGTCATCGTGCTTTGTGCCGATAACGTCTACGATAGCCCTTACGTCTTTCATTTTGCCTTTAGGTATACGAACGGAGAAACCGTCATGGCCATCACTTTCAATTTCACCATTGAAGCGTAGCAGTGCATTGTGGAACTCATCACTGTGGTTGTGTCTATAAGTAGCCATGATTACCCGACCATACTCACCATACCAGTGATTGTCATTGGGGTTTTTTGCAATTTTATCACAGTAGGAGTGTTTTTTGTCTATGTTAGGGAATACCAGTCTGTTACCACGAACCTCGATGTCTTTATCCCAGTAATAATAGGTATGACGTGTAATCTTTGTCGGTGTGAATTTTGTTGTTGTGATTGTGTTGTTTGTCACTAAAATCTGCATTTTATTTCTCCTTATTCATTTTGTTGTTATAATTAGGGTATTATAACCTTTTTGGATTTTACCCTGTTTTTTATGCTACTTCTAATTTCTTATCTTCTACTGCTTTATTGTATCCAAGCATGTAGTCTTCATAGTCTTTTTCATTTTCAAAAACCCACTCTTCATAAGGCTCATCACCGTTCCAAGCCATAAAAACGCCCCATGCCCAGTTGTCTTTCGAGTCATAGTAGGTGAATGTCTGGTCCAATCTGTCTTCTGTCGTAACGATTGTGATACGGTCACCACTGCTGAACTCTGCGTTAATAATTCTTTCTTTCATTTTATTTTCTCCTTATAGCTAGGGTATTATAACCCTATTTTGATTTACCCTGAAAGAGTCAGTCTCTTTCCTTCCCATAGATTATTAAAAGATTTACCCAAGAGGCTTCACACAAATCCTCATCGCCGTACATTTCATCAAGTTTGTGATACAAATCGTAATCTACTTCGCTTGACAGTTTTTCCAGGAACTCATTCAGTTTCATTTCATTTTCTCCTTATTCATTTTGTTGCTTACACTATTGGGTATTATAACCTTTTTGGCTTTTACCCTGTTAAAATTTGTCATCTAGCCAAAGAATGAACTTTGTAACCCCATAAGTGGACAATGCAATTAGTCCACCAAATAAGATAAAACAAAGACATACCATTAATCCGACACTAAAGAACTCTAACATACTGTTTCTCCTATAATAATTTAGTTCCGCCAAAAAAATTTGACAAATTCTTCCACTATAAAGGCTACTGCACAACCAATTATAAACCCAGTGGTAAGCATTACGAATGCTACTTTGGCTACTTCTTCTTCCATGTCTTATTCCTCCTTATACCTATTCAGTTGTTCTTCCTGGAAAAGAACCTTTTCTAATCCAGGCGTCAGTTTTATTGATACTGGTATGTTTCCCAGTTCCAACCCGGTTAGGTATTTTTCACCTTTGCCGAAATCCTCTATCGTGTAATCACACCCTGGTATGTATCTACCACGATAGTAGAAGCCTTTTAGTAGTCTGAAATGTTTCATTTATGTTTACCTCCTATTCCTTCCAATAATCCACTACAATTAGCTTTTCATTTACTATTGTCTTGTCAAGGCTATACCCTGAATCAGCCTTTTCTGCTATAAACTTATTTACACGTTTCAACAAAGCAGAAAATGTTTCATCTTTCTTTGTTCTGAAAATCTTGGATGTTATCTTTAGCATTTATGTTTACCTCCTTTATGCTCGTTTGCATTTGTATACATAATGTTTCATTTATGTTTATTCCCCTGTTCGTTCTTTAGCTTTCTTTTGTAACAGTCACCTTATAGCCACACAAGTCAGACTTGTTTTATACCAGTCACTGTTACTAAGGGGCGTTAGCCCCAACAAGGCTTACTTGTACCAGGACGTCTGTTATGAAACAGGCTTGACTGGTTTGGTAACAGAAGCCCTTTATACAAATCAAGCTTTCTAATACAAATCTAAGATGTCCCGAAAAAGTGACTCAACTTAATACCCTTAAGGACTATTGTTATGTACGGTCACTTTTTCGGGACAACCTATACTGTTGTCTTTTTACCCGTTCATAACCGTCTATTTCTGTTTTATTTTCAGCTAAGTGTGTATTCTGCCAGTCAATAACGTCTGTTTCAGTAAAGTCTTCTGGAATAACTGCAACCTTGACTGTTCCAAGAACTGCTTTCATACGTAAGTCTTTTTGTATTTGTTTTTTATTTGTGTTCTTGTTTCTTCTAAGTTTTGTAATAAAGTTATCAACTGTATCAGAACCGTGGTATTGGTTTGCAATGTTTGTGAATGTATCTTCAATAAAATGTCCGTTTACACAGAACAAGCATTTCTTACCAATACGTGGTAGTGGAAAGCATTCTGCGTTTTCTGGAAGAATACCGTTATACTGGTTATCGTGTTTCATAAGAATAATGTTGTTTTTTGCTTCTACAATCCAGTCATTTGGGTCTTCTTCGCTTCTGGTAAATGATACATAATCTTGTGGGCATACTTCATAAGCGTCAAAAACGTAATGTTCTGTTTCAACAACTACGTCGTGACGAATAAACTTTGATTTGTTATGTGCAAGAATGAAGTGGTCTTTGTCTGTGCAAAATACGCCCCAGATAGTCTTTTCATTGGAAATGTCTGTTGCTTTGATAAAGTTTTCCCAGTGTTCTTTGCCAATAGTAAATGCACCATTGAACTTGTTGACATACGGGAAGAACGTAAGATACTTTACTTCAGACATTACTTCCTTATCTTTGGAAACAAGGGAAAAGCTTCTTAGTACAACGTCAGAAAGACCTTTACCAACTGTTCTGTAAAATCCAGTTTTATTGTCTTTGTTTTGTAGAAATGCGTAGATAACTGGTAAACCAGTCTTTGTTTTAGATGGGCACTTGAAATAGTTTCTAAGAACCGGTTCAAATGTTTTTGCATAGAATGTTTTTTGACTTGATAATACTGTCATAAAATGTTTTCTCCTATCTAGTAACCTAGAAGGGTACCCGGTCCTAGATAGGTTACTCACATTTATCACAATCGATTTTGTAAGGACTTACTTACGCCAGCCTTACATTATAATTAGTAAGGGTCTAATCAGTTGACCTTACCAAAAAAATATTAACGTGGGGAAATCAAATTATTTGGATTCGGCATTGTTTTTTTCATTACTCTTTTCTAGTTCACTGCGGAGCCAACCATCAAGCCAATCATAATACCCGTCACTGTCCCAAGTCCCAAGCTCCAGCTCAAGACCTTGCACCTGCGTTCGTATTTCTTCAATAAGGTTGATTGCGTCGCTGACAGTTCTGATACTTCTGTCAGTTGTGTTTCCAAGTTCTGTGACAAGGAATTGGCACTGCTCAACTGTTTCTGTAAGTCTTCTATTAGTATCTGTTGCGTCAGACAGTCGTTCTGTAAGCTCGTCATTAATTCTTCCAGATTCGTCAAGTTGTTCTGAATAGTAAACTTTGGTTCCGACCAGCAAGGCTGCCAGAACAATGATAATAACAATAAAAATGCGATAATTTTTCTTTTCATACATACTGTATTAGTTGAAATACAGGGTAAACGGCTAAAAGGTTATAATACCCTAGAAAGAATAAATCATAAAGGGCATAAATGCCTAAGGAGAAAATAAAATGAAAAGATTTGTTGTTGGTTTGGTTTTGGCTGTTATGGTGGTGTTCAGCCTCAGTGCTGATGAAATTGTAGATTTATCTTCGGCTGATTATACCAATAAATTCCTCAAAGAAAGGAATGTCAGTAATCTTTTCGAGGGGTATGCAACTGTAGTTCTATGCGAATCCGACTCCTCACTTTTCATAGGTGGTCCCATTTACGATGTTGAATGGTGGATGGATGACGGAAGCGATGTAGTGTATGTTTACAGATGTGATTCCCTTGAACAGGCTTTCAATGTATGGTACAGGAGCCAGGATTGGGTTCAAAGAATCAGTCAGTTTGATTATGAGAGTGTTTTCACTCCGAATTACCCTCCGAAAGGACATAGCGGACTACGCTTGTTCAAGTATTATAACATAATGCCTAATTATGGTAAATAAGCATTGAACGCCACTAAATAATCATAGGAGGAAATAAGTATGGAAGATTTAAGTTTCTTACAGATTTTATCTATTATTGCAGTTTTGGCTTTTTCACTTCTAGGTCCGGCTATTTTACTTTACAAGTTCATTAGCCACATTAAGGAAGCAGTTAATGAGAAAAAAGAAAAAGAAGCACTAGAAAACCGACTGCTTGAAATAATAGAGGAACAAAGAGCTGGAAACTTTGATAACCTTGATGAAAGAAGGCTTATAGAGCGCCGCCTCGATTATTTCCATCATCCATTTCTACTCTACTAAACTCAATAAGCTTTCTAATGAGCTAATGGCTTCCTTCTTTTTATCAAAGTTTGTATTGCCATAGATTTCATAAGCACACTTAAGTTGTTCTTCATCACCATTTTTCATTATGTAATCAAAGATTTTATTACATTCTTTTATGGCTTCTTTTTTATTATACGCAAATCCTAACTCTTCGCTTATCTCTGATAGGGTAGGTAAGCCAGTGCTTACTAAGCCTTTCTCATTAGCAAGAAGCCTTTTGTGATACTCATCAGGGTCAGGGAAGAACTTACTAAGGTCTTTCATTGCAGTATTTGCTTCCCCAATGGCTATGCTTGCAGCAGCCATTGTCGGTAGATTTCTCGTAATCTTATCGGTTTTAGGAATGTCCACCCTTACAAACTCTTTTCCATCCGGCTTTTTTATTGTTTGCAGATTAACGTGTTGATTTAATTTGTCCTGTGCATTTGGAACATTTTCCTTTATCCAAGGAATAAGTCCATTTGTTATTTCGTCCTGTATTTCTTTTGCTTGTGGTGTCAGTTTTCCACTGTGTATGGCTTCTGCAACTTTCTTTGCTTCTTCAACTGACAGTTCACCCTTGTTTATTTTACTTGCGAAAACTTTATTTGCTATTTTTTCAGCTTCTTTTTCTATTTTTTTACGGTACTTTTCACCCCAAATACCATAGACTGCGTGGTCTAACATACCTTTAGGGTTAACAACAGAACCTTCAACTATGTTTAATGCTTTTGGCGTAACATACTTATAATTTGTTGTATTTGCCGCTTCCCTAAGTTTAGCCCCCCTATACTTTTCTGGTATTTTCAGTCCTTTTGATGCCACAAAGCCAAGTAAAATAGGTACACCAGAATCAAGAAGAAAGTCAACGCCTTTCTTCCATGTAGCTTTTCCTTCCCCAGTAAGTTCCTTCATGTTTTCCCTTGTGAAGGGGTTATTATTTTCATAGTTATCTAGCTTACTGTTTTCCTTTCTTTTTCGGTTTGCCTTATGTTCAATTGGTTCTTCTTCAGGACCGTATACTTCTTCTTTATCATCAGCCATCTTCTATTCCCCTATCTTTTCCCAGGTTCCGTCTTCGTGGAACAAGAAAGTTCCATTTCCCATTACCTTGTAAACAACGCTTTCGTTACCTTTGGCATCCTTGAACTTCAAGTTGAACGGACATTCACGGTTAAGGATGTATGCTCCGTTAAAGTCTTTCCATTCATAACCTTGTCCGTCATCGTATGAGGCAATCTTTGTCCATGAAGTTCCGTCATAATAGACCATTACTGTTCCGGCTGGTTCATCTTCTATTTCCGCAGTTGAAGTGTTGTCGATAACCTGGCTTTCTATGATTCCTTTTTCGCCACCAACAACGCCTTCTTCGTCTACATAAGCGATAACTTCGTCCTGTCCGTTTAATACTTCAATAATGTTCATCTGTTATTTCCCCCGTTAATAGTGTTCTATTTCAACAGGGACATCGCCCTTTCTGAAAGTAATGTATCCGACCATTCTGGTGCACTTTTTGTCTGAAAAAACGCCTATCTGTGGCAGTGCCCTTTCATCAGATGAAGTAAGTGAAAAGCTTATTGTATTTCCACTTGCTAAGGTAATGACGGTACCCTGTGACTGACCGACCCAAGCCCAACTGTAAATAACACGGAAATAGACGGTATTCGCAGTGTTATTCTTGAATTTGAAGGACGTTCCAGTTGACGTGTCCAGATAGTCGATACCTGTTGGTGCGCAATTGCTAGTAATGGCATTTACATTTACGTAGCGTTTTCCGTCATCACCAACGTCTATTTCCCAGTCGCCATAGAACTGGATGTCCTTTACCTTATTGCCTTCCGCACGGTAAGATTTTATAAAAAGATTAGCTTCCATTTCTATTCTCCTATACCACAAGTCCAGTCAAGTATACGATACCGACACAACGGCTTTTGTCTTCAGTAAAGACATAAAGGTATGCGTCATAGTCCGTTGCGTAGTAGCTGGACATGCTCATAAGCCATGCCTTTCCGGCAGGAAGTGTAGCAGTAAGAAGACCGCCCGCACTGCTTAATACACAAAAGTATGGCCACGGTGCGTCGTTACTGAACTTAAAGTAATACTTACTACCTTGAAGGTACACGTCTTTCATGTAAGTTCCATAGGGGAAAGCGTCACCGATAAACGGACGTGTTTCTATGTAATTGGGTAGCACTTCTATTTCAGTCGGTGCTTCGCCAATGTCGATTTCCATGTCGCCATAAAACTGGATGTCCTTTATCTTATTTCCTTCAGCTTTGTAGCTTTTAATGAATAAATTTGCTTCCATGTTATGTTTCCTTATAGTTTATTAGTGGTGGCTTTACTTTCGGAAAGACGGGTCATAGTTCTTCTTACGCATTACGAACTGGACATAACGTCCCTTTGAGGATGCGTTCATGAAAGCCTTGAACTGTTGTGGGGACATGTTTATGAAGCGGTACCACTTGCTTCCCCCACGGTACCTTACGTGGCAGACCCTTGTCTTCGGGTCATACTTTACGTCGGCTATTGCGGTTGATGGTATCTCCACTTCCTGCTCGCCCTCGTACTCGTTAAGGGTCATCTTGGAGTCATCGTCAGAATAATGTCCGCTGCTTCCCCTTGAAAGCCACCTTTTGGATGTCAGGTGGTCTATGGTAATGTTCTTGTCTTTCCTCAGGCTCCGTTTTATTTTCTTGTCATCGTCGGAGCTAAGTGTCTTCGGGGACTTTTCTTCTGTCTTCTTTCTTATGCTTTGAGCCAGTGCCTGGATAGGGCTAAAGCTAGGGCTAAAGCTACTGTTAGAACTAGAATGGTCAGCAGTGGTCTTGTTTTCCGCTTTACTTTCTGTTTTCTTTTCCGCCCTTTTAGTCCCCTTCCCTGTAGTCTTCGACCCTGAAGTCTTTTCCGAACCCAAGGGATTGTCCTTGAAAAGCTCGGAAAAGATGTTTCCGAAAATGTCATCTATCAACATAGGTATTCACCTCCGGGTCCTATGCGTTGCCCCAGCTTGTGTTTACGCTTGCGGCAGTTCCACCACCCTGGGGAGCGGCACCCTGTCCTCCCATACGGCTTGCGAGAGCCTGTCCCACAGTTCCCTGTTTGTCCCTTACTGTCTTGGTATGCTCAGACTGCTGTTGCATTTGCTGTTGCATTTGACCTTTCGCACTGCCAAGAATACCGTCAAGGACGCCCCCTGCAAGTCCTGCTCCCAAACCACCATTGTTTGCGTTTGCATTAGCGTTTGTGTTATTATTATCAGCCTTGCTTATTGGAACTCCGGCTTTCTCCGCTCCTTCCTTAGCCGCATCTGTAAAAACGTTCTTGAGGGCGTCCCAGTTCAATGCACCTGCCTGAATAGCCGCTCCCAAAATGCCCATGATACTGTTAGGAGATTCCTTCGCCGTCTGTGCCGTGAAGAAAGCCTTGAATGCGGCTTCATCATCTGGGTCGCCACCATCACTTTGGAATGCCTTGAATGAGTTCCTTAAAGCCTGGATAGCTTCCGCCTTGTCCATTCTCTGGAACTGCCTTCTAATCTTTTCATTCTCAATCTCTGGGAATAGCTGTTCCAAAGTATACTGAGCATCAGCCTCACTTGTTATGTCCTTGACGTTGTTGTTCTCAAATGCCTTTATTTCGCCCGACTTGTAATCGGATTCGGCATCAGAAATCTTCTTGTTGAACTGGTCCATAGCGGAATAAACCATTTGCGGGCTTCCTACTGAGAGTCCCATAATGAACGTAGCCCAAGCCTTAATCTGGTCGAAAAGGTAATACTTGTATTTGGCTTTGGCACTGTCCAGCTTGGCTTCCGCCGTCTGAATGCCCTCATCGTTAAGGCGTTCATCCTGTGCAAGCTGGTCGATGTTGTCAACCATTTCGTCCATCACTTCGATTTCCTCTGGGGAAACCTGACCGTCTTCCATAACCTGATTTATCTTGCCGAACAAGGCGGACGCTACCTCAGCCTGATACTTGTTGTCCTGCGTGCCTTCCTTTGCCGCCCACTTACCGAACTTGTCTATCTGGTAGCCTAAAAGCTCACCCTGTTTCTTCCCAAGCTCATTAAAACGTGAGGTAAGTTTCTGGAAATCCTCGCCACGCTGTATCTGCTTCTGTATCTCAGCTCTTTCCCTTTCAAGACCACCCACCATTTTCTTGTAGTCGGGGCTTGCGTTCGGGTCAAAAGACCAGATTTCATCACCCGTCGGTTTCCTTTCGGCAAGGTGGTTGTAGTATTCTATGTCCTC
>Ga0326512_10000526_pt1 | contig 33745 bp, 52 predicted proteins | sample 1_2617_0518_D_FD_203652 | JGI IMG/M metagenome (GOLD analysis project Ga0326512, IMG submission 203652) | Bovine rumen microbial communities from UC Davis, California, United States - 1_2617_0518 | ecosystem: Host-associated > Mammals > Digestive system > Stomach > Rumen | place: USA... | reverse complement strand
CTGCTCCGACTGCGCCGCCGCAGTAGCGGAATTTGCCGCCGCGCTCTGACTTGCCGCTGCATTGGCCGCGGAAGTTGCCGCCGCAGTAGCGGAATTTGCCGCCGCAGTAGCGGAATTTGCCGCCGCAGTCGCAGAATTTGCCGCCGCAGTCGCAGAATTGGCGGCATCTTCAGCGTGTCCAGCCGCTTTGTCTGCCTGTTCGACAGCGTCCGCCGCCGCTTTGTCTGCCTCTTCTACGGCGTTTGCCGCCGCCGTGAGAACCTGATCTATCACGGTCGCCGTCGGCTGCGGGTCTGTCTCACAGCACGGCACAACTCCGGCTCTGATCCGCCCGACGTTTGCCCACACGGTGGGGATTATAACCGCTCCGTCCTGTCCGTCCGTGCCGTAGACGCCGATCATGAGATCGCCGCCCGCAGTCGTCAGCACCTCCGCCGGAACAACTACGGACAGCGAAGTGAGAACCATGTCCCGCTGAACGCCGGAGCCGGAGAAAGTCGCTATTTTCGTCAGCCCGTCCCACTCCGGGGAGAAGCTGAACGTGACCGGGATGCCTGAGCTTCCCGACGTGATCATTTCGGTGTAAACCTTGTAAGCGTGGCGGGTGTTGACTGATATTCTGATCATTCTGTCAGCCTCCATTCCTCGGCGGAAACTACCCGCATATCAAGCCCGGCACTCTGCGGCGTCTTCTTGTCGTCGCCGTCAGACGTGACGCGGAATATTTTTCCGTCGCTCTCCCGGCGCACTACATCGTGATATTGCAAATTCAGCTTTCGCCCGGTGATGATTCTGTACACGCCCGTGACTCCGCTCGCCTCGGCAAGTTTCGCCTCTGTCGATGTATCGAGCGTGATCGCCGCTTCTATGTGCGCTCCGTCGACCCATGCTGTCCTATATCCGCCATAACCGTCGTCTACGATGGATTTGTTTATGATCACGCATTTTTCCATCGCTTCTGTAAGCAAGCTCATATCGCCCTCAACTTTCTCCATTGATTCAGGCGGGAGCCGTAATGCGCCTGCCACGTTATCGCCGACGATGATCCTGTCGCAACTCCGCCGTCGCTTTTGGTGTAACTATAACCGTCAAAAGATTCCGACTGATACGGCGATTCGATAGCCCCGGTGTGATCCTCTACCCACCTGTCGATCTCATCGACCAGAGACAGCACGGCGGGAGGAACATACATCGCCCAGATAGAGCCGGAAAAGGTCTCGTCTTTCAGTCCCTCGAATGGATATATCCACACGCCGTCGTTAAAAGTGCTTCCGACGATGCGATAATACTGCCCCTCCTGTAAAAACTCAAGCGGCTGAATGTAGCCGCCTGAGATTTCAAAAGTGCCGACATGAATATCCGCATATCGGTCGCGGAGGAAGTAGTTCTGCACCTCTCCGCAAAAATCTGTAAGCGTTACCATTCAGCCGCCCTCCGCATTATTTACGAAGCAGTAATAGTGCCCTTTACCACGCCGCCCGCATATTCGACAAGAATCTGAATGCCGGACATTACAAGGCTCTCGATCTGCGCTCTTTCCTCGTTCTGGTAGCCCGACTTGATACCGACATAACCCAGCTCGTCGGCGGTAAGCTCGAAAGCGTCAGCGACGTCGCCGTTCATGGTCAGGTAATAAAGTATGAGGTTCTGCTTGGCTGTCGCCACGAAGGTTCCGGCGGTCACGCGGTTGGAAATGATCACTGTGCCGAGACCGAGGAAGTTTTCGATGTAGTTCATGCCGAAAGCGGTCTGAGTGGTGATGCTCGCACTGCCGAGATATTTTGCCGCGTCAGTCGGGTTGATGAAGTACACCGCCTCGGCGGTATCGTCCTCAAATTTTACCTGAAGCTGTCCCCAGCCGTCGGCGAGTGCCGCCTGAAGTCCTACGCCGGTAGCGGTAGCCGAGCCGGTGATAGTGCCGTTAAGGAAGGTGAAGAAGTCGGTTCTGATTCCCTTCTGCACATCGCGAAGCAGAGCCGCGTCGGTAGCTGCGACGGCGGCGTTAAATCCGCTTTTTTTGATCGATTCGGCGGAAACAGCCTTGCGCCACTTTTTGAGCGTGATCTCACCGACTGCGGTTTTTGTGGTCTCGTAGCGAGACAGAGGGATGATCTCGCCCTCCGGGACAGCTCCGCTCTGGAGAGTGCCGGAAGTCTCGTAGACGTACATGGTCGTGCCCTCCATCATGGGGATTTTGCGGGTCACGCCAAGTACTTCAACCAGCTTGTCGAGAGAAGCGTGGGTGAACTGATTGACAAAGTCGACCTCACGGACGCGCTTCATCTGGTTTACGGTTATAAGATTGTTTTCAGCAGTAGTTACTACATTTGCCATGTATTATTTCTCCTGTTCTTTTCAGATTCCGAACAGCTCATGGTTTTCGGCGATCGCTTTCTGTCTCTCAGCCGTATCCTTGATTTTCAGAATCTCTTCTTTCGTTTTCGTCGCGCCTCCGGCTCCCGCTGGTGGATTGCCGGTATTCGCTCCGACGTTGCCCTTGCTGACTATCAGCCCCTTGTAAGTCCCGGAAAGCAGAGTGTCAAGCGCCTTCGTGTCCTTGATCTTCCCGTCGGCGAGTTCAACTCCGCCGATTTCCTCTGTCGCTCCCCGCATGGCGATATCAAGATTCGTGCCGGTGATGCCCTTTGATTCAAAATAGGCTTTCACGGCGTTCGCTTTCGCCTGAGCTGTTTCTTTGTCGGTGATGCTCTTTTTGTACGCTTCGAAATCGTTGTGTTCTTTTTCGTATTTTGCCTTGTAAGTGTCGCCGTTGTTTGCCTTCTCCTCGTCCAATTCCTTCTGAACGGAAGCCAGCTTTTCGGCGGCTGCTTTTGCGGTCTTGAGCTCTTCCGTCAGCCCGTTGACCACCTCTGCGTGTAAATCGATTATCGCGTCGATCTGATCGTCCGAAAGTCCCTTATCGCCGACCATGATCGTTTTTAAAAACTTGCGCGTAAACTGTGCCATTTTTTCGCTCCTGTTCCTCGGCGGGCAGTACCTCGCCCGTTAGCGTGTTTTTTGCCGTGAAAAACGAAAAAAGAGCCGCGCACACTCGATTGAGTGTGTTCGGCTCTTGGCGCTCTGGGCGCTCTACGGCTCTATATTATTCAGTTTCAGCTCATGGCCGCATCCTCGGCATTTGATATATATATCTCCGTCTCGGATGTAGGCTATGATTTTCCCGCACCCGCATCGCAGGGCGCGGCTGTTTTTTTCGTCGGCATTCTTTTTGCCGCTCTTATTATACCACGCTTTCGGCGGTTTGTCAAGCCCTGTTAGCATATTTTCACCTCCGTCACGCGTTTTCGAGCGAATCCTTGATCAAATCACGATATTCGGCGTTGTGCTGAGTTGCCGCCGGGGAAAGGTATGGTCTCGGTCTCATTCTGGACGTTCCCAGCTCCACGGGAGCGGCATACTCAACACGCGATCCTATATATACCGCGCTTTCATCGGCGGCGACCTCATAAGTTATCGAGTTTCTTAATCGTCCCGTATCGACAGGGACAATATCCTTGGCGTAGCCCTCTGCCGTCTCGCCTATTGCCATCAATCCGCGCTCAATCGCTATGGCAAGCGCTTCGACGATGTCCTCCGAAGAATCTTCAAGCTCGATTTGGATATTTATGTTTGTCCCGCCCGCTGACCATTTTGATTTTTTGCTCATCTGAACGTCACCTTGATTTTTCCCCTTCTTTCGGGCGGAAGATTCGATGTAAATCCATCGATCACATGAGATGTTGAGCATCGGCAGTTATACACATTTTCGGGCGAGCCTGACGGATCTCCGGGAAACATAAGTTCCTCGCCATTCACGATAAACGGTTCGTCCACATCTATGGCCTTCTCTCTGCTGTGATAATCCGCATCTGCTTTCTCATGCCATTCTCTTACCCGGCTATCGTGCGCAGATATCCACATTTTCCGCATTTTGACGCCCTTTCCTTGCGCCTCATGTGCCGTGTCCATTCTCGCCTTGTTTTCGGCAGCCGTGACAATAGTCCTCGCCGCCCGCTCCGCCGATTTCTCATTCATGTCGCACACGTTTTGCAAGCGCGCCTTGATCTTGTCAATCGTTTCTCCGGCGATGACGCCTTTCGCGACTTCGCTGTTGATAGCTCGCATGTTCCACGGGATATCCTTCGTCGGGTCGATCTTGTACTTCGGCAGAAAGCTTGCGTCTTCCTGCACCAGATTCTTGACCGTGTTCGGATTTATGATATCAAACCTCACCGCCGCCCCGGTCTGAGCCTCGATGTCCTTGCCGTTCCAGTTCCACGTGTCGGCGTAGACCTTCGGCGCTCTGCCGTTGACGTAATCCGCCGCCATCTGATTCACGTTCGACATTTCGCGGGCGACACGCTCGGTGAGCTGATTGTATCTTCGGTGCATCGTGGTGTTCAGCCGCATATGCCGCTGGTACGCCGCTTCGAGCTTTTTCTTTTCCTTCGGATCGCTCGCATTTTTAATCATCTCCCGAAGCCGCTCCGTCTCGGCGTTCATGCCGTCGAGGTACTCCTTCCATTCCTTGCCGATGTCGTCGTAGGCGTCCTTGTAGATTTTGCGAAGCCGCTTCTCCATTCGGGCGATCTCCTTGTCCGCCGCGATATGAGCTTCGTCGAACACGTTCTCCGCCATCAGACTTCACCACCGTTGTCGGAATTGCCGTCGTTTTCGTCATCGCCTTCGTCAGACTGTCCCGCCGCGTATCTCCGCGCTTCTTCGGCTTCACGCTGCGCCTTGACTTCCTCGACCTTGTCGATGTCGCCCATGACTTCAAGCACCTTGCCCGTGATATAATCCGACGACAGATATTCCGCCGCCGATACGAGGGTCTGTATTTCCTCCGCCTGATTGACGATCTTTGACCGGGTATATGTCGGCTTGTCGTCGATCCCCAGCAGAGAGAGAAGGGAGATAATAAACTCGGTCACGCAGTGCTCGAACATATCGACCTTGCTTGTCAGCGGTTCGTAAGCCGCCTCAATCTGAGTAGCCGTTACCGCACCGGAGGCGATCTCCTTCACATCGAGCGCCATAAAATCATCAAACAGCTGTGACCTCAGACGTTTCAGCGCCGTTTCGTTCGCCTCAAACGGCGCTTCGATCGAGTGAGAGGATATCTCCGTCCCTGCAGCTCCGTCAACGTGCGCCACATGGAGCGTTTTCAGACGGCGGACAAATTCAGCGTCATCCGCGTCGTCCATTCCCCCGGCGTTTTTGATAATCCAGTATATCAGATTCGCGTCGTCGATGTTGTTGACCAGAGCGGACGCCATAAGGTCATAAGCGTCTATCGTTTCCCGCCCTCCGACGATCTCCGACTGCCTGTTGATGTTGAACAGCGGGATTATCGGCAGAGTGGGATAATTATACCCGTTCAGTATCTCCACCCCGGACACCTCCGACCGACCGACGACCATGACATAATCCCGCTTTTTTTGCAGTACGGTTATGTCTTCGCCCTCCCGCCGGATGTACTCGGTAAATCCGTCCGGCTCATACAACGTACATCTGAGCGGCTTCTGAGCACCGAGCGACCACCAGCGCACCCCAGCCATCAGCGCCCCGTTTTCTTCGTCGTAGATCGGTGCGAATGAGGGAGAATCAAACCCGGCGACCGGAAACACCTCTAAATGATCCACGTTCCAGAATCCGAATGCCACGCCGCCGTTGATCGCCCGGACAGCCAGCTCGGACATTTTCTCATCGAATTTTTTCCCCAGCCGGTCTTTAACAGCCATGTCAGAGAACGAAACGCCGTTCCCGAGCAGATGTTCCACTTCCTGAGTGACGAAATAGAAATAGTATCGGCTCGGGATTTTGTTGTTCGCCGAGTAGATATCCGGCACCGCCCGCCCGATAGCATCGTAAATGAATTTCTGCGCCTTCATGATCGTCGGGTTCAGGTGGCGATAATACATTTCCGCGTCTCTCGCCACCCGAAACAGCGGGGAAGAGCTGTGTTCGTTGATCACGGCGAGTATGAAGTCCATTCTCGCCGCTTCGTTATCGCCAAGAGTAACCAAGTCCTGATAAGTTTTCAATAGCGTTTACCTCCCTTTTCTTTCTCGCCATGATTTGAAACGTGCGCACGAAATACCTCATCGAATCCATCAAGTGATCGTTGACCTTGATCGGTCTGTCCTCGCCGCTGGAATCGTCCCACGCGTAACCGTCCGCTTCTTTCCGCCAGTTTTTCAGCCTCGGCGACACCTTGATTCTGCCTGTCTGCATCGCCGTCGCCGTGTCTCTGATCCCGTCGAGTACAGCATTATCCGCCTGAATCACGCCGTACCGCTTTTTTCTCTGGAGCAGAGCGATAAATGACGCCGCCGAGGGATCAACGACGGTTTTTATCTTGGCGTCGGGGATTCTCCCCGTGAACGCGTCGATATCCTGCCCGTATTCCTCATCCGTCTTCGTCATGCCCGTGTCACGCCCGGAGTAGTAGTATTCATCCACAGCGTACCACACACCGTCGGAATAATATTCCCATATCAGCGCCGCGAAGGCATTTTCCGTGCCGTAGTCAATGGATAACGCGTATTTCAGCGGCTCACCCTCCGGCGGCTCGGCGACAGCGTCACCCGCCATCGGATATATCAGCCCCTCGGCAAGCGCCCACTCGCCGAGAATGTAGCGCTGATAGAACACCGTCCCCGAGTATTCGCGTTTCAGATTCTCCACGAACTCCGGCGGCAGGAATGGATTATCGTCAATCGTGTATTTCTGCACGTATTTGTCGATATCGTCCCGGTCGATGAACTGCTTCAGCCAATGCGACGGATATTCAGGGTTACACGCCCCGTCAAACCGTGATCCCGGTCTGTCGAGACGCGCTTTGATCTGCTCAAACACATCCGGCGACCATTTCGCGATCTCGTCACCGTAGCAGTATTTCACCGACGAACCGACGATTTTCGAGACCTGATTGACCTTTTCCGCCCCGAGGCAGTACACGGGACAGCCGCACACAACGGCGATATTCCGGCTGTTGATCTGCCCTATCAGCCTCCCGCCGAATATCTCCCTCATCGGCTGCAACACATTTCGCTCTATCGTCCCTTTCGAGACGCCGAGGATAAGGTTCAGCCCCTTTTCCTCCCGCCGCTGGATAAGCGCGTTCGGGATCACATGAGCGATATCGACGTAGGATTTACCGCTTCGGACAGCGCCTAACCTACCTTCAAATTCCAGCGGCTATTAGCGTCCCTGATAAATTCATTCTGCTTCGCCGAAAAGTAAGGCACTCAATCACCCCCGTTCGCTTCTTTCTTCGCTGCTTCCGCCTGAGCCGTCAGAAGCTCGGTCAGACGTTCCAAAACCTCGGTGTTGTCACTTTCGTCGGGATTATCTTTCTGACCGAGATACTGCTTGCCGAGAAATATCGCCATCGCCGCGTTGGTCTTTGAAAGCGCAAGCTGATTTTTGCGAACCTCTATTTTCAAGCCCATGAGATTGTTTTGCTTCCGATATTCGTCAAAATTTAGCCCGTATTCTCGCTTGCACCATCTCGACAACGTATCCTTGTTGGCAATTTTCCCATTCTCATCCCTGAAAAACCAACAGATTTCATCCTCATCGCATCCCAGAGAGACAAGCGACGCGAAGTCCCTGCTGTTAAATTCCTTTTTCGGTCTTCCCGCTGGCAATATGATCCCCCTTTCGTTTCCATTTTTCGTTTAATATCTGCGGTACGCATCTATCCCATTCCACCTGATGATGTATTCTGTTATGCACATGTCCCGCACCACCGCCGCCCATTGCTGATATTTTCACACATGACGGATTCCACATCACGCTGTAAAACGACTTTAGATAAGTACCGCTTTCTAAATACGTTTCAGTCATTCCCCCGGCTTGTTTTTGCGTCGGAGCTTGATTCAACATCCACTCCGCATGCGTAAAAAACAACTTTCCTAGACTACCATAGTAAGCGTACGATGTCACATCCTCGTTGATTCTCCCAACAAAATCAATCGGGTTGTCTGTTTTGCAGAAAAATAAATTCATGCACTTCCTGACTAATTTGTTTTTCCACACATTACCGCCAATTCCTCCGATGAAATCTCCGCCCTGTGCCGGAGCTACCGCCGTCGCTCCAGATTCGTCCAGAAAATCGAACATGATACCGAAGCAATCATTAAGCGATTTTATTGGAAGCTGTTTTAACTGTCCATCTTCCTCGTACCTATACGAAAAAGTCGTATAATCATCGTCAGCCTCAACGAAATACGGCAGACCAAGCCGCCTTGCTATGTCATAGCAAGCATTTCTGGCAAACACGACACATTTCATGCTTCCGCCCGCATCTCCTGTGTCCATCTTTGCCTCATACTCTTTTTTATCGAACTCTATGACATTATCCGCCCCGTACTTTTCTTTGTACCGTTCTCCTTGCTCATCGTCCGTATCGATGATATAATAGACTTTCCCGGTATATCCACACTCCCTGAGCGCCTTGTCCGTCTTGACATTATCAGCCCGTCCATGCGTCATAATGAGAACAGCATAATCACGCATAGTCCTTTTCCCTTATCTCTTGCATTTTTTTCGACATTTTAACGAAGCCGTTCGCTATGGCGTTGCCGTAGTCTATTATCACAAGCGCGGATTTTTCCATTAGTGACTGCATTTGTTCAGAGGCTTTGTTGGCATAGTATTCTGCTATTTTTTTATATTCAAACACCAAATGTCTGGCTGCGGCATATTTCAAAAACACCTTTTCGTCATTGGTTATCTGAGCATTTTCAATTTCATCGATCAGAGCTTCATATTTTGCCGTATTATAGCACTCCGACAAAAACACATGATCGTCTGTTGGCTGATATTGCGGAATATCCATTTTTGTTGTATATCTGTCGTCCTCGTCCCCCCCCGATAATTTCAGAAAGCCGAACAAACTGACGTCGAACATCTCTCCCAGCTCTTCAAGCTCGGTGTCCATCGTGTCGAAATCCCACGCTGACAGCTCCGCCGTCTTGTTGTGAGCGAGAGCGTACATCCGCCTTTCCTCGTCCGTCAGATCATCCAGTCTGATTATCGGCACTTCGGCGAGATTCAGCTTCTTCGCCGCCAGAAGCCGCCCGTGACCTTCGACGATGATGTCCTTTCCCCACACTCCGATGGGGTCTTTAAATCCGAATCGCTTTATCGACGCCGCGATAGCGTCGATATCCGTATCTCCGTGCTTTCTCGCGTTCCGCTCATACGGTTTCAGCCTGTCGAGCGGAACGTATTCGATTTTGAGCCTGTAACTTTCGTCCATGTCTGATCCTCCCCTTAGAACGGCGGTTCATCATTTTCCGCGATCTCGACAACATTCGGCGGGATGTCCGCCGTGTCTTTTTTGTACGCCGTCGGCACATAATTCGTCGGCTCCGGCTGTGGTTGCTGATAGCCCTGTGCCTCCGCCTTGCTGTCGACGAACTGCACGTTGCTCACGATCACGTCGGTCATGAAGTGCTTGATTCCCTTGTCATCCGTCCAGTTGTTAAACTGGATTCTCCCCTCGGCGAACATCGCCTGACCCTTGCGGAAATACTGGCTGACGAAAAGCGCCGTCTTCTCGTAGGCGATGCAGCGGAAAAAGTCAGCCTGATTCTGATTATTCCGGCTCTGGCGGTTGACAGCCAGATTCCATGTGACCATGTTCGTCCCGCTCGCCGTCACCTTTACCTCAGGATCGCCCGTCAGACGTCCGCCGAGCATAACGCGGTTGTAATTGAAGTTACTCATGACTAAAATTCCTCTCCGTTCTCGATGTATTCCTGATAAAACTCTTCCTCGACCTTATCGGTGTCCCAACCATAAGCGTGTAACTGATCTTTCACCCATTCGGGATATGTCCACGCCTTCGACTGCTCCAATTTCCGCACCTTGTCAGACATAGGGCGTTTCATCCGCTCCGAACCGACCAGCTCGTACCGCTCCCGCGTAACATAGCAGGCGCGAAACATGGCCCGGTAGAAGCGTTTCATGCGGATAAGTCCGAATCCGCACTCGGTGTGCAGCGACCAGAGGATGATGTTAAAAACCATATCGAGGAAATCCTTTTTCTGCCGCTCAAATTCCTCTGTCGCAGCCTTGATGATCGCCGCCTGAGTTTTTTTGTCGAACTGCATCATCGGATTGTCGATTCTCGCCCTCACGACGGATCACCCCCTCCGCCCATGACCAGCGCAACGATGATAAGGCACATCAGCGCCCCGGCGAAGACGCCGAGCGCGAACAGCATTATCCCGCTCATATTTCGCCCCTCGCTCTCATGTCCTCAGTCTCGGCGATCACGTCAGCGAAGTCCTCCCTTGACAGTCCCATACGTCCGAGCTTTTTTCGGCGCCGCTCAATCATGCCGTTTTTGGCAAGCACCAGCAGACGGTAATTGACCTCGTTGTAAGACAACCCCGTCATCTCAGCGATCTCCCGAATCTTTTTCCCCGCCTTTCGCAGGGCAAGGACAGTCGTATCACACTCCATCATCTCAGCGATCTCCCGAATCTTTTTCCCCGCCTTTCGCAGGGCAAGGACAGTCGTATCACACTCCATCATCTCAGCGATCTCCCGAATCTTTTTCCCCGCCTTTCGCAGGACAAGGACAGTCGTATCACACTCCGTCATCTCAGCGTCCCCCATATCAGTCGCTTGAGCCAATTTTCGGGATCAATGTTAAGCCCTTTGCACAACATGATCGCTCGCTTCATCGGTATCACACGGTAGCCTCTCCGCCATTGATAAAGCGAGCAGTTAGTCACCCCGGCGGCTTTTGCCATGTCCTCCACGCCCGCATTGGTCTCTCTCATGATCTCGTTAAACCACGTTTTCTGCGCCTTCAACAGGCGCTGTCTGATCTCTGTCATCGCTTTTGGTCTCCCTTTCCAGATATTTCTCTATAATCTCCCTCGCCTCATCCGCGCCTTTCGCTACGGCTGTGGCATAGCCTTCATTCGCCATGTCCCGCAGAAACTCCGCTTGTTTGTCCGATATCACTCCGCCGTGCCGCCGCTTCATCTCGATCCACAATCCGTGGAACGGTCTGACTGGGTGCGGGAGAAAGAGGTCTGACACCCCCGCTTTCACGCCGAGGCGCTTGAATTTAGCCGCCTCAGCTCCTGAGCGATGCCCGCCGTTCGGGGTGTGGTGCAGCCATTTCAGCGCCTTCCGATGCGGCGACCATGCCGCCCACTCCATCACGGCTTCCTGTTCGGCGTCCTCCGACGGATTGAAATCACTCGGTTTCATCAGGGATTTCATGGTCGCGAACTCCGAAATAGTATTTAATCAGCCGGTCCTTGCCGACGGCTTTTATGCAGTTTTTTGCATTGGCTTCGGTCGCGAAGCGAATATCGCCGTATGATATTACATTGTACATAAATACCGGACTCGCCTTGATATCGCCGTTGTCGTAAGCGATACGCCACGGATCATCCCAATTCCCCGCCCATTCCCGCATCTCGGACAGCACTTTGAAATACTCAACGGCGTATTCTGCGGCTTCCTCAGCCAGAAACACGTTGCCGATGTCACGCATCATTTTCTCGGTACGCGCACCATCGTACTTGGTATATATAATTTCACCGTACGGAGCGACATAATAATATTTCTGATGTAACCTTATCTCCGGCCTCTGATGCGGCGGTAACTCCGGTTCGTCTTCCACGGTCTCCCGCTTCAGCGCGGCTATTTCCCGCTCCAGCGCTTCAAGCCTCTGCTCATACTCCGATCTTTTCATCCTGATCTCCTTTCCTTTGATTACGGGATGTATAAGCCGTCATAATCCGTCAGCAACGGATATCGTTGTTTGCATATACGGTGGAATTCCTCTAATCCTTTGTCTCTAATAATCTCAAGCAGTTTGATAATTAATTCCTCGGTTTCGGGATGAAAGTGCCGTCCTGCCCTGACCTTATTGAAATAGTTCAGCGGTTCTGCCTGAGTCCAATCTTCGCCACTATATACCATTCCTGCCCCAATCCAGTCACAGATCATCTCAACGACGTAATTGGAAGGAATCTTGTTGGCAATGATTTCACCATTCTTACCAAAGTCTGTCCACCATTCCCAATGATGTTTGTTACGCCCTTTGTGATGGAGCCATGCTTCTGAATAACCTTTCTCGGCTTTCTCCTTCTCAATAGGGCTTCCTGTGCCTTGGAAGAATTTCGCTGACGGTGAAAACTCCACCCGGCTAAACTTTGATAGATCGTGGATGATGCCTTGCCATTTGATACCACAAGCCTTACATTCACGATATACAACCGCCTTATGCTTCATGACGGTTTTGAAATGTTTCCATCGAGTTCCCATAAAGCAACACCTCCTCGTCGCGTATCATCCGTCGCCTCCCGCCATTGCTTTAATTTGAGCCTCACTCGCTTCGACAGCCGCCGCCCAAAATGACGACGTGTCAAACGATGATTCCTTCACCGTGTCCGGCAGGGTCGTGCCCTGATCTGTCCACCGTCTTTCGGCTATATACCTCGCTGGCATGGGGATGTATCTCCCGCCGTCCTGTGTCCATTGACGCGATGTCTTCGCCCGCTCGACAGCCTCGGCGATCTTAGCGCCGTCGCCAAATTTGATATCCCCCGCCTCTACGGCACTTATCCAAGCGTCTGAAGCGGCGTTCAGCCCGTCCTTTCGCGGGTACGCGTCCCAAAACAGATCAAAATCGCTTTTGTCTCTCTCTCTCTCCCTCGCTTTCCCCCCGGCGATGATGCGTTGAGAGGGAGAGGTAGGAGAGAGAGAGATATTTATATTTTCTTTTTTATTTTCTTTTTTATTTTCTTTTTCTTTTTTGGTTTCGCTTTGGTTTGCTTTGGTTTCATTTTCAAAACCAAGCGAAACCAAATCGGCGTTTAGGTTTTCTTTGGTTTTGTTTTCATAACCTACGGAAACCAAATCGGGGTTTAGGTTATTTTTGGTTTCGGCTTGGTTTTCTTTGGTTTTTGGTCTGCCGCCTTTGTTGCCATTTTCTTTCATCAGCTCTTTTTTGCTGTTCCCGGCGTCGATCATCCGCCTTGCGTGTTTAAAGGCTATCCGCAGACCGTAGTCGTCAAACTCCGGCTCCTCGCCGTCAAGACCGTAAGCTATGATCGCCTTGAGAAACTGCAACTGTAGAGCCTCCGGCATTTCATCGACGTCGTCCATGTACGCCCGCAGAAAGGCGAATGATCCGTTACTCATGGTATTTATCCCTCTATCTTTTTCTTGATTTCTCTTATCTCATCGACTGCGTGACGTAACGCGATCCTGACAGCAGGGGATTCATACTCCGTTGTCCCAAGACCGCCGTGCTCCCAACATCTCATAATCCCCTCGATGAACATACGTTTTTCATTATCGTTCATGTCTTTCAAATCGCTTATGCAACTCATCGGAAAAACATAGTATTCGTGCATCTTAATTATCTCCTACGCCTCAAAGGGGAGTTGCCCTCCCCTGTCGTCAAACCGCTATTCCTTAGAGGTGATAGTCAGAATAGTTCCCCTGAGTAATGACATATACTATCATCAGTTGTCCTCCCCTTCCGTCGGCGCTACGACTTCCTCCGGCTCGCTCTTGATCGCCGTCTCGGTGATCATTTTCGACGCCTCGATGATCATTCCGCCGATATTGTCTTCGGTAACTGTCTGACCTGCGACGACCGCCTTGCATATTTCCGCAGCCTTCGCTTCATCGCCCTCGACCTGTTCGAGAACGGCGTTCCAGAGCCTCATCTTCGGTGACGGCTGTTTCGGCTGCTCTGGTTCTGCCGGGGCGGGAGTTGGAGCTGAAGCGGTCTTGTCCTCATATTCGAGCGTACCGTTGATTGCGGCAATATCCTCCGCCTCGTCGCCTGATATGATTCCATCTAAAATGTCGGGGAAATAGTACCGTACAAAGAAGGTGGTGGCACGGTTCATCAGCATTTGCTCGGGTATCGTCTGCCACTTTGAGTTCTTCGTCCAGCCGTCCTTCTGTGCCATCGTCATTGAGACCTCCGGGCCTTCGAGAACTCGCTTGTCACTTTTCAGCGTAGCGGACACCCTGCAAGCCGTGTGTTCCTCGTTCCATTTGTAACTGATCGGCGGGACGATATATCCCGACTGATTCAGCCTCGCTCTCATAGCCTCCGCCGACCATGTCGGCTTGCCCTGTATAAAACTTATCTTCTGCATCACTTCGAGCAGGGAAAGGTTGTTCCGCCGACCATATTCATACGCGAGTATGACGTTTCCCGGCTTCCCTTTATAGCCGCTCGGAAGGTCTGCCGTCCTGCCGACCATATCAAGCTGATTCTCCGACAGCGTCATAAGTTCTGTGTTTGCCATAATTGATCTCCTTTCACGCCGGTCTTATATCCTCCGGCTTGACCTGATAAATTGTTCTGCTTTCCGTATTCGGGTCTTCGATGATGGCCGATGTCTTGATCCTGCCGTTGATCCATTGTGAGATCACGCCCTGCAAAAAACATCTCTTGCCGTTGTATATCACCCAGCTCTGCGCCTTGAAGGCGCTCGACAACTCGTTAATCGTCATCTTTCCGACCCTTTCTTCGCTTCTCCCGAAGCATATGCGTTTATGCCTCGGGATTCCATATGTTTTCCAACGCCCGGCGTGCCCTCGCCGCCTCACGCTCATCCGCGTATGCCTGATAGTCGGGACAATGCGCGTGACAGCCGAGGTGTCGGAGGGCGCATCCGTGACATGGGGAATCACGCATTATTTAATGATCACGCTCCTATGAGTAACCATTCTCGCCCCGTCGACGGTCTCGCCCGCCTTGATCGCGTCGCGAATTGCCGTCTTCGAGACTTCCCATTTGATCTTTTTATACTCCATCGGTACGAGCTGTTCATCGGTCACCTCGACCGCTTCGGTGTCTTTCAGCGTAACCCGTGCTTCAACGGTATCGAGCCGCTTCATCCCGACACGCCCCATATTGTCCATCAGGTACGCTTCAAGCCTCTCGCATTTTGCCTCGGCCGCTTTCTGCCGGGCGGCAATGTCGAGCTTGTACTGTTTCAGCGTTTCTGTGTAAGCTCTCGCCATGCGTAGCGCGACGGCGACCGCCGAGGCTTTTTCCTCAAACGCCGCCTGTGCCGCCTCCAGCTCTTCAAGTCCTGTCGTTTCGCCCGTGTCCGGGTCTACATCGACTGCCTGAGCGAGGGCAAGCATTTCTTCCGCTCTGCCTCGGAGCGTCGGCTTTTTGGCGATTGCGGTCTTAACTGTTTCCGCCATTTTTGGTCTCCTTTCCTCTTGACAAAACGTCAATCATATGCTATAATATACTTGCCAATTTCTTTCACTCATCTTGATGTGTGTCCGTAATTGGTCTCCTTTTGCTCCCCGGTTTGGTCGCCGGGGAGCGTTTTTGTCGTCACCAAAGCTAACAGAGTGCGTTCTGCTGCATGAGCAGTTTGTCGTAGATGCGATCATACGCCCTTGCCTCAGTCTCGTCGCCGCGGCTTCTCGCTCTGTCAGCCGCTCCTCTGATTGCCATTATCGCCAGCACCGTCTCCGGCATCGTAAGCTCCGGCGTAAGGTCTTTCTCCATCTCGTTGTAGCTCTCCATAAGCTGTCTCTCACGCTCGGCTTTCGCAATGCTCATTCCGTCTCCGTCCATGATTTGATCTCCCTTGTCTTACTCATCTTGAATTTGGTCTTATCGTCGGTGATTATCGTTATCGTTACGCTCTCCCACGGCAGCGCCGAAAGCGTCGCCCGAAGATTGTCGATAAGCTCCGCCGCCATATCCCCCCCGACCAGAGGCTCGGCGGTGATGATATCGTCAGTTGGTTTCATACGCGCCCTCATAATCCACTCTGTCGCCCTTGCCGTTGTCGAGCTGTATTCTCACCTCGATGGCGTTCCACTTGCCGATGTCGAGCAAATCGTCCAGCACGGCGTTAAGCCAGCCCTTGATGTTCTCTCTGTCGTCGTCTTTGTTCAGCGCCTCGATGAGCTTCTTCGCCTGCTCCGGCGTGACGTCATGATCTGTGTGTATTGCCTGACCGTCATTAACCACACAGATTGTCTTGCTCTCAGTCTTCATGGTTCATCCCTCATACGGCTTCGGCACGTTAGCCCACGCCCGGACTTTGCCATCATATTTAATGATAAACTTTTTGGAATAATTGTCGAACGCCATCGGCAGTACATATCTCTCGCCGGAACGGTTTGAGATAAACGTCACCAGATATGTGCCAGACATCTCCGGCAGACTTGTCACAGGATGCCAAATGATGGTATCAGTCCGCATATGGCGACACCTCCTCAAAAGTGTACGTCTCTCCGCTGTAATCGTCAAACTCTTTGCGGAACCAATTATGTTTACACCCCTTCTCGCCTCTCCAATAGAAATAGTCGCTCGGTATCACTCTCCCGGCGTCCTGCCCGGTCTCTTTTTCGTCGCACCATCTGTCATACACATCGGCGGCAAGCTCTCTCGCCCAGTCCTCAACGGGAAACTTGTACGAATACCCGCCGAACTGGTACGGCTGATCGAGCACATCTATCACGTTGTCCGGCCATCTGTCGTCGTTGACACGGTTGAGCACCACCCAGACGCAGGCGGCTTTCTCGGTCGTGCTCTCGACCCCCCTCGCCTCGCCCCAGAGCATCTTCGCCAGAGCGTTTATCTCGGCGATCTCGTCGACCGTCCTCACTCTGCCGAGGCATTCGATGTAGGATGTCTTCGGCTCGTTCGCCGAGACCGGCATATTGAAGAATGTGTATGCACTCCCCATCAGCATGACGGCTGAGGCGATACCGGCGGCTACCTTGATCTTATCCATCCCTCACGCCCTCACTTTCTCGACGTGCCGATACGCGGCCTCTATCGTCTGGAAGACGTCGCCGAGCCTCGCCCGGACGCGATCCATCTTGCCGTTCCGCCACACCGCCCGGAATACCTGACCGTATTTGGTATCGACATAGTAGTATGTCTCTCCCTCTTCCGGCGCCCATGCCGTCGGCTTCTCCGGCTCGACAGGCTCGCCCTCTTCCGGCGGGATCATGCCCGACGCTCGCTTGATACTCTCCTCAAGCCCGTCCAGCGCGGCGAACAAATCCGACATCTGCCGCTCGATTCGCTCGACGTCCTCGCCGTCCTGACCCTCGACTGCGAGCAGTCTGTCGATCATTCGTTCGGCCGCGTCCATTCCGACGATTGTGATGTTGATGTCCATGTGTTTTGGTCTCCTTTGATGTTGTAATATTTCTCGCCGACCTTCTCGGCGATGGTCTCGAACTTTTTCCCGCACATTACCGCCGACATACCTTCGAGGTAGTCCCTCTCGGCGATCTCCTTCTCTCCGGCTTCCTCGCGGGATATCGTCTCGCCTGTTGCGAGATCGACCGTAAGCCGGATCATCTTCGCGGTCATATCGCCGCCCCGAAGGTGCTTTCGTACAGCGACAGCACGCCGAGCGAATTGCTTATGATAGACTGCGCCATTTTGGTGTGCGAAAGACCGTTCAAGGCTCGGCATATATCCGCCGTGTCGTAGGAGTAGCCCTTGCGTTTGAGCTGCTTCCTCAACCACTGCTGAGATAAGCCGTACTCCGTGAGCAGGGTTTTCACGTCCGTTCCGTCCACGTTGATCTCCTTTCTGCATATTGACAAAAAATAATTTTGATGGTATAATATATATGTGGTGGATATATATTGTCATCGGCAGACTGTATATTAATGTCTGTTTCTGTCTGTATATATATTATAACACCAATAGAATCTTTTGTCAATAGATTTTCTGACATTTACAGACATCAATATACACAAAAATATATTGTGGATTTTGTGTACTTTGTACATGGAGCAGAAAATGGTAAAAGAAAATTTCAAGTGGCTTTGCGACACACACGGTCTCGCACCGACGACCGTCATGAAGGACATCGACGTATCATATACATCATATCTCGCATGGAAAAAAGATACGCTGCCTCGCCCTTCCACCCTAAAAAAGATAGCCGACTATTTCGATGTTTCCGTCGATTGGCTCAAAGAAGATCATGATTTCGACAACATCGATCCCACCGACATCCCCTTCCGCAACGCCTCACCTGCCGACGAGCCGGAGGGGGAAGACCGCCTCCCGGTGTACGGCAGTATCAGCGCCGGACGGGGAATCCTCGCCGTGGAGGATATCATCGGCTGGGCATATGCCGACGAGCAGTATCACGACGGTCAGCACTTTTGGCTGTCGGTCTCAGGCGTGAGCATGGAGCCGGAGCTGCACAGCGGCGATCTCGTCCTCATCCGCCGTCAGCCGACATTGGAGAACGGTCAGATCGGCGCGTTCCTCTTCGGCGGCGAGGGGTTTGTGAAAAAATACCTTGCCAACGGCGACGTGAAGCTGCACTCCCTGAATCCGATCTTCCCCGACATCGTGATCACGCCGGAGTGCTCCGACCAGTTCCAGATCATCGGCAAGGTCGTCGAGGCGAGGCACAAATACGATTGATGAAATCGGTTTTTTGACAACTGTTTCGACAACTGTTTCGACAACTGTTTCGACAACTAAGCAAGTTTTAAGCGAGTTTTTAGCAAGTTTTCAGCAAGTTACAGGCAAGTTACAAGCAAGTTAAATCCCCCTCGGAGCAATTCGAGGGGGATAAAAAGGAGACCAAAATGGCAAACAAGACCGCCGCCGCTTACGCCCGGTTCTCATCGGACAATCAGCGGGCGGAATCCATTGACGCGCAGTTCGCAGACATCGACAGATACGCCGAGAGAATGGGATATACCGTCGTCGCACGGTACGCAGACGAGGCGAAAAGCGCCACGACCGACCGCCGCCCTGAGTTCCAGCGGATGATATCCGACGCCGAGACGGGAGCCTTCGCCGCCGTGCTGGTATTCAAGCTCGACCGTTTCAGCCGCGACCGCTACGATTTTGCCTTCTACCGCCGCAAGCTTGCCCGGAGCGGCGTGAAGATAGTGTCGATCAACGAGAATCTTTCCGACGATCCCGAATCGGTGATCATGGAATCCGTCCTTGAAGGGATGGCGGAATATTACTCCCGCAATCTGAGCCGGGAAGTCATGCGTAAGGGGCTGCTGCCGAACGCGGAGAAATGTATATTCAACGGCGGGACGCCGCCGCTGGGATATGACATCAGAGACAGACATTATGTCATAAATCCCGAAGAAGCCGAAACGGTGCGGATCATATTCGAGATGTACGCCGACGGGCTGGGATATGACAGGATCATCGACCGCTGCGCTGCCGAAAACAGGCGGGGAAAGAACGGCAGACGCCTGACCAAATCCACCTTATACGACCTGCTCCACAACGAGCGATACAAAGGCGTGTATATCTATAACGCGCAGACATCCAAAGATAGCGACGGACGCCGGAGCCGACGGAAGATGAAGCCGGATGAAGAGATAATCCGCATCCCCGACGGCGTTCCGCGCATTGTCTCAGACGAGACCTTCGCCCGCGTTCAGCAGATGTTTGAGAAGCGGAAACATCTGGGGAACAATGCCAAAAGGGAGTATATCCTTTCCGGCAAGATATTCTGCGGGAAATGCGGCTCCGCCATGTGCGGCAGATCATCGAACAATGACGGGATAATCTACAACTATTATGACTGCGCCGGGAAGAAAAACGGTCATCTCTGCCGCGCCCGCTCGCCGAGAGCCGACGTGATCGAGAAGGTGGTTATCGACGCGATATATAACGAAGTCCTCTCCCCCGAAGCCGCCGAAACCTTTGCCGACAAGGTAATCGCCTACATGGACGGAGCGAGGCAGCGCCTCCCCGCCCAGCTCGGCGAGATAAAAAAAGTCCTCTCCGATACGGAGAGGCAGATAGAAGGGATCGTCGAAGCCGTGACCGCCGGGATGTACAGCCCCGCCCTGAATCAGAAGATGGCGGAGCTTGAAGCGAGGAAGGAAATCTATCTCGCCCGGCTTCACGATATCGAGCGCCGAGCGGCGACCACGATGGCGAGCAGGGATGAAATACTGCGATACCTCTCCACGTTCGGGGACATCCGCTCCGCCGAACCGCATGAACAGCGGAGAGCTGTCGAAGTGTTTGTCGATAAGATCGTCGTGACCGACGGTAAGGCGGAGATAAGCATCCTCTCCCCGGTCGGAGGCGGGGAAAATGCGTCTGAGATTGGCGCCGGGCTATCCGCACCACCACAACGCGAAATCGTCCTCATAATTTCGCGCCCGTTACAAAAAAATACCCGTCGATAATGACGGGTATTTTTTAGTTTCCTTCGACATAATCCCAAAAGAGATTGAATCCATATTCGGCGCTATCTTCGTATTTGTACTCTTTCTTCGGATTCTGCTCTTCTTCGATTTCTCTGTCAATTCGTTCTTGCTCGTTCCTGTGCTTGACGAACATCGGCTCGCTGTAACCGTTATGCTCATCAGTTACCATATACTCATGACCCCTGTATTTGTAGAACAAATGAACCGCATAGCCGTTTCTGTCTCTGACTTTCCCAATGAATTCAGCTTTTTCCATTTTGGTCTCCTTTCTGTATGGGGGGGCTTTCGCCCCCTTTTCATACTTTTAATATTCGCTGTAACCGTACTTATTCAGATCTGCGTAATACTGCCCCTCGGAACCGACCCACCAGCCGACGATTGAGTAGGTCTTATCGCCGCCCAGACCGGGAATGTAACCGTAGTATTCTTCTCTCGCCTTTAGCCATTTGCCGAACTCCTGATCGTTTTCAAAGTTCATCATGTAGGATTTTGGATATCCCTTCTTGTTACTGTGCTCGGTCACTTGGTACATCTTCATGGTCTTGGTCTCCTTTTGGTTCTGTGGTGTGTTTTCTTAACTGTATATATTATACCACATTTACATCCAAATGTCAATAGGTTTTTGAAAAAAAGTTTGAAAAAGCCGAGATTTTTTCTCGGCTTACGATCATTTTGTTTCGGCGTACTGCGCCATGAAACGACGTATTGCTGTCGCCATAGGCTCGCCCTTCGCTTCGCACGCTGCCTGAAATCGGTCGTATTCGTCACGCTGAACCTTGATAGTCAGCGCTCTGAGGTGCGTCCTGTGATACTCGGCGATGTATGCTTTCTGGTCAAATTCGCCTGACGGTTTTCTCGGCATTTCAGTCTCCCTTTCTGCGGGGGAATTGCCGCCCCCGCTCGGCTTGTATTTTACGCGCTGATTTTGTCGATGATCCTCTGCGCCGCGCTCTGGATGTTCCCGAACAGGCGCTTCAATTCCTTCGTATCCTTCCCATTCGACCACGAAGCGATGTAGTCAAAGCTGTATGATGATGTGTCAACGCCGATTCTGTTGCAGACGATAAACGCTGTTGATTCCGCTTCGATCTCTCTGTCCTCCCGGCTGTTCTGATCACGTTCGTCGTCTTCCCAGAGAAGCGAATGAGCGACCTCGTGAATCAACGTCTTCACCCTCTGCCGGTCGTCGAGGCCGTCCCGTATCTGGATGGCCTTTACGTCGTTTCGGCATACTCCGAAGGCTCTGCCGTCGTAATCATAGCTCACGCTGTAATCCGTTGCCGCCGCAATCCTTTCCGTAAGCTCCGCCACATTCTCGACATCGCCGTGAAGCTCATCGCAAATGGTCGGCACGTCCTCGCCTGACGTCTGGCTGATATCAAACACGCTCACGGGCTTGAAATACCGAGAAACAATCTCCCGCTCTTCCCCGCTGTCGTCCTCGACGGTTTTCTTGCCGACGCACGGAGCGAGTATTTTAATCCCGTGTTCGCCCTTGTTGACCTGCCGCTTCATCTTCTGCCACGTGCTATATCCGGCGACGTAGGACGCGCTCGGTCTCTGCATGAGAATAAGAATCATATTCCCGAGGCTGTAATCGTGGAATCGCGCCGCAAATCTCAGGAATTCCGCCCACCGTTCGGAGGTGAGCACATCCTTCACGCCCTGCTCGATCATGTCGATCATCTCATGTGTGTTGGTCTTGGTCTCCATTTTGGTCTCCTTCTCCCCGTCTCGCCGATAGGTCAGCGTGTTGTGATTATGCAGCCTCGTATGTTGTGACAACGGCCTCATTTGCGAGGATGTACATGATGTTCGCTACGTCCTGATTCTCGCTGTATTTGTCGATTATTTCGGCGATGTACTGGATGTTTTCGGTATTCGGATAGAGGCGTGTCACCCAGTTCAGCATGTGGTCGTATTCTTCGCAGTCGCCCGCTGTGAAGAGATCGTTTCTAATGCAAGCCCGTCTGACGGATTCAATGCTCCAACGCTTGGTTTCGATGTACTGTTTCATTTTGGTCTCCTTTTTGATTCTGTGGTTCTCTCTTAACTGTATATATTATACCACATTTACATCCAAATGTCAATACCTTTTTGAAAAAAAGTTTGAAAAAAGCCGAGATTTTTTTCTCGGCTTTTTGCGGTTATTTCAGTTTTGCTTTCCCTCAACGGTGTTGAGGGGTATCTTGTGAAGCCCCTTCGCGTCGACATACAGTATGGCGACCTTGCCGCCGGTAATCGTCAAAACGTCTGAAAGCAGCATTTTTTGCCCCTCAATCGTGACGCCGTAAGAGCCGCCCTCCGTCTCCCAACAGGGGATATTGTCGGGAATCTCGATCACGTATTTATCGGCGTAGTCTTTGAGATCGGCTACCGGCTGTTCCCGGAAGGCCGGAATGTTTTCGCGACCAAGAAGCTGATACTGCGCGTACATAGTGACTGTCATGATTGTTCTCCTTCTGGGCGGATTTGCCGCCGCCCCCGGCGTGTGGTATGTCAGGTTCTTTTTTTAGCCGTTTACATATTTCCTGATTTTTGCAATAGCGGATTTTTCGTTTTTGCATCCGGCTACGGTGAATTGGCACGTCCCCAATATTTGGCGGTCGTTTTCCCACAATCCATCGCCCTCATCATTAGTATGGTACTCTCCCCACGATGCGCGTTTGTAAAAGGTTTTGGTCGTTATTTTCTCACCCGTTATTGTGTTTTTATAGGTCTTCTCAAAAATATCGCCGTATTTCATTTTGTTCTCCTTCTGCCCGGATTTGCCGCCGGGCCCGGCGTGTGATCTGTGTGGTATTATTATTTCGCTGCCTGCATGAGCTCGCCGAGGTGCTTCTTGATCCAGCGCGGATTTGTAACGTCGTCCTGATGATCAATCCACCAGCGGCTGTCGCCGTGAGTACCGAGCAGACTGATAATGTTTATCATCTGCTCTTTTTCCTCGTCGTTCGCGGCTTTTTGGGTTTACTCGTCAAGCTGGACTACGCACTCGCGGCGGATGCTGGTCGCCCATTTGATCTGCTTCTCGCTGCCTGTCAACTCCGGCAGATGGTAGACGGCGATCTGCTCGTCTTCGGCGGACTGCATCGCGGCTTTGTAGCACTCCGGGCAGGTGTCGATGTGCTTAGTCGCCCACTCGATATACTCATCAGCTTGTGTGCGGTTGAAGCACTCTTTTCTGATCTCGAAGCTCTTGCCGCAGATGGTGCAGGTCAGGGTTGTTCTCGCGATTGCCATTTTTGGTCTCCTTTTGGTCTGTGGTTGTTGCTCTCTTGTTGTTGTATATATTATAACACATTTACTTGTAAATGTCAATATGGAATTATTACAGTTTACAAATATTTAATATTTGTTCTCGACAAAAAAGCACCCGCATAAAAGCGGATGCTTAAACATCACTCCCCGCGCAGCTTGCGCATGACACCGGCATACAGACGGGGATTGACAGCCTGCAATACCGTCATCAGCTCGTCTACAATGGGGATTATTTCATCTGCCGGGCGACCGTTGACCGCCTCGGCGAAATCGGTGGAACTATCAACGTAGTCGTTTTGTTATCGCACCCTTTGCAGTCCATAATCATCCTCCGAGAAATATCTTGATGACAAGGGCGATTATCCCACCCGCTACGGCGGTCGTAAGCCAGTTATTGACGTTGAGCCTGTACTCGATCACGGCGAGCTTTTTGTCGTCAGAATTGAGCTTCTTGTCGATGTCCTTTTGCGTGTTGTCACAGTCCTCACGCTTGACATACCGCTCGTCGAGCCGCCTTGTTATCGTCTGCATATCCTTCTCGTCAATCGGCATTGCCGCCCTCCCCGCTCTGATCGTCACCCGCGTGAGCCGCGTCCGCGAAGCCCTCGGCGAGAATATACGCTATCAGCACTCCCGCCGCCGAGATTATCGCCGTCACCTGAGTTGTCACGGCGTCCGACGCGCCGACGAAGGCGAGGACAGCGGCGACGACACCGCCGACAGCTGCCCAGAATTTTCGAGATGATAATTTGCGTTTCCAGTCGATTTTCATTTTCACGCCTCCGCCGTTAGATCATTTGTTTATACAGTTTTTCGCCGAGCGCTTCGGCGTATTTGTATTCCCTGAGATAGTCTTCCGTCTGCGGTTCAAGCCCGCATTTCCTCACGACGAGAGATATATAGTCCGGCTCTGCCGTCGGCAGATCGTAATACCTCATCCCGGCGACGTTCTGAACGCCGAGATAATTTGCCGCGTTTATGCGGTTTCCGCCGCGCCGAACCTCGAAATGCAGATGATCGCCGAAGCTGTACCCTGTATGCCCCTGTCTGCCGATCCTCTGCCCCGCCGTTACGCTGTCGCCCTTCTCGACGTACCGCTCGGCTAAATGGCAATAATATATCACGTTCCCGTCCTCACCCTCAACGGAAATATAATTGCCCCATTGCCAAGTGAGGTTAGAGTGATCGTAGATGATCCGCGACTGTATGACCTTCCCGCCGACCGAAGCGCAAACGTCTGTATCGCCGTCAGCCCCGACAAGGTCGATTCCGCCGTGGAACTCTCTCACGCCCGAGAGCGTCCGCCAGCCATAAGGCGACGACACACGGAATCGCCCACCCAAATACGGCGAATATACCATAATCGTCACCTCGTCCAGATGATATCGCCGACCCCGGCACGTACGGCGTCGAAATATACGCTTTCCGGGCGCTCGTTGAGAACATCGTATGAGACCTTGAGAAGCCGTCCCGTGTATCTCGCCATCCCCATCCTCGGCGCAATGATCGTGAAGGTGTCGCCGAGGTTGCGGGTGGTTATGTCGGCGTAGACCTTCATTTCGATTGACGTCTGAGGCGGAGCATAGTTTCCGGCAAGCCATGTAGTGGCTCGCTGCTCAACCTGCTCCTGTGTGGGATAGGGTGTTGCTTCCGAGAAATCCTGTCGGATATCCCTCGCCACGGCGTGCCTGACCTGCAACGTCGATGAAGGATATGTAATACGGTCAAGCCGCGTAAACGTATCCTCATCGTTCGCGCCTTTGAACGTCAACCACGGATCAACAGCGTCAACGGCGTTTTCGGCGTTTGTTTTGACCGACGTGACGTCGGCGTTCACGCCGTCGATCAACAGCGTGGAGTTGAACGATCCTCGATGGGAAGTGAGATATACGTTCCATCCACTCACGTCAAGCTCTTTTCCGCAATACTCTTTCGCCAGAAACACATCTGACATAAGCTGACGAAGAGACTGCGGGAAGACCATCACCCATACAAGATCATCAAATCCAACATCGCTATCATACGAAATGGAAAATCCGGTATCGCTCCACAGCGGGTCGTTGGTGATCAACGATATAAAATGTCGCAGATGATTGTGCATTATTCTCGGCGTGCTGTTCGGATTGCTGACCGTGTACCACGACAGGTCGTATGATATGTGTTTCGCGAGGATATCATACATCCCCTGTTGCTTGTTGACCTGAAATATCCGAAACGGCTCCCAATATCCATTCTGCCCGTTTTTGACGTTCGCGGCGATAATGAGGTCGACAATTCCGTTTGCGTGTCCCTCGGTCAGAATCGCGTCAAATTCCTTCGCCGGATATCCCATCGCGAGGCTGAACTCTCCGTTCAGCTCCTCCGTCACTTCGCAATATGTCGCGTGAGGAAGGGCGCGGGACGTCGCCTGTCCGAGAATCGCGCCCGAAGCGTCGGTCACCGCCTTGACGGTCGGGTTGAAGATATACGGTATCATAGTCTCCAGCTCCTCGGCTGTAATCTGTACCCGCCTATCCATGTGGAATAGTTATTGCCGCTGAATCTGATCGTGTATGATCCGTTCGGGATGACGGGCTTGCCCGTGATCGCGACCGTCGTCGAGCTGTCCGTGGCTTGACATTTGTACGACATGGCCTCCAGATCGACCTCGACATACGTTCCGACCGTGCCGTAAACTCGCACGCTCCCGCCCGAAAGCGTCATCGTGAAATTAGGCGTCGCCGTGACGCCGTCCGCACGAATCAGCCTGATCCTCGGCTTCGACGGCATGTAGGCATTAGATACCTCGATCCCGGAACTCGGCGACCATCCCGACGGCGAATCATACCATTCCTCGCCGTAGTTGAGAAATCTCTGCGGCTTCCGAACAAAATTCAGCGCCGCCTTGAACATCGTCCGGGTATCATCAGCCGTAAACGTGATCCCATCGGGAAGATAAGCCTCGTAGAACTCGCCGCTGTGGAAACTGTCGAACACCCGGACAAATCCGCCCGTTGCGTTCGCCTTGTTTGCAACTCGGGCTTTGAGGATAGCCGCGCCGTCTGAATTGACTCCCTTGATAATGACGTTGTATGAGTGAGCGATATTTTTATACCGTTCCTCATCCACGATGATCCCGCCGTTGTTTCCCGGGACGTCGGCGACTGTCTGCGCTCTCGGCGCTATGTTGTCGATCTCTCGGGGAAATACAGTCACCGTGCCGTATTCGCCGTCCTCGTCTATTCGATTCCCGTTGACGTATAGCTCACCGTTTGTACTCATGCGTAAACCTGCTTTCTGTTCGCAAAGGCGTTAAGAATCCGCCGCTCGACCTCCTGCGCGACGGCCTCGACCGTCTGACCGACAGCCGCGTTGACTGTGACGTGCATATCTCCCGACCAGTTTTCAGCGCCCGACAGCCGTCCGGCAATCATAGCCCCTGAACCGTTGAGATACGACAGCGTTCCCGCCTCGATACCGGCGGCAAGCTCCTTGACGTAGTCCTCGCCCCAGTCATACGCCGCGTCGAGAGCGTCGTTAAGCTCGACGTTCATGCCGTCAAACATCCCCGTTATACTCGCCTCGGCGATGTTTTTGAGATTGTCGGTATATCTGTCCGTCCAGTATTTAGCGACGTCGGCCTTATGTTTGTACATGTCGTAGTATTCTTCGAGCTGCTGATCTGAGAGGTCGAGCAGTCCGACAAGCTCATTTATCGCCCCCGGCCCCATCGCCCTTATCTCATCGACCATATCTTTTCCGATGCCGCGCTCATATAGCTGTTCGAGACCGTCGTAGAACTGATTAATGTCGCGGATCTGTTTCCTCATGTTTTCCATGAGATCGACGCCTTCGACGTACTGTCTGTCATTCGGCGAGGCGAACAGCCCGAAAGCGCCGTTAATGCTCGAATATTCCTTGTCGTAGACGGTTTTATAATCGCTCCACAACTTTTTGATCTTGTCGAGACCGCTCTTGATGTTCGCGACATATTCGTTTGTCTGCCGCTCAGCCTCTTTGGCTTCTTCGTCCCGCTTTTTCTTGCGGAGATCGTAGAGTTTTTCCTCGGCGTCGGAATACTGTTTCGACGTCTCGATAAACTGTCCCTGTATGGTTTCCCACAGCTCGATCTGATCGTCAAGCGACAGCTCCATATATTTCGTCTGTTTATCCGCCCAATCTTTCGAGCGCTTGTAGACATCCTTCGCCAAGTCGTCGGCGGCTTTGATTGCCTTATCCGCCTTCGCGTCGATGCCTTCCGCCACACCGAGGGCAATGTTCTCGCCGATCTGCTCCTTGAACAGTTTCGACGGCGAGTGAATGCCGAGGAAATCTTTCACGCCGTCTACGATGCCGCCGAAGAACTCCTTGACATCGCGCATAAATTGATCCGCCGCGCCGACGATGCCTTGCCATATTCCGCCGACAAGGTCTTTTCCCACCTGAATTATAGCGCCTATGGAATCGCCGAATGCCTTCACCAACCCGTCTATGATCGGAGGAACGGCCTTGACTAAGGCGATAATTATTTCCGGCAGAGCCTTTATCAGCGCCGTGAACAGCTCGAAACCCGCCTTGATTATTGTATCGGAATTTTCGGCAAGCGCTCCGCCGACAGCCGTGATTATCTGAGGAATTGCCCCTACAATTGTCGTTATAATCTGCGGCAGAGCCTCTATCAGTGCGACAAATAGCTTTATGCCCGCCTCGATCATTTGCGGCAGATTGCCGATAAGCCCGTTTATAATACCGTCTATGATCTGAGGGAGCGCCTGAACTATTGCGTCTATTATTTCCGGCAGAGCCTCGACTAATGCCGTCAGCAGCGTTATACCCGTCTCGATTATCTGCGGTATTGCGCCCACGAAGAAATCAACTATCCCGACTATGATATCCGGCAGAGCCTCGATTAATACCGGCAGCGCGTCAAGCAATCCCTGAGCAAGCCCCTCGATCAACTCCAATGCAGCATCCAGCAGCAGCGGAGCGTTGTCGATAAGCGCCTGAACAATCTGCATGACCATATCGACAACGGCGGGTATCAGTTCGGGAAGCGCCTCGGCTATACCCTGCGCAAGAGTGGTTATAATCTGTATAGCCGCCTCCACAAACTGTGGCAGAGCCTCTATGATATACTGTACCAGCGTGAGGATTATCTCCGTCGCGGCTTCCGTGAGTTGCGGCAGATTGTCCATGATGCCCTGTCCCAGAGCCGAGAGCAGTCCCATGCCCGCCTCGATGAACTCAGGGAGTTTTTCGGTGATCATGGCGATTCCGTCCGAGAGAATAGTTCCGAGCGCGTCCATGGCGCCCGTGAGACCGCCCTCCTGAAACGCCGTGCCGAGCGTGGAAACGGCGTCAGAGCCGAACTGCACGAACTCCCGAAGCGTCGGCGTCAGACTGTCCGATATCGCTATCTGTGCCCCTTCAAGCGCCGACTGGAATAGAGTTATGTCGCCTTGCAGATTGTCAAGCTGAACGTCAGCCATCGCCTGAGCCGACCCCGCCGCCTCGTCGATATATCCCGAAAGCTCGTAAAACCTCTCCCCGGTATTGGCGAGAAGCGCGTTTGCGGATTTAAGGTCAACCTTGTTGAAGAGCGTATTCAGAACGTCCGTCTGCTCTCCCTGCGTCATGGTTGAGAGAGCGCCGTTTAAATCCGTGAATATATCGTTCAGCGAGCGGAGATTTCCTTCGTTGTCATACGCCGCGACGCCAAGTTCCTCCATTTTTGCCGCCGCTTTGTCCGTGGGCGCGGACAGAGAGAGAATGATATTACGGAGAGCCGTGCCGCCTTCCGCTCCTTTGATACCGTTATCAGCCAGTATGCCAAGAGCCGCCGAAAGCTCCGTCGTTCCTCCGGCAAGGTTTTTCGCCGTGCCGCCCACGGTCAGAATAGCATCGCCGAGCTGAGCCACCGACGTGTTGGATTTGGACGACGCCATCGCCATCTTGTCGACAAGCTCCGACGTTTCATCCAGAGACAGACCCAGCGCCGATGAAGCGTCCGTGATCATATCCGAAGCTGTGGCAAGCTCCATGCCGCCTGCCGCCGCGAGGTTCAGCACGTTCGGGAGCATTGACATTGATGTTTCGGCGTCGTATCCGGCGAGCGCCATATAGTTAAGCGCCTCCGCTGATTGCGTCGCCGAGAACGCCGTGGTCGCGCCCATTTCCTGAGCGAAATCCCGAAGCTCCGATATGCTGTCGACCGTCGTTCCCATCGTCGCCGCGACCTGAGACATAGCCGAATCGAAACTCATGCCCGCCGATACCGACGACCCCGCGAACGCCGTGACAGCTCCTGTCGCAGCCGTAAGCGCGCCCGCTGCAACTTTTCCGACCGTCCCCAGCGCCGACCCCAGCTTCGAGCCGAACGACGATGTTTTCTTTTCCGCGTCGTCGACTCCTTTTTTATAGCCGCTCGAATCGAGAGTGATTTTCGCCGCCAGATCAAATATATTCAGTTGTCCTCACTCCCTTCCGCAAGCGCGTTGAATCCTGTGATAATGCTGTTCGTGATCTCTTCCGCCGTCCGCGTTTCCTCCGGCTTGAATCTGTCGCCCCAGCGGAGATTTAGTTTATATGCCGCCCGAAGCGCGTCCGTCATGTAGATTTGATAAGACCGTGTTATCAGACGTTCCTCCGCCCGCGCTTTGGCGTAGCGGAGGAAATCTCTTACTCGCTGTCGTCCGTTGTACTCTCCGAGGCAGATGCGGACATTGTTTCCGCCGTCTCCCCCGCAGAGCGAAAAAGGCTCATCATGTCGGGATCGTTCAGTATCTCGATCAGCTTGACCGGGAGGACGAAGACGCCGGGAGCATATGTCGCCCTGTCCGCGCCGTCGAGAATCGCCATAATGTCAAGCACGGCGGACTTGTGGTTTTTGAGCGCCACTTTGACCGCCTTCGGAATCTGTTTTGCCTGAATCAGGCGGGCGAAGTCCTTGTCGGCGAACACCTCAATCGCCGGCTCGAGAAGATCGGCGAGGATATCCAGCGCCTCTTCGCCCTTGTACTCGGAAAGTTTCTTCATTTTGAGCCTCTTTCGATGTTGGATTTATATTCGATTTTGATTGTCGATCAAGTTCCGTCGTAGATGTAGAACTCCATCGGCATGACGTCCTGATTTGCCAGCGAGACGTGCCCGGTGAACTCGACGGATATCTGACCCTTCGCGTTTTTCGACGTCTGAAGCGAGAAGCCGCCTGTGGAGAGAGCGTTAATCAGTTTCACGGCGACATATCCGCCGTCGGCCTTGTCGCCTACCCACCAGAGATCGCCGAAGTCAGCCGCCGTGACATTCGCCCTCGGCGTGACTTTGTGCATGTCCGTACCGTCGATGTCAGCCGCACCGAGAATTTTCTTCGCGCCGTCGGTCGAGAGATTGAGAAGCGTGGTCGAGAAGGTGCACGTCCATGAATCGAGATGTTTAAACTCTTTGAGATTGTTCGGAGCGTTGTCGACGTCTTCCGCGAAATCGCTGTATTCGGGCGTGCAGTTGACGGATATGCCGCCCGTGGTAGCGCCGAGAATGTTTTCGTCCGTCAGCGTGGGATTCGCCGCCGGCGTGAACTCGGTGAGCAGAACGCCCGCGTCAAGCTGGAGGTTTTCAAATGCGTCCTGCGGAACTTTGGTGAAAGTCCTTGCCATTTTGTGATCCTTTCCCGGCTGTTAAGCCGATGTGAAATACTCTAATTCGATATTAATGTATATTCGTCTGATTCCGTCGTTTTCATCGCTCATGCGCTGCGCAAACGGATTGCCGCGTTTGATCCAGAGATAGCCTCCCTCGCACGGGAGACATTCACCGCCCTGCCCGATAGCCGCGTTGATTTCCGCCGCCTTTTCGGTGATCTCCGTCCAAGAGGTCGAATAATACCATAGGTCGGCGGAGATTGCTACCGGCTCGTCAAAATTGCTGTAAACCACCGTGTACGTCAGTCTCGGGAGCGGCGCGTCATCCGGCACGGTCGCCCTGTCATAAGCCGGGAGCGAGAAGCCGGAGAGAAACGAGTGGAGTGTCTGTGTTGCGTTCATGTTTTACGAACCCACATCAAACGGAGCCTGCCAGTTTTCCGTTATCGGTGTCTCCCCGCCGGAGACTTTCCAGACGTTAAGCCGGTTAGCCTCACGGTCGATCAAACCGAAATGCACAACAGGCGTTGCCTGCGAAAATCTGTCGAATGCCGTCACGAGCAGCCCTCCGGCGCGGTCAACCAGATCAACGTGTGTATGCCCTGCGAGAGCACAGAGAATTTTGTCTTTGCACCCGCTGAAATCATACGGGATCGCCTCGCTGTTTACCGTGATCTCACCCGCCGTCTTCGACTTTCTCGCGCCGAAAACGGCTGCCGAATATGCCTTGCCGTATGCAATATAACTCGGATCAGACGCCGCGCTCGTTCCTGTAATAGGATTATAGCATACGTCGCTGTGCCAGACGAGCGGCACATGAGATACGATCACGATATCATATCCGCAGTCGGTAGACAGCTCGTCGATGATCCATTTCCAATGCTCGGAGTTGATGAAGAAATATAACGGCCCCTTGCTGCCGCTGTCTCTGTCGTTGTAGTCCCAGCCTCCGACGACGAGATATCTTACATGATACTGGTCGTCGTATATGACCATGTTGCCGCTGTTGTCAGCATATCTCACCGTGCGGAGACCGACGGTCTTAAAATAGGGGTTGATGTATTTAAGATTTGGAATCACAACATTCGACGAAGAGCCGGAAGCCTTGTACCATGTGTCGTGGTTGCCGAATACATTGATCTGTTTCTCCTTCGGGATCGAGGCGACGGTGAGCAGCGCGTTTTCAAGCTCCTGATTCCGCATCAGCGGATCGGTCGTCACGGTACTGTCGGTCCAATGGTCGAGCACGGTGTCGCCGAGGTTGAATACGGCGGAAATCTGATCCCAGTTGGCGCAGTAGTCTATCAGATCAAATATCCATTTCCGCGAGGTCGTCAACATGGAGTGCTGATCTGTATGAAGTACAAACGGGATCTTTTTTGCGTCTCCGGCGTAATCTGTCATCCATGCCGTCATCGCGCCGGTGATCTGGCCGGCAAATGCTGTATCGGCACCGAGAGCTCTGTATGTGTCTTCGGTCGCCGTGTAACCGAGCACCGTCGCCTTGACGGGCTTTGTCTCTGATGCGCTGTTGTCGACGTATTTTTTTGTGTCCGCCTGATAGTCGAGTTTGAGAGTACCGGCTGAGACCGTAAACGTGTTGACTCCGATTCCGGTCTCGACATCGTGCGCTGGCAGAGCATATCTGTGGATCGTCTCCGCGCCCGTGTCGGTGTACAACTGCGTCAGCTCCCCCGTCACAAAATCGTAAGTGCCGCCGTGAAATCCCGGGGCCGCGTCAGTCCAGTCCGCCGTATATACCGCGTTTTTCGGCGGCGTGAATTCGTCTATCCCGACGACGCCCTCGAATATGCCGCTCTCGTCGTATTTGATCGTGGTATATCCTGCATTGTTGACCCCTTCCCACTGCAATACGCTTTTGTTCGCGTTTGTGACAAGACGGGCGGTCGAATACTCGCCGGATATCATCAATGGACAGGTCACGTTGGTTTGGGTATCGTCGGTGTATCTGATCCGTGAGTTGCTGCTCTCGGCATTGTTATTTTTTGTAAATCGAAGTATTATTGTATATTGCCCCGACGGCTTAAACTGGTTGAAGAATACTTTCCCCGTGGCATTCGATGCATTAAATCTGACAGTTTTGGCGTTGATGTTGATCACGGCGTTGGAGATCGCCGCTTTAATGCCGTTTGCCATGTCGATACCGCCGAATATGTTTGCCGTTTTCTGAGTCAGCGTCACGCCGGTATATCCCTCCGCGTTGTACGGCAGAGTTACGAGAGCGCTGCGTACCGGGGCGTCGAGAGCGCCGTCGGTGATGCGGACGGTGTCATATGATCCGGGAGTCGTGCGATACACGGCGGCGGCTTTTTTGGGGACAGTGTTTTCGAGCTCATTTATGGCGACGGTCAGCATCTCACCGTAGTATGACGGATCGTCCGCGACCTTGCCGTTGAGTATTAATTTCGCGCTTCCGCCCGGAGCGGTGATGACCGTGTTTGTCAATACCGCCTGCGCATCGCTGCATTTTATGATCTCCCCGGCGTCGTCGATAAAACACCATGCGAGAGGACGTACCCCGCCTGACAGATTTACGGTAAATCTATCTCCCGGAGCGACGGATAAAACTGAGTATTTCCACGACGCGTCGTCAGCGGCAGCCGTGACATCGACCGGGGATGTGTTGCAGG
>Ga0326512_10000525_pt1 | contig 33776 bp, 57 predicted proteins | sample 1_2617_0518_D_FD_203652 | JGI IMG/M metagenome (GOLD analysis project Ga0326512, IMG submission 203652) | Bovine rumen microbial communities from UC Davis, California, United States - 1_2617_0518 | ecosystem: Host-associated > Mammals > Digestive system > Stomach > Rumen | place: USA... | reverse complement strand
ATAGGTTGAACTTAGGTTCAACCTTTTCTATATTATATAAAAGATATAATATAGATATTGTGGATGCAATTTTAATAACAGGATGCTGTGGATTTATTGGATATCATTTAACAAAGAAAATACATGAAATATATAATGATTATATTATTGTTGGTGTTGATAATATGAATGATTATTATGATGTATCAATAAAAGAAAATAGATTAAATGAATTACAAGAACTACACAGATTTATATTTTATAAGATTGATATTTCAAGTAATGATAGATTAAAAAATATATTTGAAAATCATGATGTAAAATTAGTAATTAATTTAGCAGCACAAGCAGGTGTTAGATATAGTATTATAAATCCTAAAGTATATATTCAAAGCAATATAATAGGATTTTACAATATACTTGAAAATTGTAGAAAGTACAATATAAGTAATTTAGTATATGCAAGTTCATCATCAGTATATGGAATAACAAATGGTATTGATAAAGAAGAACTTGATATGAATAATAATCCTGCAAGTTTATATGGAGCAACAAAAATTTGTAATGAAATTCTTGCAGCTGCATATTCAAATATGTATAAAATACAAACTACAGGATTAAGATTTTTTACTGTATATGGTCCTAACGGTAGACCTGATATGGCTTATTGGAAATTTACTGAACGAGCATTAAATGACAAATATATTGAAATATATGGAGAAGGTAAACTAAAAAGAGATTTTACATATATTGATGATATAATTGATGGCATAATAAAAGCTTGTCAAAAATGGACACCATACGGAACATATTATAGAATATTTAATTTAGGTGGTGGTAATCCTGTTACTATTAATGATTTTGTAAAAACAATAGAAGAAATATTAGGATTCCCAATTCCAAAAGTATATAAAGAAACACCATTAGGTGATGTAAATTATACTTATGCCAATATTGATAAAGCAGATAGAGAATTACATTGGGAACCTAAAACAGATTTAAAAACAGGATTAACAAAATTTATTGAATGGTATAAAGAAACATATAAATGAAAGAAGACGGATATTTACAATCAAAAGACGGTAAGATATATAAGATAATGTCAACTCATTTACTTCAGCTTTCTCCTTGGAAAGATGGAGATGATCGTCGTCTTTATGAATATAATGATGAAGATATGACTGTTATAACATATCAGAATGCTTGTATGATTGTAAATAAACAATTTTCTGAAAGTGACGAGGAATGGGAACATAATGGCAAAAGATATAAAGCACGAGCAATTGCAAATAAAGATATTGATGAACATACAGCAATGCTTTCAATGCTGCCTTCTCATTATTTAAAAGAAACAACACAGGTATTAAAAACATTGCCTAATGAAAATTCAATAACATTTTCAGATGAACATGGTAATGAATTTAAAATGGTAAAACATAAAGGTAAAATTTATTACTGTTTAATTGTTAATCAATATTTACCTAAAGTTCAACTTTATAATACATTTGGACAATTTTGTCAGATGGTAAACATAAAGAATGTAAAACCAATATTTAATGAAACAGATAAAAAATATGTATAAGTTAAATTGGATTAAAAAAGACAATAACAATCCACCTAAAGAAGATGAGTTAATATGTTTCTTAACATATAAACATAAGCAATGGGGATTTGGAATTGGTATGCTAGTTAAACAGATATATGGGCATGAAGGTCCTGATGAATGGAGAGTTGAAGAAGGATTTGAAGAGTGGCTTTTTTGGAAAGATGTAAGATATTGGTGTTATAGAGAAGATTTTATGAAATTTATATTAGATAAAGAATTAGTTAAATTTAAGTAATATGGATTATAGGAACGATAAATTTCAAATAGGAGATATTGTAAGATTCATTGAAGATAATCAAATTGTCGGACGTATTTGTAATGTTATAAGAAGAAGCGATGTTGATACAAGTGGCAGATGGGATGAAACATATTATTGGACAGAATATTTCTTTGCTGATGGATATATGTTTACTGAACATGACGATTGTAAATATGAATTATTATCTAAAGAAATAGGTCCACAACAAATTAAAGAATTTGATAAAGTACTTGTTTGTAATGGTCGCGGTTTAGAAGGCAATAACTATTGGAAATGTGATTTTGCTGCAGGTTGGACAAATGAGTCTGATTATTATGAAAAAAGATTAATGACAATATCTCAATCTGATGTAAGAGATATTAATTATTATAATATTCTTCCATATAATGATGAAACAAAAAAATTAGTAGGAACTAATTATAATATTCCTAACTATTATCATTATCCAAAATGGGTTGAAGATCGTATAAAAAATATAAAACAAAATCCAAATGATTGGAATGTTGTTGAAGATAGTATAAGATATAATATTAAATATAAGTAAATTATGAACGGAATTATTGGAGCAGTTATAGGTTCAAGTATTGGTCTTTCCTATGAAATTAAAAAGACTAAGGATTACAACTTTAATATGATTTATGATAAAGCTAATCCATCTGATGACTCAGTAGCAATTATTGCAACTGCTGATTGGCTTATGAACACAAATCGTACTAAAGATGAGTATATTGATAAACTCCATTATTGGTGCAATAAATTCAATTATGGAATGTATAATTATGGCAATGCAACAAAGTTCAAGGAATGGGTTGCAAATAAAGAACGTGAGCCATATAATTCATACGGTAATGGTTCTGCAATGAGAGTTATTCCTGTTGGATGGTGGGCATGTTCACTTGAACAAGCTGCAAAGTTTGCAAAGATTACTGCAGAGATTACACACAATCATCCAGATGGTATTCTTGGTGCTCAAGCAGTTGCATGTACAATTTGGGCTATTCGTAATGGTTATTCAAAAGATGATGTTAAAGAATGGCTTGAACATGAATGTAAATATAAGTTGAATATATCTTACGATACATTAAAGAGAAATCACAAGTTTGAATGCACTTGTCCTAATTCAGTTCCAGCATCATTTATTTGTTGGTACAATTCAACATCATATGAAGATTGTGTTCGTAAAGCAGTAAGTCTTGGTGGTGATGCAGATACTGAAGCTGCAATTGCTGGTGCTTTCGCAGCTGCAGATAAAAATACACCAATTCCTGAGGAATTAACTAATGATGTAACAAGATTCTTCTCAATGGACTTTATGGAAGTATTAAACAAGTTCCACAAACAATTTGAAGTATAGTTATGAAATCACCAGAAGGAATGCATAATTGGATACACAGTTGTATGCATACTGTATTAGAGGTTTGTGAATTTAAGCCAACAAATCCAAATGATCCAGATCCATCAGAACTTCTAGAATTTTGGTTTGAATTAATGTATAAATCAGCTCGTGAATGTGGTTATAAAGATGGATATGTTGAAGGTTTAGGAGATGCTGCAGCATATTCATGTGACCCATATACAAGAGGAATATATGAAAAGCAAGCCTATTATACTGATAAAGAAGGCAACATAATGTGTGATAGTAACAATGAACCAATGAAAATTGATTATAAAAAAGATTTAAAAAATTAAAAAATTTCTTAAAATAGTTCTATTTTATAAATTGATAATTATTATAAAATACAAGGTAGATTTTAAATCTATCTTGAGCAACTAAAAATATAACATAAAATATTATGAGCAACAAAGTATTTGGTATTGACCTGGGAACAGGTAATAGCTGTGTGGCCATTATTGAAGGTGGACAAGCTAAAGTTATTGCAAACGCAGAAGGTTCTCGTACTACACCATCTGTAGTTTTTATTAAAGGCGACGAACGTAAAATTGGTGGTTCCGCTAAACGTGGTATGATTATGAATCCTAAGAACACTGTATCTTTCATTAAGAGATTTATGGGTGCTGAATGGCAAGATCCTGATGTTCAAAAGATGCTTACTATGATTACTTATGAAGTAATCAACAAGAACAATAAACCTTATGTTAGAATTGAAGGCAAAGATTATTCTGCTGAAGAGATTTCTTCATATATCTTAGCAGATCTTGCAAAGGTTGCTTCAGATTATTATGGAGAGGAAGTAAAGGATTGTGTTATTACAGTTCCTGCATGGTTCAATGATGTTCAACGTAAAGCAACAAAACTTGCTGGTGAACTTGCTGGTTTGAATGTACATCGTATTATCAATGAACCAACTGCAGCTATTCTTGCAGCAGGTATGGATAAAGAAGATAAAGAACGTCTTGTACTTGTAAACGACCTTGGTTGTGGTACTGAAGATGTATCAATTTGTGAAGTATCTCAAGGTATGGTTGAAGTACTTGCATCTGATGGTGATGTATTCCTTGGTGGTCAAAATTACGACAATGAAATTGTAGATTGGCTTGCTGAAGAATTTATGAAGGATCATGCAAATATTGATTTGAGAAAAGATCCTATGGCTTATGCACGTCTTATTGAGGCTGCAGAAAAAGCAAAATGTGAATTGTCTACATCAACATCAACAGAGATTAATCTTCCATATATTACTGTTATGGATGGTGTTCCTCAAATGCTTGTAACAACTCTTACTCGTGCAAAATTTGAACAAATGACAAAGAAGTTCACAGATAGAGTAATTGAAATTGCAAAGCGTGCACTTGAAAAGGCAAAGAAAACATCAGCAGATATTACTGATATTCTTCTTGTAGGTGGATCATCTCGTATGCCACAAGTTCAAGAAGCTCTTAAAAATACATTTGGTGATAAGTTGAATAAATCATCTAACTTTGATGAAGCTGTTGCACTTGGTGCTGCAATTCAAGCAAAGGCAATTGTTAATCCTGAGGAATCAGATACATTGCTTCTTGATGTAACTCCAATTACATTAGGTATTGAGGTTAATGGTAATCAAATGGGTAAGCTTATTGAAGCTAATACAACAATTCCTGCAAAGAAATCACAGATATTTACAACAGCAGTAGATAATCAGCCAGGTGTATCAATTGTAGTTCTTCAAGGTGAACGACCAATGAGCCGCGATAATAAGGTTATTGGTACTTTCCAACTTGATGGTATTATGCCTGCACCTCGTGGTGTTCCACAAATTGAAGTAACATTTGATATTGATTCTAACGGTACTCTTACAGTAACTGCTGTTGATAAGGCTACTAATAAGGAGCAACATATTACAATTTCTGATTCTAATTCACTTTCACAAGATGAAATTGATAGAATTAAGAAAGAAGCTGAAGAGCACAAAGCTGAAGATGCTGCAAAGAAAGCAGAGTTTGATAAAAAGAACAATGCTGAAGGATATATTTATTCAGTAGAACGTTCATTAAATGACAATAACTTAAAGGATAAGTTTACTTCAGATGAACGCAAGCAACTTGAAGATATTGTTGCAGCTGCAAAGAAAGCAATTGATGAAAAGGACGATACAACAATGTTTGCAAAGAAGGATGAACTTGAAAAGGTATACGGTCCAATTATAACACGTATTTATCAAGAGAATATGCCTAAGGATGCAAACGGTAATCCACAAGTAGATCCAAATATGTTTGGTAATATGTTTGGAGGTCAAGGTGGACAAAATCCATTTGGTGGTAATCCTTTCCAAGCAGGTGCTCCATTTACTGAAACAAAATAAACTCTCAATGGGACTCTCAAGAGAGTCCCTATATAAAAATATTTAATAACAATTGGAGGTAATTATTATGACAAACGCTTTAGATTTTTTTGGTGCAAAAGACTTATTTGATTTTAGTTTTAATCCTGTTAAAACTTTCTTCGGTGATTTTGTTCCAGCAAACTTTACCAATTCCCCAAAGGTTAATGTAAAGGAAACTGATAAAGCTTATGAAATAGAAATTGCCAACCCTGGATTTACAAAAGATGAGACAAACATCAAAATTGAAAACAATGTTATTTATGTAAGTATGACTAACGAGTCAAAAGATGGTCAAGAAGACGAAAATCATAAATATCATGTAAAACAATGGAGTAAATCATCTTATCAAGAATCTTGGAATATTCCTGATAATGTAATTCAAGAACAGATATCAGCAAGTAATAATGATGGTGTTCTTACAATTACATTACCTAAAAAAGAGGAAGAACCTAAGAAAGAAGTAAATGTAAGGACGATTGAAATTAAATAAGAGTTTACTTGGGATTGAATCTCGAGATTCAATCCCATTTTTAATTAAACAGTTTAATTAAAAAATGACAATAAATGAAATTATAGAAAACGAAAACATTCGCTCTGATAGATATGCAATGGCTGCAATATCTTATATATTCAAAGCATTTGGTGATAGTAATCGCTCAAGAGAATATTGGCCATGGGGAAGAGATGTTCAGTGTGAATGGACTCCATCAAAAGGTACAAGCAATGATATAACACAAGCTGAACTTTTATTAAAACGAGCAAAGAATAAATTTTATGAAGAGAATGGTGAATACCGTTCTTTAAGTAACAAATATGTTTCTATGTTCAAAATTGAAAATGTTGAGTTTATTGAAACAATTGCATTAATACCTACTTATAAAATAAAAGTAAATGCATTACATTATTATGAAAGAGATAATGTATCTAAAATTTATGAATTAAAAGAAGGAGACTATTTATGCTTAACACTTAATGATTATTATACAGTATTCAAAATTAATGAAGTTGATATAAAAACAAATGAATTGGTAATTGATAGAGTATTTGGTGAATATAATTTGAACAGTGAATCTGTATATAGAAATGACCCAAGAATGTATTTACAAATATATGTTACTGAAAGTAATACAAAAATAAGCGGTGGATCTATGAATGATTTTGATAAACAAATGAAAAATTTAAAACGTCGTATTAATAAAGTTGCAATTAATATGAAACGTATTAACAAATCAAGTCAAGAAGTTAGAAGTGTATCAGATAGAGCAAATGATGTTGTTGATTCTGTAATACCTAAGAAATATGAATAAAGATTTATACGAAATATTAGGAGTAAGTCATAATGCATCAGCTGATGAAATCAAAAAGGCTTACAAGAAATTAGCAATAAAATATCATCCGGATAGAAATAAGGGAAGTAAGGAAGCTGAAGACAAATTCAAAGAAATAGGTGCAGCGTATGCAATATTATCTGATGAACAGAAGCGTGCTAAATATGATAGATTTGGTACTGTTGATGAAGATATGATGAGTGGCACTGGATTTGATTTTGCTGATATATTTGGAAAATTCTTTACTGGTGGTTTTGGTGATATATTTGGTGGACAACAAAGAAGAGAAACATATCCAACGGAAGCACAATCAATTCAAGTAAATATTCCTTTATCAATTGAAGATATATTTAAAGGATATGAACATGAAATTGAATATAGTATAGATAAGAGATGCCCTGATTGTGGTGGTACTGGTGGCACCGGTATTGAAACATGTCCTCACTGTCATGGTACTGGAAGATTTGTAAAGGTTGATAAAAGTACATTTGGTATTTTCCAACAAGAAATGCCATGTCCATATTGTCATAGTACAGGAAAAACTATTAAGAACAAATGCTCAAAATGTAACGGTACAGGTATTGTTAAAGCAAAACAAAAATGTAAAGTATCGTTTAGATCTGGTATAAAGGATGGAGAATATCAAGTATATTATGGATATGGATGCGAAGGTAAAGATACAAGAACAAAAACTGGTAATTTGATTGCAGTTGCTCGTTATGCATTTGATACAACAAAATATCAAATTACAGATAAAGCAGTTTATGAATTACTTGAAGTTCCATATTATAATTGTATCTTAGGTACTGAAATTAAACATAAATTACCTGATGGTAAAGAAGTTACAGTTAAAGTTCCTCAATATTCAAAAGATGGAACACAAGTTGTATTAAGTGGTGAAGGCCTTAAATTGCATAATAGTTATAGTAATGGTGATTATATCTTTATTATAAAACCAAAGATGCCAACTTATATTAATACAGAAGAAAAAGAATTATTAGAAAAAGTTAAGAAAATAAATGAACATTGATAGTAATAATTATAAAGAATGTTGGAATTTATCATTAAGTTCAATACTTGCAGGATTATGTATATCAATTGGATGTATTGTTAATTTAATGGTAGGCGGTGGTCCATTAGGAGCAATATTATTTACATTTGGACTTATAACAGTTGTTCATTATAAATATGCATTATATACTGGTACAGCTGGATTTGTCAGCTCATGGAAAGATATTGGAATATTATTTTGGTTCATCTTAGTAGGTAATTGGCTTGGATGCTATATAACATCAGAAGTTATAACATATGCAATACCTGATATAACAGAAAAGGCAAATTCAATTGTAATTGCAAGATCACAAGTTGATATGTGGCAAGCATTTATAAGAGCAATATTTTGTGGATTTTTAATGACAACTGCAGTTAAATTTGCAAGAGAAAATAGATGGCTTCCACTATTATTTGCAGTTCCTGTATTTATATTAGCAGGTTTTTATCACTCAATTGCTGATGCTTTTTATATTTGTGTAGCTGAATTTGATACAATTACAGATGCTGTTAGAATAAATTGGGGAATGACAATATTAGGAAATTTTGTTGGATGTAATTTATATAGACTTAAATTTTTAGAAAGTTAACGATAGTTAAATTTTAATTATTATATAAAATTAATAAGGATAAGTACTATATTTTATTGTAAAAATTAAAAACAATAGAATATGAATACTTATCCTTATTATATTTCTGCATATATTGATGCGGGTATACTTCGAAAGATTTTCAATGATAAAAAGTTCAAAACTTACAATGATGCAGTTAATGCAACGAAAAACAGGTATGAACGATTATCAAAAATATGGGGAGGTAAAAATCATTTCTTTGACAATCAGATTGCTATACTTGAATATACACAGCAATATAAAGGTCGTATTGTAACATTGTTTACTGACGGTAATGAAGTAGAAATATCAACACCAAAAGTTTTAGAATAAATGAATAAGCCTATTAGAAATATACTTTGTTATTCTCATTATGATTTTGATAAAATAATGGAGAATAATAAATGGATAGATCAACCACCTCGTGGTGTGTCGGCAATATCAATATGTTCTCCAAATGAGGGTGATCTTGCAGAGCATTGGTTTAAGAAAGAGCATAAAAATGGTTTAACTGGAGCAAGAGTATTTAATCTCGATATTGATGATATTAGTCCATTTTGGTTTAAAAATCAAGAAAGCAATTGTTATGATAATGCCTTAGAACTTTATTTAGATAATAAAGTAAAGTGGTCAAATATGTATTTTAGTCATATCTATATTACTGGATTAAATAACGAATGCATAGATGTTCTTCATGCATTAGATTATGAAGAGGCATTTGATCTTGCAAAGTGGATTGATTTTAGAATTAAGTATGATGAAACTATTTATATTCACTGTGCTGTTGGTGCAAGTCGTAGTCAAGGTGTTGTAAGATATATTGTTGATACTTATAAATATGATTATGATATTAGATTGAATCCAAACAATCCTAATAATACATATAATCCACATGTATTGATGATGTTGAAACGCGCATATATGAATAGTGATTTTTATTCTTGTATAACACGTGATGATGAACATGATTATTTGAATTATACAGAACCAATGAATTTCAACGAAAATATAAAATTAAATTTGTTATGAAACCAAATTTTATAAGATATTCTATATATAATCATGCTGGCCATGCTTTTACTGGTAATGCAACAGAAATTGCTTATTACTGGGTAAATAGAAATAATGAATATATTTCAAAAGAATGGTGTATAAAACAAATAAAGAGGTCAAAATCTAGAAATAATAGAAGATATAAATCAAAATATGAAATTTGATGAAAACATTAAAATTAATTTAATATGAGTACAATTCAAGAAATTGCAGAAGAATTAGTTAATTTAACGGTAAAAGAAGTAAATGAACTTGCAATGGTTATGAAAAATGATATTGATATGTCACCTGTTCGTTACTATGAAGAGTCAAAGTATAATAATACACTATCACCTAAAGAATACGGGATGAAATTAATTAATAAAAGAAAAAGATAAAATTATGACAGTACAAGAACTTAAAATTGCTTACAGTGTTGTAACAAAAATTATGGAAGAGAATCATCTTCAAAGAGATAATTCTTTCAACCGTGTTAAGAACTTTATTTCAAACAAGCTTTGCGATATTTTGACAAATGAACAGACAGCTTAAGTATATTATTTATCAACAGAAAAATGAAACATATTTTTCTGGTGGATATGTTGAGTTTCATAGACAATTAGCACCGAGCAAATCAAAAACATCATTTGTTAATTATGATGTAAATATATTGGGTGGTGGCAAATTTGATGTTGATGACGATAATAAGCAAATTATTTTTTATGGGTCATCTGATGATTTTGGATCTGTTGATAAGAAACTTTTGAAAAAGATTCTTGAAGATTGTCGTCCTCATGTTTGTGATGATATTTGGTATGCACTTGAACATGAATTTAGATGTACTCATGACCGTGATGATTATGATATGAATGAATTTGGAGAAGTAAGTAGCCAAGATTGGAAATATCAGAATGAGAATTTTATGAATTATAAATTTGTAATTGAATAATGGACCAGAAATCAATTAATAATTTTGTTATTAATATTAAAGCATCATGTATAATCAATTCATTCTTGCATGATTATTTAGACGATAATGGAATGCTTGATGATATAAAAGAAGAAAGCAATCCTGATGAAATTCAGGTTGTAGGTTATACATTCAAAAATGATATCATTATTGTAGCTGTTGCTTATTTTGATGAGTGTCTTGAATGTGGTGCAATGTATGAAGAATTTGATATTGCATTAGAAGATTTTATAGAATATTTGCAAAATGATTAATTTTTTTCTATAAAATATGAAAATTTTTAGTTATTTTTTGAACTTTAAAAAGTTTTTTCTATATTATTAATACAATCAAACAAATAATATGGATATAAATCTCAATTTCAAATGTATTAAGGTTCCAGCAATTGGAAGTTTTGATATGTATTCTGTATATGAAGGTTATGAAGGTTGGTATGATGCCGACGCAGGAGAAACTGAAATGAGAATTTGGGACAACAATGGCAAATGTTGTCGATTCCGAGATTATGATTGGTTACAGTATTTTAAGGAATTTTAAATCAAATTAAATATGAACGTAGATAAGATTGATATTCTGTGCAATCAAGTTATTGATGTTGCACTAGTGGCAAAGGAAACAAATGAAGTGATTAACAATTCTCAGTTGAAGTGTTATCCACAACATTTTGCAAATCGTGTAAATTCTGTAGTTCAGTATTGCTACAGTTTGTTTATGAATACAAATGCAGGAAAACATACTGAAGAGCAGGTTAATGATTTGATGATTAACTTGATGAATACATTGGTTCGTTATAAGAACTCTTATAATTATATGTCATACGGATATAAGGTAATGAACTCCTTGCTTGATATTGTAAAGAACACATTTGTTGAACTTAATTAAAACATTATGATTCGACTAGCAAATGAAACTGATTCATTCAAATCAGTATTTGACCGTAATGGGACAAAAATTCATATTGGAGAGCAAGCCTTAATTATTAATTATGGGTATTTTCTAAAATGTCAAATTGTTGGATTTAGTACTAATTATAAATATGTTTATTTGATTAGTGGAGAAACATTATATAAACGTCTCCCAGCAAATATTGTATTAGTTCATAATTTACGAAATTGGAAAACTGTAAGATAATATGGGAAAGTGGAGTATAAAGGAATTAGATAAGTCAAAGACTGAACAATCAATTGCAAATGAGCAAATTAGACTTGATACATGTCGTGAAAGTCTTGATAAGTTAACTAATGAGCTTGAAAGATATAAGGAAAAGACGAATAATAAATTATCAGAATATTATGAAAAGATAGCAAAACTTCAAAGATCTATTGATGCTGGTGAAGAATTTGTTCGTGAATGTAAAGATCATTTAAATGATTTTGAAAATGCAGAAGGTAATTAGAATTATTGATGATGATACAAAAGCTCTTGATACATATTTAAGTCATGGGTGGGAAGTCAAACAAATGACAGCATGTCGAATTGATAGAAGATTGAATGATTCAGTATGTTATGTATTAATTGAAATTGAATAAGAATTTAAATAAATAAAAACAAACAAAAATATATAGGAGAGAAAAACTATGAGTAAACTTAATTCCACAAGAAAGCCTACTACTTTGAAGGCTAGTCAAACAACTGTTGGTGAAATTGCAGGCCGTGTTACTACAATGGCAGCTGCACAGTCAAATATACAATTGCTTCGTAGAGCAGTTCTTGCTAACTTGCTTTGGGAGAATGTTGCATACATGGATGGCCAGAAGGTTGCAGATGAGATTGTTCGTCTTATTCCTCTTTGCGATCCTATGGATGTAGCAAACCTTACAATTGAGGCACGTACTATGCAGAAGCTTCGTCACACACCTTTGTTCCTTGCAGTTCAAATGTGTAAGCATGATGCAACTCGTCCTTACGTTAAGGAAGTACTTCCAAAGATCGTTACACGTGCCGATATGTTGACCGACTTTATGGCACTTTATTGGATGGACGGCAAGTGTCCAATCTGTAACGCAGCAAAGCAAGGTTTGCGTGAAGCATTCCACAACTTTAAGGAGTACCATTTTGCAAAGTACGACCGTGATGCTGAAATTAAGCTTCGTGACGTAATGTTCATGGTACGTCCAAAGCCAGCAAATCAACTTGAGGCAGTTCTTTACAAGAAGATTGCTGACCGTACACTTGAGACCCCTGAGACATGGGAGGTATTGCTTTCACAGGCGCATACTTCAGCTGAGAAGGCTGCAGTTTGGGAGAAGCTTATCAATGAGGGTAAGATTGGTGGTAAGGCAATGCTTATGAACCTTCGTAACATGCAATCTGCTGGTGTTCCTCGTCCAACAATTGTAAAGGGTCTTAACGAACTTAAGGGTGCAATGTTGCTTCCACTTGACTTCTTGAAGGCAATGCGTGAGAGCAATGGTCTTGACCGTGAACTTGAGGATGCAATGTTGAATACTTACAAGAGCCTTCCAAAGCTCCCAGGTAAGACATTGTTCATCGTAGACGTATCAGGTTCTATGGGTTCAATTACATCAAGCGGTTCAACATTTACAACTCTTGATAAGGCTGCTGCAATGGCAATGCTTGCTGCTAACCAATGCGAGGACTTTGAGCTTGTTTGTACTGCAGGTGATGACGGTCGTTGTGTAGAGAGTCAAGTACGTATCAAGTATCCAAGCAAGGGATTCAACTTGTTTAAGGAGATACAGGATTCACGTAGAACTGTAGGTGGTGGTGGTATTTTCACTGCTCAATGTCTTGAGAAGCTTCGTAAGGAGCTTGGTGATAAGATCCACGATTATGCCCGTATCATCATATTCTCTGACTCACAGGATATTGATGTATCACGCGGTCACAATGTAAAGCCACGTCCATTCGGTAAGTACAACTACATCTGTGATGTATCTTGTCATACTCGTGGTGTAAACTACAAGGGTGTATGGACAGCTGAGATTTCTGGTTGGTCAGAGCACTTCTTGACTTACATTGCCGCATTTGAAGGTATCGAGAATACTTTTGGTGAGCTTAACTAATAAATAGGGGACGTTGTCCCCTTATTTCATTTTAATATAAATTATTATGAATAATATTGATATTGAAAATATTAAAAAAGAATTAGCAAAACGCAAGGCAGCTAATTATGAATGGAAAGATGGTGGTGAAATGACTAAAGATGACATCATGCTTAGAACTACCAAAGAATTAAATGAACTTATTACAACATTTAATAATGATTCCAAAAAAATAATTTCAGAACAAATTAAGAAGCAAGTTGACAAAATTTTTGAAAAATGGGGTAAAGAAGGTGATAATATGATTCTTCTTACTTGTGTTAAGCGTTCTGATTATCATCTTTGGGATGTTGATGAATATAATCTTATATTGGATGCAGCAAACTGGGGATGGGAAAAATACAACAAACTTTGTCATCCTGTAATGGGATATGGAGATGATGATGTTGTAGCTTGTAATGAAGAATTTGAAGACGAAGTATATAATCTTTATGATTTGTTAGGTAAATCAAATTATAAATGGGAAGCTACTTCATTATTTAAAACAGATAATGATGGTATAAATGAATTTTGGCGTGGTTTTTCTGCTATTACAAAAGATTACAAAATTGTTTCATTTATAATGAGATATGATGGAATGCTTTGTGATGAAAAGAAATATGAATCTGTTGAACAAGTATAAAAATAAGGAGTAACACGTGTTACTCCTTTTTTGATTCTGTTATTTCAATATTAATATCGTTTTCAATTTCTTCTTTTTCTTTATAAAGTTTTTCAAGCTTAGATTGTAATTCTCCAATTTGTTTCAAAACTCCTGGTAATTTTCTATCCCCTTCTGATTTAATGAAATCTGAAATTGCATCTTTAGTTACGCCTAAATAAACAGGACCTGTATTTTCAAATGATACAAGTGTTGCAAGTTTTGGTTTTTCATAAAATTCCTTATGACCTGGAAAATGAATATTTGTCATTACTTCAATATTCAATGGATTATCTTCAAATCTAATATATATATCTTGAACACCTGGGTCATGAGTTTTCTTTACCCATACATCATCAATTACAACTTTATATGATTTTGTTTCACCTTTCTTCATCATATAAATAGTTGAACCTCTTCGTGGTTTATGTAAATCTTTTGCTGCAGATTCTACAATAAGACCTTCATTTATTTTTTCGTTTAAGTTCTTCATATTATTTATGATATAAATCTTTTATTTTTGCTTTAATCATTGCTGGGCCATAACCATCTGAATCTTCATCCCCTGTCATAAAATATACCATCGTAGCTATAAATAATTTATTATTATTTTCCAAATCATCATCATCCCATATATTATCTATTTTATCATAAAATTCTGGATATGACATACACCATTCAGGTATTTTTTTCAAAGGTCTAAGCTTAGGTAATTTATCATTAGATTCTATGATTTTATCTTGAATGTTTTTCATATTAATCATCCCATATTTTTAGAAGTTCTCGTTGAAGTTTTTCAACTTTTGGATTAAGTTCTCTAATTTGTTTCTTTAATTTGTCAATTTCATCAGCAATATTATTGAATTTTTCTCCATATTCTTGTGCAAGTTTTTCAGCAGCTGCTTCATCACCTTTTGCATATAAACTACCAACTTCTTCTTCTTGGTCAATTTGTAAATCTCTATATTCTCGAGTTTTATCTTTAAGATCTTGATTTAATCCCCAAAGATTATCTTCAAGTGGATCTAATGTTTTACGAAGTTTCTTTTCAGCTTCTAATCGTTTAACATATTTATCATGTTCAGCTTTTGCTAATTCAGCTTTTTGTGCTTCTTCTTCAGGATCTGGATCTGCTACCCAAAGAGTTACAATTTCACCAGTATCTTCATCAACAAAATCTTCATAATGGCCATTCTTGCCATCCTTTTCAGATTCTTTAATATATTGAGTAAAATTTTTCATTATTAATGTGTTGATTTATTTTTATCATCAAAATAATCTTTCATATCCCAAATAAATTGGTTTGTATCAATATTATAACTTTTCTTTTGAAGTTTTTCAATTTCTACAAATACATCATCAAACAATTTTTTGACATATTCATCTAATCTAACATTAAGATTTTCTAATTGAGATAAATCACTTGCTATTTTACGAGCAATATCTTTTGTTATTGCTTTATCTAAATTCTTTTTAGATTCATTTACTATTGTTATTAAATCTTTCATTATTGTTGATTATATATTAATTTTTTCCAAGGCCAATTACGTGGGCCTTTATCTCCACGTTCATCAAATCGACAAACTTCAAATTTATACCATTCGTCATCATCATTCCATGTATAACGAATACATAAACCTTTATCTTCTTTACCCTTTACATATTCAAGAATTTTTTCTAATTCTTCTCCCTTAAGAACAATTATTTCTTCATCTGCAACTTTTTCAGTTATTAAACGTTCTTTTAAGTCTTTCATTATTCTGATTTGTCAATTAATTTTAAATTCTTAAATGGCTTACCATCACATACACTGTATGCTGAGTTCTTTGAAGCTTGGAAAGAACAATAACGTCCATTTTCATTTGGATCTTCTTTTGAATTTAACCAAAGTTGTAAAAGCGCTTCATAAGATTCTGTCTTATAAAGATACATTTCTTTTTTCTTTAAGTTTCTCCAAAGAGACCATATTTCTTTGTTAGGATCTAAATCTTTAAAATGGTCTTGTTGTAAAAGTTCATCTAATTCCTTTTGATACTTTTTCTTCTTAGACTCATCTAAAGCTTCATTAATAAATTCGTTAAAATGTTTCATATTATTTTATTGTATCTAATGAATCATCTTCAATTTCTTTGGTTATTGTTTTAAGCATATCAACTAATTCTTCTTTATTCATATGATTAAGTTGTCTATCATACCATTTAATAAAACTATTATATGCTTGTTTATGAGAATTTAATGAAGGATTCCATTCATCAGATTCATATATTTTTGTTACTATATCTTTCATATTAATTTTTATCTTTTTTAATTCCTATATGCCATTTTCCACAGACTTTGCAAATATATGCAGTATACTTATACATTTTATGTTTCTTTATAAATGATAAAGCTTCTTGTTCTGTTTCAAATTTTTGTTTTGGTTTCCATTCACCATTTTTTCTTGCATAATGCTCACGTTTAATAACGTGTTTATTACAGTCAGATCTAATGTTTTGTCTCAATATACTTTAGGATATCTTTGTTCAATTTGACCATTTGCTTTAATACGAATACGTTCTTGTACTGCAACATGGTTCATTCGTTCTCCTCTATATATTGTTTTGATTGTTATATCTGATTTTGCTCCTTTTGATTCTAATAACCATACTGCCCATAAATTCATATCTCTTTTACGAGCTCCACCATATACAACTTTATTATTATGATCTTTATCAGTATTTAACCAGCATTGACATTCAATTGTCCATGCATCAACCATTCTTTGCTTATATTCAAATGGTTCTAATTTACCATCTAAATCCATTTCCATGATATCGTCCCAAGCCCATCTGAACATATTTACTATTTCATATTGCTTAATAGGTTCTCCACCATCTCCACCTTTTTCTACAGGTCTATCTTTACGAGAATTTGCATGGTCACCCATTTTTAATTCGTCACCATCATTAGATGTCCAAATTGTACGATTGCCATGATGTTTATTATTCTTATGAGTTTTATCGTAATACTTTTCTTCTGTAATTAATCTATCTAAAGAGAAAAATTTATTTTCATTAATTTGTGAAACAAATTCATCATCTAATAAAGACAATGAGTTCTCATCCAAATCAAATATGATATTATTTATTTTGTTTTCAAATGTATTACGATGTAAATATTCAAAAATATTTCGCATTATTCTTAGTTGCTTATATTATATATAAAAATAATTATTCATAAACATTATGTTTAGAAATTAACCCATCACATTCTTTTAATAATTCATTTTTATATGATAATAAATCATTATTTATTTCAAAAAAATGTTCAATTTTACGTGAATAATATTTATTAACTGGTTCACCACGAACATATATTCTGTTTTTATATTCTTCCCAAGATTTTGTTAAATAATGATTTAATTTAAATTTTGATGTATAACTATTCATACAAGGACCTGGGCCGTGGGGTGAATCAAATTCTTTCCAAGAATCTAATTTACTCATAAATATTAAAGATTTTGAATTGTAACTTAAATCTTTAAATTCATGATTCATTTTATCTGTATATGTTTTAACAATAGAATATTTTTGATTAGGATGTGGATCTTTAATATGACCTGATGCAGTCATTGTTTGCCAAACATATATAATAAATTTTAAATCAGTATTTTTTATATTTTCAACTTCCTCTAAAAATTCATTTTTATTACATGATATATATTCATCTACATCTACAAATAAACATGCATCATATTTATCTTTATAATTGTTATAAACATATTCCCATATTACTTCTTGTCTAGTTTCTTTAATGTTTCTGATTCTTTCTGGGGTTGCAATATCTAATATACTTTGTAACTTTACTTTATCTCCATATTTTAATAATACATTAGCATGAGAAGAACTATTCCAGTCTTCAAATAACATAAATTTAGATACACCTAAATTAATATAATGGTCTATCCATTCTTCTATATATCTTTGTTCATCTTTTATTAATTGGCATAAACAAATATTTAACATTTATAAACATACATTATTTATTTAAAATAGAATAACATTAATACATATTAACAATTTAATGAATATAAAATTTTAATATTATTCAGAAAATACTATATTATAATTGTAATAAAAATAAAGAAACAATATGAGTCAGAAAGAAAAATTAATTCGTCAGTATTTTGCTTTGAAACACAAGTTCGACATGAATGAAAATTGCGAGAGACCTTGCCCAGCAGAACCTACTGAGAAAGATATTCGTTCAATGCAGAAGGAGTTCAAGGTTATGGATCTTGAATATAAGATTAGTTGTGTTGAGACTGCATTGAAGAATCAGGCAATTCGTATTGAACGAGAGAAATACTTTGCAACTGAGGAAGGAAAACTTGCAAAGGAAAATGCTGAAAATGAGAAAAATAATCTTTGGGCTCAGCACAAAAATTTGATTATTGAACTTGAAAATTGGTTGAATAAAGAGATTCGTTATTTGTTTGGTGAAAATTGGTTGTGCCGAGCAAATACAGGATATCGTTCTGTTCGTATTTCAATTGGTATGAAAAATATTCATCCTGAAAAGAGTTGCGGTGAATTTGAGTTCGGTCATTCATTTGAAGTTACTTACGATAAAGATTCTTTCTATAAGCCGGGTGTTCGTTTTGAAATGAATTATGGGACTCTTGGCTCATTTGATTTGTTTGAAGATACATATCGTTCTGAATATCTTGAGGGTCAGGGTCGATTTGCAAATAACAAGAAATTGCTTAAGGATTTGTTTGACAAGATTGAAGATGTTGAGAATCGCAATGCTGAGCTTGAAAAGAAAATGAATGAAATTGATGAGTTTCTTAAGAATCCTAATAAATAATTAAAATATGAAGAAGAATAATTCAACAGTTAGTTTTATCGAGATTAAGCGTTGGTTTAGTGAGAAACTTGAAGCTTTTACTAAACAGAAGGGTGAAAAGAACGAATGGGTAAATGTACTGAAAAACTCTTCAGTATATTGTCGTGCTGATGATGGAAATGGTAATACAGTTGGTTGGTATCGTATTACTGGTTTTGAGGATCATGGACCTGATGTAACACTTCGAATTGTCAAAATGGAATCTGGAGAGTAATATGCCATTATTATCTACTTGGGATGCTGGTGAAGTTTTACCAAAATATCAATGTAAATATGCAGTATGCCCATTTTGTTATCATAGTAAATGCATAGGCAGTCAAGAAGTAGCAATTAAGTATAATTTTTGTTCTAAACATAAAAATGAAACATTACAAAATTGTTAAAAAGACTTTTTATAGTCTTGAAAAGGACGGAGAATTACATGAAGATTCTGTTTATAAGCCATATATTAAACGATGGTTTATATGGTTTCAGTTATCAAATCAAACTATGTTTAGTGATGGCAGCACTTCAATAGGTTCAGATGTAGCATTTAAACATTTAGAGAATTGTGAAAAATTTATTCATGCATATCATAAATATTATGATAAAATGAACACATACACAATTGAAACTGTTAAGAAAATAGATCTTGAATAATGAAACAAAGACTTGTTAATAAGAAATTAAACGCTGATGTTTTGCTCGAATTGTGGGCAAAACATTGGTGTCATACTATTAAATTATCAAAAACTATATCACCATTCAAAGACGATATATCAAAAGCTAGATATTCTATTAATCAATGGATGATGAATTATGAATTGAACCAAATGTATGAAGTTGCTGTAAGACGTCATAATATTAAGTATGTTCAGTTTTACAAATATTTGTTTCATAATAGAGGTCGTAAATATAAGCCATATAAATACATATAAGTTTTCATATTATATTTGAATTTTTGATTAAAGATACTATATTATATTTGTAATCAAAACAAATAAAATATGGAAAAGAAATTATCTGAACATGATTTGACAATGATCATTTATGCAAGAAAATATCTTGACGATGCTTTGCATGAACTTGATTATGGAGAGTTTGAAGAGGAAGCAAAAGCCCGAATTAAAGAGGCAATGGAATGGCTTAAGGAACTTAAAGTTAGATTAGCAGAATAAATTATGAATAGAGAAACATTACATATGAGGGTTGGCCCACTGATTGGTGAGCATCTTCTTGAAATTGCACAGTCAAATATTTTAAAGGGAGATGTTGAATATGCAATGTCAGTATATCCTACAGCATTTGGTATGACAAAGGAACATGCCATTATGATATTGAAAAATCAGGCAGTTGTTGTTACTGATGAAGATGGCGAAGGTGTTTCTCTTAAGGATGATCCTGGACTTATTGCTGATAATGCCCACAATATTTTGGATTGGGAACTTATTATTGAAAACCGTCAGAAAGATATATATGATATGTTATATACAATTCATAAGACTGCCAATGTTTTTATGAAGTATTATAATGGCAATATTGAGGATTACTCAATTCTTGATATGATGAGTCGTTATTTCAATAATGAGCAGCTTAAGTCAATTGGTAAGCACAATATTGCAGCTCGTATTTGTGGTAGTCCAGAATGTAAGATTTGTGATAAAGGAAACAGTAATCCAACATCTGTATGGGAGCGTCTTGAAGGACAGGTTGAATCATATCTTACTGATATTGATGAATATGGAGAATCTGATATGTCATATCCTCCTGCTAAATGGGAAATTATTCTTTATTTAACAGTTCGTTATAATAAGCTTATACGAATGCTTCATAAGGAATATATGAATTTTGAAAATACATATTTATTCATTGTTGAAAATGAATTTATCAAGAAACCATCTCGAATTGAACATATGATTGAAATGGCAGTTGAAGTGCTTTGGAAGTTCTCAGATACATCAACTGGTTATTATCATCCCCTTTGTAATACAGGACTTTATGAATACAAAGAGAAGCTTGCAGATGATCTTGTAAAAACAAAGTTTGGTAAAGAATTTGCACAGAACGGTATTCTTAAGAAGGATATTATGGATGGCTATGATGCAGGATGGCTTTCTCCAGATGGTGAGTTTTATGGAGCTGATGGTGAGACATCAGCAATGATTCATATGAATTTGGCAGAACAAATTTTTAATGCGCCTTGTAATATTTATGCTGTACGAATGGCAAAAGACGGTGTATCTATTATGAGTGGAATTGAATCTCCTGAATATTGGCTTGAGAAGCATGGTTGGGTAAAAATTCATCATAATGATTGCTATGGTGCATTTATTGGACACCGAAATGAGGAGCCAACACCTGATTATCCGTATGCATACAATCCTACAGATATTCAGATTAAGATGATTTGTAATTACGCCGATAAATTTTACGGTGGCAAATTTTACACTGAGGCAAATACATTAGGTCGAATTACTCATACCGAGCCTTATTCAACATATGCAGTTCGTCAGATGGATGATTTGAAAATTCATGAAATTTTTGGAAGATAAACAATATGAATACAAAAGAAATTTTAGTAGAGATTAACAATCTGCAAGGACAGATAAATAATTTAAGAGAACTCGTTAATAAGGGAGTTTATAATTATCTTAAAGATGTTATCGGAATTGAAAGTTGTGAAAGTACTGCTTCAGATTCTCGTGTCGGTAAAGTTGTTGCTGAAGAAATTTGTTGGTATTGGAACAGAGAAATGAATCTTATTACTATATGTTATTGTGTATTTAGGAATAAGTGGGGAGATTTTAGTGATGAAAAAGAAACTAATGTAGATTTCTCTGTTATTGATAAATATATTAATGCATAAATATGAACGTATTTGAAAAATACATCGATAATGTAAAACAAAATAAGGAGCTGACTGAAATTATAAATGATTTGTGTCAAATTCATTTTATGCATTCAGCTCCTTATATTGAAAGTTTATGGGGACATAAATTTATTAAGTTTCTTCGTTGGGAAATTGACACCGACAAGTGTCCGCCAGTTTCAATAAATATGTATTATATTGGAGAAGATCTTGAAACAAAAGAACAAAAGGAAATGTGTAAAACACTTGAATGGAATAATCTTTTGATTAAATTAGATGGATATGAATAATTATGGGAGACTATGCTGATTTTATTAATGATGGATTGATGGATGATTATTTCAATGAAATAGATAATGAACCAGATCCTGATGATTATCCAGAAAATAAATATGATAAATATTATCATGGTACAACACAATTAGAATATAATTTAAACTTTATTCATCTTGATAAATCATTATTAAAAGTTGGTGATGAATGGTTATATAGAAAAGGAATATCTTGTAAAGTAAATGAAGTTGTCAAAATAATTAGAATAACTGAAAAGGCTGTACTATTTGAATTTGTTGATGAATGGAAAAATAAGTATCATTGGCAAATGAAAGGTAAGCAATTTTGGTACCCATTATCAATATTATATAAACATAAGAATGAACTTAAAGTTATATATGTACCTCATTGGGCTACATGTACATTAATAAACATATCTGAAGAAGAAAGGAAAAATATATGAGTGCTTGGACTTGGACACATATTAAAGTAACAGCAATTAATAGAGAGCAAGGATTAAAATATTGTGAACTTGCTGAAAAGGATGTGAATAGTCTTTGGTATTATGAAGATTATTTAAAACTTCCTGAGGAAAAGGCTTTTCATAAATATTTGAATTTTTTTAAAAAATGGAAAGATGATTTGAATATTCCTAAAATTATTTTAAATAGTCCTAAAAAATTTGAAGCGTGGGTTAAAGAACGATATTATGAAAATATTGAGCAATGTACAAATTTATTAAAATGGATTGAAAAATATCGTAATGATGAATGCACATTTGAGGAACTTGTAAACAATTCAAGCATTGGAGATCGTCTTCATTGTAGAATTAAGGAATATAAAGGAGACAAATATATTGAACAGTATGGAGAAATATTTAGGCTACGTCAATATGATACATTTGACTTGAACTTACATACTGTTGAAGATTTGATTGACTATCTTCGTTCAAATAAACGTCAGCAATTTATTTGTGATTTTGCTGCAAAGCCAGACAAAGATGGTAATGTCAAATATGAAGGTTTAACATATGAACTTGCTCAAAGAATACGAGAGCATTACGGTAAAATAGGAGATAACAATTTTATTGTAAATTTTGGATAAATGAGTAGAAGAGAAAAATCAACAACATTATATAGTCGTAATGGCATTAAGATTGAACGTGTAGATTATCTTGATATGACAAAATGGTCTAATCAAAGATACCAAGACAAGTTCATTGTTAATGATGTTAATACTTCTCTAAAAAAGAAAGAAAGTAAAACAGAAGTTATTGCTGCTCAAAAGGCATGGGATGAAGTAATAACAAGAGAATCAAAACTTGGATTCTATTTTTATGAAACAATTCATCATGATGCAAAGAAGCAGGAAGTAAAAAATAAAGATAGATACGGATCTGCCAATTTCAGAACATATACATTCCAATATGATAATAAGAGATTTATGTTATCATATCCTGTAAGTTGTGGTGATGTTTCAATTAATAGAGAAACACGTCCTTGGGATATTCTCCCAGGTTATAAAGGAATTGTTGAACACTTTATAACTGACTTATATAAGGAAGTAAATAAGTTCTTTGAAGTTGCAGAAGTCAATAGAGTTGCATATAGAATAAAAGCAGCAAAATATGGGTGGAATCCACAAGATGAAGAGTACGCATCAGATATGTCATGGATATATGATGTAAAGAAAAAAGTTATGATTGATTTGTTTGGGGATGAAAAAGGACCAACAATTAATTATAATGATATAAAAATTTTATCACATGGTTTTGATTTAAAGGAATCATTTAGAAAGAGAAAAGAATCATGAGCAAAATAACATGTAAAAAAATTGATGATCACCACTATACAGGTAATTTGACATTTTGGCAATATGCAAAGCCAAGATATCATATTGAAAGACCTACAAAATATTGTGTCATATTCAATACATGGAGAGAAACACCTGAATCATTTTCATGTACTGAATTTGATACAATTGATGATGCTATGGAGGAAGCAAAACTTCTTAATGAAATGTATTGTAATACCCCAAAGCCAGTTAAGGTTTATTCAAAAAATGGTAAACATAAAGATGGTATAGGATGGCGTTATGATAATTATGACTGGGATTTCTCAAACGGTAAATACTTTTGGGGTTATGTTGTATTGGATATGATAAATTGTAAATTTGTTAAGATTGTCAATGGTCTTAAAAATAAAGCATACAATTTATCGAAGAATCCAAAGTTAGAGGATTATGATATATTCTTCAGAGGAGAAGATGAAATTCCAACTGATTATCAATGGGATGCTAGAGGTGAATATGATGGATGGCTTCAGTTTAGATGGGGTGATGGTAAAAATGCAATTGGATATGTTGAACCTACAAAAGAGCGTCCAGGAAAAGATGAATATGTTAATGTATGGGATGATTCAAAAGATACATATATTCGTAAGAAGATAAGAGTTGTACGAGTTGATTGGAAAGATCCATTACCTAAACCACAAAAAGGAATAACATATCTTCGTCCTAATAATGAACCTGTTATATTCCCTGGTGATTTTGGATATAATGGAGATTATTCATTACAAGAATGGTCATTACATGAAGAAATTGCTGGTGATGAATATATTGATAATGGTAATACATTAGATAAAAAAGAATCAACATCATCTATTGCAGATATACTTGGTGATAATAATCCATTACTTAAACTTAAATTTGATTAATATGAGACATAGATATATATTTTGTGGAGTAGTCTGGGATCATCCAGAAATTTGTAATTATAGACTTATTTCAAAACCAACATATTCACATGGAAGTTTTGTTAGAGTAAATATCCCTGATGATTTAGAATTAAATCATTATAGTGGTGATGGATATTCTACAACTTATGATAAAAGGACTATTCATGAACTAGGTTGTGATTGTTATATTCTATATAAAGGACAATGGAGAAAATTCAATTATTTAAAACAATTTGAACCTTGTTGGTGGTTTAGAGTTCTAGAACATATATTTGGATTAAATAATTGTTATGATGAAAAGATTGGATGGACTGATGATACTAAACAGTGGTCAGAAATATTTTATAGTGAAGAACGTATAGAAATGTCAGATAAATGTTCAAGAAATGAATATAAAAGACATTATCCAACAGTTAAAGAAGATAAAAGAGGACTTAAATTAAAAGTCAATTTAGATAAAAGTGAGCAAACAATTGAATTTCTTCGAAAAGGATCTGGTGAAGATGAATGGATTAAACTCTATGATGAGTTCAAAAAAGAATTAGAAGAGAATCCCGATAAAGAAATTTGGTGTGAATAATATGAAAAATACTGTACTTTGGCGACGACATATTCCTGATAGTGTTTTTGAAGAATGTATTTGGTGTGATGATGATTCAGAACTTTGGTTAAATGAAGTTGACGCTGAATTAGATAGAAGATTTTGGACAAAACTATGATATTAAGTATTGATTTTAGAACAGATATTCCAGCATTTTATTCTGAATGGTTAATTAATAGATTTAATGAAGGATATGTATATTTCCGTAATCCTGCATATCCCCAAACAATACATAAAATAATTTTAGATAAACAACACATAGAGGGTATTATGTGGTGTTCAAAAGATTATCTCCCAATTCTTCATGATTTAAAAAATATTACAGATAAATTTCCAAGTATATTTCATTATACAATAACAGGATATGGAAAAAATATTGAACCAAATGTCCCAAGTTTGGAACAATCTATTTATACATTCAAAGAACTTTCTCAAAGATATGGAAAAGAAAAGGTAATTTGGAGATTTGACCCTATCTTTTATTGTAAAGATTTTGGAGAAACAGAAACATTAAGAAGATTTGAAAATATATGTAAAGAGTTACATAATTATACAGACAGAGTTGTAGTTAATTTTGTATCTCCGTATGAAAAGGTAAAAAGACATTTACCTGAGATGGTTACAATGCAGCCATTAATGAAGAAGATTCTTTTATTGAATATGTATGGTATTTGTCAAAAATATGATTTTAAATTACAAACTTGTGGCAATGGATTACAGTTCAAAGATTTACAAGGCATTGAAGTTACAGGTTGTCTTGATGAACATGCTTTGAATTTAATTGGAATATATCCTAAACCAAAAAATAAAGCAACAGAATGGGGATGCTTATGTTATCCAAATACTTGTATAGGAGAATATAATACTTGTCTTCATAAATGTAAATATTGTTATGCATCAGCTGACTTTAATAAATGCGATGAGAATTTCAAAAAACACGATCCTAAATCCCCATTATTGATAGGATGGCCACGTGGAGATGAACAAATTATTGAAATGAAACCAAAGCTTCTTAATACAAAACAATTGAAATTAAATTTTTAATTTTCATATACTATTTGAATTTTTAATTATAAGTACTATATTATAATTGTAAAAAATAAATAGTATATGAATACAACATTTCAAATTCAGATTAAGACTCACAATTGGGAAGGTGGTTCTCCTACAATTACAAAGGAGATTACATTAAATGATTTGACTAAGTTTGCAAATCTTGCTGAAATGATTAACAAAAATTCAGGTAAGAAAACTTGGAATTGGTTTGGTAAAGGACATGGTCTTCCTGACAAGTGGGATGGGAACAGATATGTTCTTGATACATGGAGACTTTGCAAACACATGGAGGAACATTTTGATTACAAAGTTGAAGATATTAATCTTGTTAAGGAGTTCTTCCTTCGTTTTACACCCCATGGTTGCGATGGTATTGAGTGGATTAAGTTCTTTAAGGTAGAGGAACTTTAATTAAATTCTTAATATTATTTAAATTTTTAATAAAGATTACTATATTATATTTGTAATCAATAAAATTAAACAATATGCATAACAATTTTTCCGATTTTGAGATTTCAAATCTTGCACGAGTACTTGGTTCTGAATTTAATGTTCGTCGTAATCGAGCTGGTAATATTACAGTTGAATATCTTCCTGAGTTCAGTAAATGTGGCAAGTGGGACAAGAAGTATTGGACTTTGTATTTTACTTCAGATGGAACTTATCTTTGGAGACGTTGGACAAGTACTTCATATTGTTTTCCTTTGCATGGTGTAAATCGTAAACGAATTGGAGATATTCATCATGAAAATTATAATGGTCATAAGTATACTTGGTATCACCGCGAATGGGATATAAAGAATTGTGAGTTTGATACTTATGAGGATGCGGTTAGTTACTTTGTTTATTATCTCCGCAAGTACCGCAATATTGATTTGAAGACAGCTCCCATTAATCCTACTGCAATTGCTGAGGAATATGCAAAAGAAATTTTTACACGGGATTATGTAGACGGTTGTACTGACTCAGATCATTTTGATTGGCTTGATTGGTTTGATAATAAATATCCTTACCGAACAAAGAACGAGCGTACAAAGTTTGCAATGACAATTGAGGATTTGTATCAAGCAAAGGTTCATGAATTTCATGGAAAGGAAATTGATTATTCCTCATTGAGAGAAGCTGAACGCTTGCTTCGTGAAGCTCATAAGTTGCTTCTTACAGTTTATCATAATAAAAACTTTGAATATCATATGAAGGAAATTGAAGATTGTCTTCCTTATGTCAATATCGGTCGAGACAAAGTAAAGACAATTGCTGATGAAATTTATAATAAATATTCCAAATAAATTAAATTATAAATATTAGTAAAGGGAAACTTCACAGTTTCCCTATTTTTATTTTAAAATTTAATAATATATTAACAAATTTTTACTATATTTATACAAATAAATATATGTTAACATTTTATGAATCAAGCACCAAGTATATCAGTTATTACTTGTCTTTATAATTGCCCTACAAATTTATTTGAAAGATGTATTAAAGGCTTATTAAGTCAAACATTTACAGATTTTGAAGTATTAATTGTAAATGATGGCTCAACAAAATTTCTTGATGAAAATATTGCAATAATTGAAAAGTATTGTAAAGATGACGATAGATTCAATTATTATGATACTGAACATACTGGAAAATCACAAACACTTAATTTTGCATTACAAATTGCAAAAGGAAAATATATTGCTATCAACGACAGTGATGATGTATCATATCCCGAAAGATTAGAATATCAATATACATTTTTAGAAACACATCCTGAATATGATGTTATATCAAATGCAATGCGTGCTAATCCATCAGGTATAATTTTCCCAGGTGTATTTGAATCTGAAGAAGTAACTATTGGTAATTTACATTATAAAGCAAATCACCCATCACAAATGTTTAATAGAGAACATGTACTTAATGCAGTACCATTCTTATTTGAACAAATTTATGATTCAATGGAAGATAATGTGTTTAATCATATTATGTTCTATTCAGGTAATTTAAAAATGTGGTATGATAATAATGTGCTTGTTGAATACTCATGTTTAAATCCTGATGCTGTGCATTATGAAAATCTTTATGGATATAAAAAGGAAGGGTCATTCAAATTATTTTATCATACATTTAATGCTGAAAAAATACATAAAGATGCACAATTTACTTGTATACTTTTAATTAATAAAAATTGGAAAGAAGAAATTGAAAGAACTTTATTAAATATTAGATTTACAGCAAATAATGTAAAAATCATATTGGTTAATTATGACAATTGTAAAATAAACGTCAATAATGAATTAAATAAATATGATGTAAAAATTTATTATGCATTAAATTGTGCAGATGCTATTAATGTAGGTGTTGCTAATTGTGAAACTGAATATTTAATGATTATAGGTAAACCTATACGTTTTTATATTCATAATTGGGATATGTATGCAATTAGAAAATTAAATATTGCTGATAGATATAAATTTGTTCAACCATATATAACAGGTATTGACAAAATTAACCGAGATGATTATTACAATAATAATGGTAAATGTGAACCTGATTATAAATTAAGATGTGGAGAAAACTTGATATTAATGGATCCTCAAATGACTGAAAAAAGAGAATCAATTAATAAGTATTCTGAATATACTGATTTAATCAATATACCTATTATTAATGATGATCTTGTATTTATAACAAGTGTTACTGAAATGACACGAATACAAGGTGCTCTTGGTTGGGATGATAATATTTTACTTAATGTGTTTTTATCATTAAAGGAATATGCAACAGATAAAGGATGGATATGGATTGATACTGATTTAAGATGTGGTGTTATTGATAATTTTGAATTTAATGATTATAATAAACAAGAATATAAAATTAAGTATCTTATCAATATGTGGAAGATAGCTCATTTCTTCTTAAATGAAACAAGATTTATATATGAAAAAATTGTACATGATAGTTTAGATACTATGAATAAAAATTCTATAACAAATATGCATGATTTTAATAATCTTGGAAATCAAATTATGGAAAGCGTCATCAATGATGAAGAATTTAACAAATGGAAAAATAAATTCAAATTTGATAATGACATGAGTTATTTCTTAAAAAATATAAATCTCAAATATAGAGGTTGGGATTTAACATATCAGATTTAATAAAAATATAAACAATATAATATGAAAACTGAATGTGGGTTAAATAAAATATTTGATAAGATATTTGTTATACATTGTATAGAAAATGAACCAAGAATGAAAAATATTGAATTTCAACAAAAAGAAAATAATCTTAAATTAGAAATTCATGAAACTTGTTATTTTCCTTGGAGTCAACAAGCAGTTAATGGACTTATATTAAGTAATAGAGGAAGATATATTGTTAATGGTTCAGAATTTAATTTGACAAGAGAATTTTATTCAATAATTAAAAGATCATATCTTAAAGGATTAGAAAGAATACTTATATTTGAAGATGATTTTAATCTTATGAAAAATAAGTATCTTGATGAATTTATTGAACATTTTCCACAAGATTTTGATATGATTCAATTTAGTATACTTGCAAATAAAGAAATTCTTCCAGATTACAGAGAAATAGAATCTGAATATGCGAAAGGAAATTATTTTATCGAATGCAAAAAAGGATTTTGGTCAAATTGTGGACTAGCATTATCAAGAAAAGGAATGAAGTATTTTTTAGATACAATTGATAAAGAATTTTTAGCAGCAGATATCGTTGCATTTGAAGATACAAATAAAATATATTTCTTTGGTAAAAACAATGTTAAAAGTGGATTAAAACATTATATTCCTACTGTACCACTTGTATATCTTAATGATATTGGAGATTCAAAAATACAAGAAACAAGTAAAAAGGAATTGTATGAATATTATGAACATATTGATAAACAATTTTATAACATATTAAATAATGACTAATTTTATTTGGACATCATATCATGATAAAGATATCCCATCAAAGTACAATTTAAAAGAAGATGAATATATAAAATTGTTTTGTACTACTGATAATGTTTCAAATGAAAACATAAATCACTTAAATGAATATTTAGGTGAATTGTGTACTATGTATTATATTTGGAAAAATAATGTTAAATCAGATTATATTGGTTTTCAACATTATAGAACATTGTTACGCAATATACATACAAATAAAGATATTTTGGTTGAAAATGGTTGGCCATTTAAGATAAATGAATTATTTTATATGGGTGGAATTCAATCACATATTATATACAGCTCAGTAGAATATTTAAGTAATAAATTAAATATATCTACAACTGAAATTATAAATAAGTATTTATTAAATGACATTTTTGTATTTAGTTGTAATATGTTTGTATGTAAATGGGAAATATTTACTGATTTATGTGAAACAATTTTTGGATTTTTAGATTATCTGTTTCCTAATAACATGTGGAAAGATCCAAATAATTTATATACTTATATTGAAAATAATGTCAAGTTATTTGATGATAACAAAAAAGAAGATGACAAACATTGGTATTGGGCAACATATTTTCCTTATAACAAAAGATACATAATTTATTTTTATGAATATTTTATACCTTTGTATATTAACATAAAATATAATCAATCATATGATGGGCATTCATATTTAACTGATAATATTGACAATAATAATACAATGTATAAGCATAAAGCAATTATTTGTGATTTTAATAATGATAATATTTCATTAGAACATTTTCAAAAATGGTATGAATTAAACAATTGTACTGGCGTATTTAAATACTTTATATTGAATTATAAAAATTCTGAAGTATATAACAAATACTTAGAAAATGATGGTTTATTTTATGGGAAATATAAATATGTTGAATTTATAAATAGTATAGATGATAAATTAAATGATGATAGAGAAATTTATGATTATGAAACTTATAAACTTGATATAAACCAATATATTAATACAATTGCATATAAGTTTTATAATAATGAAAAATATGAAATAAAATACATATAATATGAATGTTTATATTATAACATCAGCTAAATTTGAAGAATGCTATATTGAAGAATGGGTTAAATATCATCTTAATATTGGATTTGATAAAATAATAATAAATGATAATAATCCTAAAAACTATTTATATAATATAAATGATATACTTCAAAAATATATTAATAACGGACAAGTTATAGTTGAAAGATACTGGGATACACATAATTATGATGAGAAATTACATATTGATGTTGTTATGCCAGATATATATTGGTGGTTATATGAAAAATATAAAAATGAATTTGATTGGTTTGCTAAATTAGATGTTGATGAATATTTAGAAATTCCAGAGACAAACAATAATATTAAAGAATTTTTACAACAAGAAAAATTTAATAATTCGTTATCAATTGTTATACCGTTTAAACATTTTGCAGTAAAACAAGAATATTCATATTTATATGAACGTTCAAAACATATTGCTGATAAATATATACCATTTATAGATCCTACATATTCAATATATGATTTTAAAAGTATTATAAAGAATACTGATTTTTTAACATGTATAGGATTACATTATGGATATTTTGCAATATACTTTAGAAATAATGATTACATATTATATACTTTACCTAATGGTGAAAATGCTACAGATAAATTATTTATAGAAAATATTGAAGTTACATCTGAAGAACGAGAAAACCACATAAAACAATATAAAGATTTTATAAAAAATGATTTATCTAATATATGTCATATTAATCATTTTTGCTGGAAATCTATTGAAGAACAAGTTAATCATTGTATAAAATTTGAAGCAAATAAACATGATGAATGGTGTTTACATGAACATTATATTGAATTATTAAAACAATATCCTGAATTATTTAATAATCCAAGAGATCTATATAAAATTTATTTTTTGAATAATGAAAACAATTAAAATTGGAGGCATAAACTGGGATGTTATAGGATGGAAAAATACAGCTCCTTATTATGTTGAAATATATATATTATCAGTATTAAATAAATTATCTAATACATATAAATATGAATATGTTAATAATCCTTATGAAGAAGAATGTGATATTGTAATATATTCATTATGGGGTGAATTAAACAATTTACAAAAATGTAAAGGAAATCCAATATTCATATATTGGACCCAAGAATATTTAACAGTTGGTTCAGATCAAAAAATATGGGAATATTTATATGATAAACAAGATAAACCATTTTATGAATATTCGGATTATATTTTTAACTTTTATAAGCTAAATAATTATTCATTATCTTTTAATTCGACAAATGAAAACAATTTATATTATCCATATTGGTTGACTGAATATGATTATACTATGGAATTATGGAATAGATCTATTCAAAATAATTACAGAAATATTTGGGATAAAAATAAGTTTTGCGTATTTTGTTCATCACATGAAAAATATCATGATGCAAAAGTAAGAGTAAATTTAGTAAAAGAACTAAACAATTATAAAACAGTTAGTTGTTGTGGAAACGGTTTACATAATACTGGAGATTTTTATTTGTCATTTAATATTTATGAAGCACAAGATTATTGTAAAGATCATAAATTTTATATTTCATTTGAAAATGCAAAAAGTTATGGAGATGTAAGATATGTAACAGAAAAATTATTATTTGGCTGGAGATATTCTTGTGTTCCATTATATTGGGGAGATAATAGAGGTTTGGAATATTTTAATAAAGAAGCATTTGTTGATTTAAGTAATTGTAATCAAAAAGAAATGATACAAAGAATTATTGATTTAGATAATGATAATGAAAGAGCTCAATATATATTAAATCAATATTTATTTGCTGATAAAAACATTAATTATAAAGAAATGTTTGATGAACGATTATTTAAGTTTATTGAAAATATAATAAATAATTAAATAATATTTGAAATATTTAGGTATCATAACTATATTAAATTTGTAACAAAATTTAGTATAGTTATGAGTTTTTTTAAAAAGAAGTCAATTAAAGTTTGGGCCGGTGTTAATAAGAACGGTAAGTTGTCAATGCATGGTGAACAACCTGTAAGAGATGAGGAACGTGG
>Ga0326512_10000524_pt1 | contig 33871 bp, 51 predicted proteins | sample 1_2617_0518_D_FD_203652 | JGI IMG/M metagenome (GOLD analysis project Ga0326512, IMG submission 203652) | Bovine rumen microbial communities from UC Davis, California, United States - 1_2617_0518 | ecosystem: Host-associated > Mammals > Digestive system > Stomach > Rumen | place: USA... | reverse complement strand
CTGTTGCGTTCCTTTGCCTCGGGAGATGTGGCACTCATCCTCACACCCCCATCCTGTCCACCAGCGCCCAGAATCCGAGCACCGTCCAGCCTACCAGCGCCCACCAGGCGCGGGCGATGAAGCACTGACTTCCAGGGTCAAACCAATACCTGTCCTCCGCGTCCTTGATCAGCGCGGTGTACATGCGCGGGTCGCGCTTTCGTCGCAATTCAAGCTCCACGCGGAGACGCTTGATCTCCATCTCCCGCTCTTTTTCCCTCTCGGCTTCCTCGCGCTCGCGCTCCGCCATGATGCGAATTACTTCCTGCTGAACCAATTCATCGATCATGGCGTTGTGGACTCGCTGGCCGTCATAGGCTTTGATCACGCTTTCACTTCCTGTTCTTCATGTTCCGGCGTCTGCGCTGCGCGATGCAGGCATCCGCGAATCTGTGCCGCGCCTCCAACTCACCCTGCCGCTTATCGTGTGCCGCAAACTTCCTGGCCCTCAGCTCCGCCGCCCATTTGTGATACTCCATGCACTGCGCATGGCATATCTCAGACCGTCGCGGACAGGCCATGCACGGGCAGTCTTTTCTGTCCAGCACCTTGCCACCTCAAAACTTTCTCTGTGCGTACAGCGCAATCAAGAGCGCCTCCGCCATGCCGTCGCTGTCCTTCCTGCACTGTTCACCCGGCAGCAGACTCACACCGGGAAAAAGCTGCTTGCACGTCTCAATGGACGCTTGTTTATCGGCCCTCAGAAGCCCAAATTCCCGTTTCCACACTGCCGGGGGTACCAACTGATAGCTAATGCCCAAGGCCCTCAGAACGCCCATTATGAAGCCGTAGGACTGCCCGAAGGAAAACATGCTGGTCACGCCCTGGCCGGGCATTGCGCCTACCTTTTCAACAGCAGCCACCACGTGCCTGTCGCTCACCCGCTTCATGCAGTAGATGAACCGATCCTCGTCCCAGATGTCCACATGCGCCTTGTCGTCATCGGAGATAATGGCGAACGCGCCCTTTTTCCCAGGGTCAACCCCGACATACATCATTCGTCGTCCACCAGCTTCCAGTGCTCACAGGGGCTGTAGTCATTCGCATGTGCCGCCTTGCGCCGGGCCACCGCCACACACACATCCCTGTGGTCGCAGTTGGCGCAGTTCTTCATGCGCTCATAGGTTTCGCTGTCAATCAGGATCATGGTTTCCTGTTTCATTCTTCATCGTCCTCCTGTTCGTCCTCCGGTTCGTCCTTGACTTCATCCGTTCGGTTGTTCAGCCAGTTACCCAGCGCCGTCAGCAGCGAACCGAACAGCGCCAACACCATCAGCCCCACCGCGAACGAAAACACGCAGCCCACGCCCACCAGGCCATACCGAACGCCTTGCACAAATTCCACCATGATTCATCCTCCATTTCTCTTTCTATTGATTGCCTTCCATTTCTGTTCCAGGTATTCATACACAGCCGGGCCAACTGTCAGCGCCAGCGGGTGGTTTCTGTGCTTCACGCCGATCTCCGCCAGCGCCGCCGCCGCGCTCAGCCACCAGTCATCCGCCTTGCCCGGGGGCGGTTGATTGAACCTGTCCAGGAACCTGTAGCAGTCAGTCATCACGGCTTTCTCATTATCCGTCAACGCGCCTCAATCCCTTCTTGTTTTCCCACTCAAATTTCTTTGACTTGTACCTGCGTATCGTTTTTTCTGACACATCCAGCACACCCGCCAGGTTTGCCGCGCTTGCGTACCCGTTAATGGCGTATTGATCGAAGTATTTTTCAATCTCATCGTCATTGATCTTTGAACGTCTCCCGCCTCCGCTACCGTCCTTGACGGGCTGTCGTTCCAACTCCCCCTCACGCTCTTCCTCATGCAGCGGATAGCGAAACCAAATCCGCTTCGGAATGATATTCGGGAACTCCCGCAGACTGCTTTCAATCTGCCATGCCGTGTCCGTGTTGCTGTCGATATATTCCTGGTTCGTCTCAATCTCCAACATGTCCAACTGAGCATCCGGGTCACGGGCAAACACGCCCGAACCTGAAGCCCTGTCCATGGCCTTTTTGAAGCCCTGGGCACCTTTGGAATGGTGGTGACAGTAAATCACGGAACAGTGCAACAGGTTGGCTATCTTGTCGAACTCGTTGCAGAACGCCCCCATGTCTGAAGCGTTGTTCTCATCGCCCATCAGCACCTTGTATATGGGGTCAACCAGTATCACGTCCAGGTTGAAATCCTTGCACTTCGCTGTGATCTTCGGAACCATCTCGTTCAGCGGCATGGCGTGGCCCCGGAGGTTCCAAATCATCAGGTTATCATTGTTGGAACAATCCAAATGCTGACGCTCTTTCAATGCCGCCCGGATGTCAATAAAGCGGTGGATGCAGCTTGCGCCGTCGATCTCGAAATTGATGTACAGCACCCTCGACTTTTGGCACTGGAACCCGATCCATTTTTGCCCGTTGGCAAGGGCCATTGCAAGCTCCATCAGGAAAAAGCTCTTTCCCGCCTTGGAAGGGCCGCTGATCAGCATTTTGTGGCCCTTCCTCAGAATGTTCTCAATCAGCACGTCGGCCAGCGGTGGCGGGTCTTTCAGCGCCTCGGACAGCGGCACGATGTCCGGCCAGTCGTCCGTGTTGCTGTCGTTGTACTTCACCCATTCATCCCAGTTCGCGCACCCGACGTTGGTTTCCACCAACATTTGCTTGTTGGTTCCACGGATACAGCCGGGCAGCCGTGACAGGCGGGATGGGTTCTTGTTCTGCATGTCCACAACCATGCCCTTGTTGGCAAGTATGGTGTACAGCATTTCCACCCTGTCGCGGTACTCGGCGGCATTGGCGGCATCGATATGAACAATGGCGTGAATGGACTTCCCGCCGCTGGTAACCATCGCCGCAATGGGAAGGTTCAGCTTGCGGTACATCCTGTACTGAGCATCCAGTGGCATTGTGTCGGACTCTATCAGCGCGAACCTGTAAGCCGCGACATTGGTATTGTTCACCCCTCTGCCGTCCATCGGGTTGAACCGTATCCACGCGCCCGCATCATGGTTATAGTCGCCTATGGTGTCGCAGATATCCTCATGCCGTTCAAGTGACCTTATCACATCCGCGCACGTCCGCCAGTAACAGCCATACCCGGCAGGTTTCCACTTTTCCTCGTCCTGCTTGGCCTCGGTCACCCATGAGATGTGCTCATCGGGCTGGAACAGGGCACGGAGATACCTGATCAAATCGCCAACGGGATCCCATTCATGTTTCGGATTGCCCGCTACATCCCCGTCATATTCGATGATCCCGTCCCACTCCAACGTCTCGTTGTTCCCGTCGAAGGTTCGCCAACCGTTGTCTTTCGCCAGCTTGAAGATATAGGCTTGCGTAATGGGCTGTGAGGAACCGTTGAAGCTGATCCACTTCTTTTCGCAGTCCCCGGCATGATACCGTCTGCCGTCCTTGCTGCTCCATGCGTCCCACACATCACAGCCCATGCCAGCTTCCTTGATCGCCATGCCAACCTGAATCCACTCGGTATAGTTGAGGGTGGAGCAGTCGATGTATTCAAGGGCCTGTTCGATGTCGGTCATACATTGCCTCGCTTCCTTGCGCGATATTCCGCAAATGTCGGAACCGTCTTGAATATCGCTTTATCGTTCACCCACCGCGCAAATCTGCGCTGCTCCAACGGTGGTTCTGTGTTCGCGGTGAAGTCTCTGTATGGTTGCGCGAACGGGTCTGCGCCAACTTTCCGCAAGGCTATTACCCTTCGTTCCGCTGATTCAACGTCCTGCACCAACACATAGACAAACACCTTATACGGCTTCACGCCATATTCCCCCAACCTGTAAATCGCTGTCAGCACTACGTCCAACATCGCGTCCGTGTCTGCGCTCATTCGGATTTGCCGAATCCATTTCAGCTTGGAAAGCATCTTAGCTACATCGTCGGTAATCAACCGTGCATCTAACCCTTGGTTGAAGTCTACTCGCACGTTTTTACCGCCCATGTCCTCTATCTGTTCCAATCCATGTTGACAAGCCAACACATTGTTATCCATGAATACAATATCGCGGCTGTCAGGGCGCTTGATTTCCTGCCATGTTTGGTAGGGTTTAATCTGACCCTCTTTCTTCGGTACAATGCACCACGGACACTTGCGAATGCAGCCACGGGTCAGAAATCCGATAGCATGGTCACAGTCAGGATAGATGGAGTAATCGGGAAACATTGCGTCAATCTCAGGCGGCAATTCATCCAATTTGCCGTACCCCGTACCACCTTTGATGGTGTCAGGTGGAAGGTATGGGTTTTCATCGGTGAAGGTGAATACCTTGGATGAATACACCCGGTCATATGTCAGCAGCGGTGTCCACCATTCCACGGTATCGCCTTGCGCTTTGTGCCATGCCGACAGCTTCATCAAGGCAAGATTTGGAAAGCCCGTCTTGTCGTTGTCGTGAAGCGCAACCCTCACATCTCCACCCCCTTCTGCCTGTATATCCGCATCCGCTTCTTGTACATCCCTACCATGACCCCGATCTTCCCGTCCACAAAGTCGATGCACACGGGCTTGGCCTTGCCCTCAAATTTCCGCGCTATCCGTCCCAAACTCTGAATGATAACCGCTTCATCTTTCTGCGGAGTGGTCAGGAACAGGCGTTCCAACCGGGGAATATCTAACCCTTCGCGGGCTAATGTGTACGATGCAAACAGATACTTCTTTTCACCGCACCGCATCTGCTCTATCGCCGACTCCCGCTCAGCCTTGCCCTTCTTGCTGGTCATCCTGCCGGAGATCATCACGGCATCGGCTCTCATGTCATCGGGCAGCATCCCCATCAGGGTTTCCAGGTGAGACAGCCGGTCACTCAGTATCAGACAACTATAATCGCGGTTCTCAATGATCTTGTTTGCGATCACAGAATTTCTGTCTGCGTTCGCACAAATACCGTTGATCATTCGCGCCCACACCAGCGTACCGTCAGCCCTTATAGCGTCCTCCGGCATCTCTGCGTCGGTCTGCACCGTCTCCACGCTCACAGGCTCTACAATGGCCTCCACAGCCGTTTCAGGCACGGTATAGACCACTCGCCCTATCAGCGCGAACGTGGCCCGTATAAGCCCGTCAGCGCGATGTACAGTGGCGCTCAGTCCGTACTTATGACCACACGACAGACTGTTCAACACCTTCTCAAACATGGCGACTCCCGTTGCCGAACAGCACACCCTGTGGCACTCATCGCAGATGATAACACCAAAGGTATCACGGTACTCCCGCAACTCCATCCTGGACATGGTCTGCACTGTCGCGAACGTAATTCCGCTGCCGATGTCCACCTTGCCCTCGGTAATGGTTCCCATCAATGACTTGTCCATGTACCGTTCAGCGCGTTCCTTACTCTGCTTCAGCAGGTCTTTTGTGTGCGTCAGCCACAGTGCCTTATGCCCGTATTTCTGAATAAGCGCAAGCCCCATTTGTGTTTTACCGCAGCCAGCCGGGGCCTGAAGTATTCCGTACCGCGCCTTGAACGCTTCGTCAACCGCCTTTTGCTGATAGTCGTACAGAGGAATATGCGCTCCGTAATTGACTACCGTGTCAGGCCGAAACACCACGTTCACCACGTCCAGCATCCGCTGTATCTCCCGGAACACCCCGAACGGCACTTCCAGCATGGGGAGGTGGGAAGGTTCCGTCCTTCCCATCCTCCACAGGCTTATGGTCTCAGGTGTGCCGCCCGTCCAAATCCCCATTTTTTCCTTTTTATAGAAATCGGGGTTTGGCAGCGTCAGATGGGCTTTACACCATTTGACCAGTTCAGGAGACGGCTCCACTACCCGGATCGTGCTGCCGACGTATGTTACCACGGCACATCCTCATCCTTTACTTCCTTGAACCCGCTGAAGCTGTTCAGCTTGTCCGGGTCGTAGTCGTAATACTGTTCCACCTGGTTGTACTTGCTGCCGTTGTATTCGTGGTTGCCGAACTTCGCCATACCGCGCTTGCCAACGGCCTCGTTGAAGTTCATGCGCAGCTTCTCGCCATGCTTCTTCAAGCCCAGGCAGCGGAAGAACGCGCTCAACTTCCACTCATAGCCCTTGTACAGATACAGCCGTTCGCGGAACGTCGCCTTGCCCTTCGGCACGTCGATCTCGCCACTGACCACAGCCAGGTTGCAAGCGGGAATCTTGCCGCCGCTGGACTGGTTGCCGGGGTAGTTTTGCCGCTCGACCTTCGTCACCGTAAAGGCGTAGTCGCCGGGCTGCACCGTGACATACTCTTGACCGTCGCTTTCGATCTCACTGTCCCAATCAAAGAGTTCGTTTTCAAAGTCTGCCATTTTATCCTCCTTAATCCGCGATCACACGGTTTTCAAACTTCTTGTAGGCGTCCAGGTACCATTCCTTCTTGTCGCCGTTGTAGGTCAACTCATAGTACATGCCATCGAACAACGTGCTGGAGATCAGGTATTTCCAATTTTGAAGCACCTTGGCCTTCCAGACCACGTAGACCTCAAAGTTGAAATTCAATGCGGCCAGTTCGTCGGACTTGTCCAGGTGCTCCCAGATGTAATCCCGAACGATTTTCAATGCCTTGTCATCCATTGTCTTTTCCCTCCTTGTTCATGTTGTAATACTCTCGAATGGTGTCATCCACCATCAACAGGTCGTTGTCGATCTCGTTCTCGCTGAACATTCCCAGCGGGGTCTTTACCGTATCAAACCCGCTGTTGTGGGTAATGAACGTGTACTTCCCGTCCTTCACGTGGGTTTTCAGCACAATCGTGAACAGCCCTTCCAGCGTCACGTACTGGTCGATCATCTTTCCGATGGTCTTTGCCTTTTCGTTACCTACCTGGTCGCGCTCAATGTGGCTCATGAAGTACACGATGGTTCCGTCCGGCGTATCGTTGAGCGCCGTCTGGATCAGCCTCCAATGGGCGTTCGCCATTTCATTGTACTTGTCGTAGCCCTTTTCCAGGCTCCGCCGCATGAACGCATTGACCATCAAATACTGACTGTCATCAATCACGATGGACGGGGTTTTCACGCTCTTCAACGCCGCCGTGATCTTCATGTAGTCGTCCGTATTCAGCATCCGGATATCACTCTTGAACGGCAGCGGCTTCTGGCTCACGTTCACGATGCTGAACCGGTCAGCGGTGCAATTCCGCATCGAAGCACTCTTCCCGGTGCCACTCTCGCCCAGGCAAAGTACACCGACTCTCATGTTTTTACCTCCTCTCAAAACCAACCGAATTCTCGATAATTCATATTCATGGGGGGGCGGCTTTTAGCCCCCCATGAATGAATGAATTATGCGTTTCTGCAATCCCAAATGGACATTACTTACTATAGGGTTTTGTCCTGTCCGAAGGGCCAATTTTTGCAAGTTTCAGGGTTTCAATCCTGCAAATTTTCTTCTTCGTCCCTTGCGTATTCCGTTTTGTCATCGTACTTTTCATACGGGCAATACGGCGCTGGACAGTGGCAGCAGTCCCCGAAGATGTCACAGTAGTGCATGTTCATTCGCCGTCATCTTCCTTGTCCTCTGCGCAGACGATCTTCAGTATATCATCCGCGATGTACCACTTGTCGCTGTTGATGATCTTGTCCACCAGCTCCATAATGACCGTGCTGGACATCATCGCGTCGTACTGCCAGCGGGGGATGGTCACCATCCCCGGCTTGCCGATGGGGTTGCGATACTGCTTGCTCATGGGTTTAAACCTCCTATCTGAACTCCACGCCGTCGATGACCTTCTCTTTGATGTCAATGTAGTAGCAGTTGACACACTTATCATAGCGAAGATAGTAATAACCATTCCACGCCGCCCACATGGCATACTCGTTCGACGGCACAACGTGTTTAATTTCACGGCGCGTATCCGAATCCACGCACAGCTTAAATCCGTTGTGCTGCACAGTCGCTACAAAGTAAACGCGGGATTTGTCGCCGTTCAGACCGTAAGTAATGTACTGGGAGTTGCCAGCGATCCTACTTTCCACACCGTTATAGAAATTAAATACGACCTGTTTTCCTTTCCCGCCATTATTCAGGTTCACCCTGCAATCGCAGTGTGAAATACGCCCCCTGCCACACGTGGATGGCCTTCTTAAGGTGATCCCATATTTCTGCATCATTTCCTGTGACATCAATTAAACCTCCTATCTGAACCGAATGCCCTGCTCCTGCCTGAACTCCACGCCGTCGATCATCTCGCCGGTCGCCTTGAAGTGGTCAACAAGACCCTTCCTGTCCACCTTGTCCGGCTGGGGCGTCCTGTACTCCGTGGGCACCTGCGTCCAGTCGGTGACCTCGCAGCTCCACGGGTTCATCTGCAGCCGGAACTTGCCGATGCTCGTTTTGATCTCCGGCATGTTCGTCAGCTTCATGGCGTCCAGCATCGCGGCCTTCAACCGCTTGGCCATGTGCTCGGCGGCCTGTCGCCGCTCTGTCAGCCTGTCCGCCTCGGCCTTGAACGCCTTGGCCTCCTCCTCCTTCATGCGGATGATCTTCGCGTAGTTCTCGGCCTTGGCCGCTATCTCATCCTGCGCATCCGCCAGCATGTCCAGCAGCTCCTCGCGCTCCTGCTCCGTCTCCACCGTATCATAGGCGTCCACAATGGACGCATACCCGGCAGACAGTTCATACAGACTAGCCATAGTTACGTTCCCTCTCTCTCAATACCAGCCCGGATGCCCGGGCAAATTCGACCATCAAATCCAGGCTTGTGAACGTAATCTCCCCATGCTTTTCAGGCTTCCAGCCGGGCGGCAGCACCACGTATTCGTTGCGCCGTCTGCGCCACCACAGCGCGACCTTGCGTCTGGTTCCCATTTACTTCACCCCCTTGCCGTTGCCTGTCATGTAGGCAATGAACCCTTCCTTCGGTATCTTCACCCTGGTTCCAACGCACACCGTGGGGAACCCCAACCCCTGCGGACATTGCCGCGCCCACACCCGGATGGACTGTCCGTCCGTACCCAGCACCGCCGCAACCTCGCGGGGCAGCAGGTATTCCCGGTCAATGGCCCTCACTTCCTCCAGCGTCATTGCCATCACCTACCCGAACGTGTGCGGCCTCGGCCTGCGTCTGCGCTGCTCGTCCTCAAACAGCTTGAACCTCAGCGCGTCCTTCATCTCCAATGCGGCAACAATCGCCGCAAGGGTGATGATCCAGTCCATCGTGGTCATGCGGTCATGCCTCCTTGCTTGCTTCAAGCCCAGCGTCGATCAGTCGGCGGACAATCTCGCCAAAGGACAAACGGCAAAACTCATCCTTTTTCCTCAACTCCATCAGAGCGTTTTCCTGCTCTTTGGTCAGTTGAATGGACAGTCGCCAATTCTGTTCCTTCTCCACTTCCATCCCCCCTTTCATCGTTCAAGGTTCATCAGTTCCGAACCACAATGGCATTATACGGCATAGGTTCATAACTTGTCAAGTAATTTTCTGATGAAGTTCATCATTTAATCAAATATACACATTGTGCATATATTCGTAATAGTTTATAATTTATAGCAAAGGGGGTGCTGATATGCCAACAATGAATCCGCGAATCACGTTTACCGTCTCCGAAGAAACCATGAACGCCATAGATGAATACAAACTCCCCGAAAATATCCGGGGAGTACCCTGGGGAGTAGGTTATAGCTCGTCAGGCGGTTCCATTTTATTGTATTCTGCCGTAGAGATGCCCAACAGCGCCCCCAGGAGGGCGCACACCACGGCGCTGGTCTTGGCTACTTCTGTGGCGTAAGGCCAGCCCCAGACGCCGGACAATCCGACATAAGCGGTGGTCAGGGCGGGAATGGCTATCATGACAACCCATTTCAATATATCATAGCAACGATTAGAAATCATTATGATTCCTCCTATCTGTGCTCCAAGTCAGTCAGCCGCCGGTCAGCAGCCTTGGCCTTTTCCTCAAGTGCGGGGATGCGCTCGGCAAATGCGTTATGCTTATGGACTTCCTCACGGAGATTACTGATTTCGGTTTTCACCACGCGGATTTCCGTTTCCAGTTTGGCGTCCGAAACTTCGGACTTTTTGTCCAGCGCGGCGAGCGTCTGCCGATTGGTCACCAATACAGTAATAACCGTACCGATCAGCGACAGCCCGCCAGTAACAAGTGCAACAATTATTGCTTCGTTCATTTACTCCACCAACCTTCCATACTTCCCGGACACCCAGCCCAGCTTGTCCTTGTAGATGATGCTCAGCCAGCCGTTGTCAGCCGTCTCCCCGCCATATGGCAGCTTGGCGTCGCAATAGGCAATGCCGCGTTTCTCCCCTGCCGTGGAGGGCTCGGAGCGCACGTAGCAGTTGCCGCCGACGATCAGCACATACTTCGGCCTCTCCACAGGCTGCGCCAGCTTTTTCAGCGCCTTGTTGAGCGCGGCGATGGTCTCCGGCCCGGCCTCGCCATCCGGTGCCAGATCTTCTTGCGTCTGGAACCGCCTCACGGCCATCTCGGTGGCGTCGCCGAAGTCCCCGTCCGCGCCCCACTTGCCGCAGTCGTAGCCCAGCTTGATGAGGGCAAGCTGCAGCTCCTTCACGTCCGCGCCAGACATGCCGTTCTTGAGGATGCGGTCGCCCAGCTTCAGCGCCTCCGGATTTTCCGGGATGTCAACCGCTGTCCTGTCAGCGTACTTGCCATAGGTGACGTTCACCGCCGCGTGGTGACCCTCGTACAGCAGCACGTCTCCGGGCAGCAGGTAGTTGGGGCCGCTCAGGTATTTGTTGCCCGTCAGGGCCTTAAACCCCGCCTTGGTGAACCGCGCCCGCATGTTGCCGCTATAGGTGTCCACGGGGATGTCCTCCAGGGCTTGGATGCCCAGGATGTGGCCGGCGACCTTCACGTTGGCTGTGGTGCCGCCGGTGCAGTCCTGCTCGCAGGGCGTGGCGATGGCGGACGGGTCGTAGTCGGCGGCGACCAGCTCCTTCCAGTAGGTGACGCGCTGGTACTGATCATAGCCCACCTTCGGGTTCAGGCACATGGCGATCTCCAGTTTTGCGATCTGAAGGCCCACAGCCGGGTCGGGGTAGCGCAGCACTACCGTCCAGGGGCGTGCGTACCATGCTTTAAGCTCTGCCTCGTGACCCGTCTGGTCGCCCGCCTGCCCGCCGTGGTACTTGTTGTTCTCGTCGTGGCCGCTGTTGGCGATGTAGTGGGTGCCGGTCGAGTAAAGGTACTTATCAAAGTTTACCGTCATGTGTTTCACCTCCATGAGGGGCGAATTTCGCCCCCGTTTGTAATTTAAAGTGTCCTTTACGCAAGAATCGTCAACTCTCTGGTTGTTCCTGCCGTTCCTCTTGCGGCACGATATGCCGTTAGCTTTTTAGTGTTCCAATCGACTTTCACAAGGTCAACGGGCAACGGCAGATTGCTGAAATCTGTTTCGGAATAACCAGTTGTGTTAGTGGTCATGATGTACGGAATATCATTGACCGTCCCAGACGCATCACCGTGTTCATGACCAGCAATCACGAATCCTACCTTTCCGTTACCTGTTACAGTGCCAAAATTGAAAGTGTTGCCATTATAGGTGTACGGTGTTCTGCTATTGTACGCCGCCGCGCATTTCGTCAATTCATCGCCAATAGGCTTTAATGCGTCGCTGTCGTAAAGGATATGCATGGCTATGACAATATGTTCTGCTGTCTCATCCATAAGCGAAGCGGCGAACCATGCTATTTGTTCGTTTGCATAACTATCCAATGCCCCGCTTACCCAGCTATCAAAGCAGTACATTTCAAACGTGTTTGCGTGGAATTTATAATATGTCTTGCCAACATTCGCCAGCAAGGTTGCCGCGAGTGTGTCATGGGTCATAGGCGTATTACCTTGCATCTGGTTCCCGGTTTCATGATTACCCACAAGCAAAGCAAACTTGTTAAATCTGCTTCTGAAAATCCCATTCAGTGTTGACAGCTTATAAATTGCGCCTGCTTTTGATTCTCCACTTCCAAGCCAATCTCCGCCGTGAAGAACAAACGAACAGGGTGAAGCATAATATAACTGTTCGAGATAAGCGAAGATAGCATACGCATATTCCTTCCAATCTCTTTCAGTTTGCTTTGCCATGAAATGAGTATCAGTGAAAAACATGAAGCCCTCAGTTTTTTCAACATCAAGCATCATTTCGGAAAATGCTTTTGCGTGAGGCTCCCACCCATCAAGAATGTTATATGATGACACAAATGCGTTCTCTTGAATGCTTTTTACAATTGCTTTGTTTTGTTCTTCTATATAACCTTCTGCTGATGCACGATAACTAACCGAAATGTCAACGGCATTTGCGCTATCAATATTTGTTACCGGGTAATATGATACAACATTATTAATATCGACTTGCGTCCCGCCGATAACGGAGATAGACTGTTTATTTTGGTATGGGGAAAATTCGCTTGCAGTTGTGCCTAATTCAAGCTGTATATGGCTAAATGTTACGCTTTCATTCTGTGTTAATCCACGGAATGAGATACAAACATATTGTGTTGTGACCCTTGTAGTAAACCTATAACCGCTTGGAGCTACCTCTTTGTCTGTATTAGTGTACTCCTTTTCGATATTGTAGTACATAATTGAGGCAGTTCCATTCCCAACCATGTCATAAGATAGCGTATAGCTTGTTGAAGGTTTTGCTTTTATGAATATTCCAACGCCAGTTGTGATTACCTGGGAGGCCGTTGGCGTAAGTTTAATAATATCATTTTCGCACTGCTCTACACTTACGCGATACGCCGCATTATATTCATACGCGCCTTTGCCGTAAATTATTGTTTCGTCCTCACGGTCATTCCAGCTAACTTTATTAAAATCGGCTGAAATTAGATTTTTGCCATAAATATTAACTATGCAATCATCTGAGGCAGAAAGCGCTATTAGATTTGCGTTTACAGAGTCAACCAGTTTGATAGGGTTCCCGCTTGCGGTTTGTGTAATAAACGCCTGATTGATAGCGCTCTTTAAGTCAGCAACGTCCTGCCGGGCCTGCACGTCTTTGACATCATACGTCACGCCGTCAACCGTGTATTTCGTCATGTTTGCCATGCTCAGTCACCTCCTGAGAAAATCAGCTCGTAGTCGTCTCCGTCCAAGGGCTGCGCCGTGAAGCCTATGCCGCGCACCACGTCGCTCAGCGCGTCGAACTCCGCCTGGGACACTTCCCCCGTGTCGCCCTTCGCGCCTTGGGGTAGGCCCAAGTTCAGCACGGGTTCCTCCGGCGTGCCGGTGATGGTCGCCGTGGCGTCCGACCCTGCGGGCAGGGTGGATACCGTGCCGATGGTCAAATCGGGCGTCGGGCCGATGGGGCCTTGCGGGCCGGTCTCGCCCTGAACGCCCTGCGGGCCGGTGTCGCCGGTGTCACCCTTCGGCCCCTGCTCGCCCTGTGGGCCGGTAGCTCCTGTCGCACCAGTGGCTCCGGTGTCGCCCTTTTCGCCTTTTTCACCCTTCGGGCCTGTCGCGCCGGTATCGCCCTTCGGGCCGGCCGGGCCGGTGTCCCCTGTGTCGCCCTTCGGGCCGGTCTCACCCTGTATGCCCTGTTCCCCGGCAGGGATACCAAACTCCAGCGTCACGACGCCCGTCTCCGGGTCGACGGCCTTTGTCACCGTCGCGTCCGAACCGGGAGCCAGGGTCACCGCATCGACGCCCATGTCCTGCACCGCCTCAGAGGCCGCCTCGGCGTCATCGGCAGCGGCAACCGCTTCGTCCTTCAGCGCGGCAAACTCTATCTGCCAGCTCTCCCAGGGTTCCGGGGCCTCCCCGCTGCCGTCCAGCGCGGGCAGCACCTTCGTCATGTAGACCGCAGATTTCGCCACCGTGCCGTTCGCCAGCATGATCAGCTCGCAGCGGCCCACGCCCCCCTTGCTCAGATCGGTGTCGCTCACCACCCACAGCACCGTGCTGCCGCTCACGCTCACCCCGGCCACGGGGTAGGCGTCCGTGTCGCCGCAGCGCTGGTTCAGTAGCGTGATCTGCCCATCGGGGTATTCGCTCAGCCAGGCGTACACGTCAAACTGCGCCTGCGTGTAGTCGTTCTCACCCAGGCGGCCCAGCACATTGATGCCGCTGGTGTTCATGGTCAGTATGTTCATGGGTTATCCCTCCTACAGACTGGTGCGGATGCAAAGAACCATACAGCCCAGACTGCCCGTGTGGGCGCTGCTGTCGATGTTGCACACGCTGTATTCGATGGTGTCGGTGCTGTCGACTGCCAGGCGCAGACGGTAGACATTAAAAGTGCCCTGCCCCATGCTATAGCCTACAATGCCGACAGCCGTCCAGCCCGTGCCAATGTCGCTGGATGTGATGGTATAGGTATCGGTCTTATTGCTGTTCGCTGCAATACTCACGCTCGAGAATAGCGTAATTCGGACTACCTTCAGCAGCCTGCCGGACGGCACAGCGATGTCGCCGCTGAACGAGGCGGTACCCGCAACCGTGAGATTCCCCGCAAGGATGTTTGCGCCCGTTGTCGTGCCAGAACCGGTTGTCGGCACGGTTTGATGCTCTTCCGGGCTTTGCCCCTCTGCCGCTATGTATGTAGCGCCGTTCAGCTTGTATGTAACGTGGGTAATCGTGGTGGATTCATGCGATTCCACATATATCGGCTCACCATCTTCATCATACCCGGCCAGCTCGGTTGTCACAAGCTCCACAGGGTCGCCCGGCCACAGGAACGGCGCGGGTCGAACGGTCGCGGAAAACGGCACATAGCCCAATATGCCATCCGAGTAATGATCCCATAAATCTTGAAGCAATTCATCAGGAGTAACCGATATTATTGATGGACTCGAATATTTATATAGCCCCTCTACAAGTGGATTGCCCGTGAAATCTAACGCATAATTCGGCTGTCCTTTAAGCGTAGTGGATTGGTCATTTGCCTTATAAAACAAGCCGGTAATTGTGATGGCCTCATTGGAATAATCCAGGCTATAGCGGTTTGACGCATCACAAACATATCGTACCTGGGTTGATCCTTCATCTCCGTCCCACGGTTCATACCAACGGCATCCAATTGCTCTGGAACTGTAACCTGAAAGCCCAACCCCCCCCATTAACGCAAACGCCCATGATACATACTGTCGGCATGTCAATACACCGTCTGAAAATGGTATTTTTCTATTATCAATATAATATGATGCATTAGGCAACCTATAGAAAAGACCCGGATCATAACCGGTACAATTCCAGATAACATACCTTACAGCATTATAAAGAAAGTCATAATCTGACGCTGGTGGCGTTCCACCAGGTCGTATATACATATCCACCGTCATGGGCTTGTCCAACAGCGACATTATATCCAACGCGACAATTTCGATCTCACTGCGGTTCCTGGGCTGACCGTCAACGATAAACTCCCCGCAGCTCACACGGTAAGAAGTGGTATTGTTTATATCAATAAAGACATATATCCTTGCGCCGGTGAAATTAACGCCGTCAAACCTGCCGTCGTGATTGTTGAGCCGCACGTTCAACTCAGAAGAAACGCATGTGCCCATCGTAACTACGTTATTATAAGTGGTATACCTGTCGATAGTCAGCCCATCTTCCATGATGTCGGCATTGGTCAACTGCATATGTGTATTGTCTTTCAAGTACACATCCAGCAGTGCGCTCTGATACAGGCCATTTGCATAGGCGTTCATCAGCGTTTGCGTAGCCTGATACATTACCGTCCGCTCCTTTCAATGATATTGAAGGAGACGTTCGTCCACCGCCCCACTGTGTTGTTGTACATCGGTGCGCTCCTGTCGCCCGCGTAGAACGTGCTGGTGCGGTACGTCCCGCGCATGGCGTCCAGGTACGTCACCGTGAAATACTCAGGGTTGAACGCCGTCAGCACCTGCGCAACCTCCGCCGTGGTGAGGTACGCCCATGAAAGCTCCAGATGCACACACTGACCTATGCGCATCTTGTCCATGGTCGTGTCCTCGGTGCGGCCCGCGTCCGAAGCGGAAATGTCGCTCAGCTTGTAGGTATAGGAGGAGGGGCAAGGTATCGTTGCCCCGTTCACGCTCTGAATGGGATTCAAGCTCTGATTCGGCATACCCTCGCCCCCCTTAATACATCACGGGAACAACCGTTGTTCCGTCGCGCTTGTTCTTCCTCGACAGCGCGTTCACAATGCCGTTCGTGCTGATCTCCGCCGTCACGGGCTTTTCAAGCAACTGCCTGAGGATATTGTTCTGTTCGCGTAGGATATCAATTTCACGCTGCGTCGCGGAATTGCCCTCCATGATCAGCTCCAGCATGGCCTCATTGCCGCCCTCGCCATTTGCGCCCTGATACACGTTGGCGTCAATCGTGATACCCGTCATAGCGCTTCGCACGGCCTCGTACATCGTGACGGCAATCTGACTCTTATTCAGTACCTCCGTCCTGCCGCCCACGTGGCCCACGATCTCAGGCCCCGCTTCGCCCGCCAGGAACAAACTGCCGTGAGTCCGCGACGTGCCGCCTGCGTAGGCGTTGATGACACCGCCGTCTCTGAACCGGGAAACCTTGCCGTTTTGAATCACGCCGCCTTCAGCGAACAGGTCAGGGAACCAACTATGCAGGGTGTTCGAAACACCCGTCAGGAACCCATTCCAGTTGTCCACAAACAGACTGATACCCTGCTGAACGGTTCCGCCTGAGAATGTTTCCACCCAGGCGTCAACCCATGTCCAGCCGTCGCGCTTCAGGCTGACAGCCTTTTTAACGATACTGCCCGTATACTTGCTGGCCCAACTGCTGATCAGCGACCATCCGGACTTGATCAGTCCGATCTTCTGGTTAAGCTGTCCGCCCTTGTACGCCTCGGCCCACTTGTCAATCTGCGTCCAACCCTTACGGACAAGCTGCACATTTTCCAGCACATCCCCGCCAGTGGCCGCCGTGACCCATTCGTTCACGGTTTTCCAGTTGTCCTTTACCAATTCCACCAGCGCGTCCACCTTACTGTCGGGAATCTTCGACACCGCAAGGCCGGTCGCTGTACTCGTCATGCCCTTGCCTGGCGTGGCGTTGACATTGGCGTTGATCACTTCGCCCTTCTTAATTGTCGGGTGGATAAATCCACCATACTGCGTTGTATTCGTGCCGGGCACGGCATTGACAGCGACATCTACAGACAGTTCCTCGGCGTTTGCACCGCCAAAGAAATGTTTTCCCAGACTACCCGCCATTCCACTGCCGAAACCCAGCTTCTCAGCTATTTTCTTACCCAGAGAGCTTGCGGAGGTTCCCGTCAGGCGGGGAAGCAAATCAATCGTAAGACTGTACGCGGCCTTATTCCACGCTGTTTTCACCTGGTTAAACAGCTCTCCAACCGTTGTCGCAAAGGCAAGTCCCAGCTTCAGAAGTTTTTTATCACCTAAGCCGTCCCACCATTTTTTGACTTCGCCCCACCATGCCGTGATCTTGTTGATGATCTCCTGCGGGCCGCCGAGTTTTTCCACAGCGCCCCATACGATATTACCGGCAATTATGGCAAGGCCAAGAGGTGTTGCAACACCTGACAGCGCCAGCACCAGGCCAATGACAAACAAGGCATTGCTTTCACCGCTGATAAACTCATATATGGAATTGATCACGCCTTTGATCTTGTTGCCGACAGAACCCCAATCGTCATTGATGACATGTTTTGCCGCAAGCGCAGCACCGGGAAGCAACAGCGCAAGACCGATCGCGGTTGCCACACCTGTAAACACAAGAATAGAACCAATCACCATCAAAGCGCCAGCGGCCACGAGTGAACCGTGGCTGTCATTCAGCACCTTGTCAATCTTCTCTTTGATCGCGCCCCACTGTTCCTGACCCACATTATTGTGAGCCAACATGCCCGCATTTACGGCGATGATCGCTAGACCAAGCGGAATGTGACCACTGAACGCAAGCACGACACCGACAACAATTGCAAGCTCATTAATGATGTTCATGATCTCGTGCATGTTCTTGTCGATCTTTTCGCTCACGCTCTCGTTCATTGCCATCTTTGTCGCAAGCACACCCGCGCCAGCGGCCATGATCCCAATGCCGAGTCCGATGTGCCCGCTAAACGCCAGTACAGCGCCAACGGCCAGCGCCGATGTTCCAAGCAGTCCCATCAGGTCAAGAATATTCTGCTTGACATTATCGCTCAGTTTGTCCCAATTCAATTCCTTCTTGAACCGGGACGCCAACTCATCAAAGAAGCCGCCCAGCAGGTGAAGCCCGCCCATCAGCGCCGCGTTCATCGCGCCAAAGAACGCGGAAGCGATTTCACCCCACTTGATATGTATCAGCACGTCCACGAGCTTGTCCGCCAGCGTCTTGCCGAAATCCGTCCAGTCCGTCTCGCCCAGCCAGTCCGTTAGCTCTTCCAGCATACCAATGACGAAATCACTCATCGCCGAGGCAAGCTGCCCGAAGTCGAACGTCTTGAAGAACCCGATGATCATGTCGGCAATGGCCGTCAGCTTGCGGACAAAGTACCGACCTATCGTGTTGAAATTGATCTGCGAAATGGCGTTGTTCAGGAACGTGGCGATGCTCTGACCAATCTTCGTGAAGTTGATCGTTTTCAGTGTCCAGTATTTCGTGCTGAACCAGCCGTTGATGTAATAGCCCACCTTGCGCCCAAGGCCCGCCCAATCAACGCTGTTAACCAGCTCGTTCACCTTGTCGCCCAGCAGCTTGCCGAGGCCCTTCCAGTCGCCCCGGTTGAACGCCTCTTTCAGCTTGTTCGCAAAGTCGGCGATCCCACTGTTGATCTTCCGAGTTTCGAACATCGTGGAGTAATCCACACCGCCGCCCTTTTTGTCGCTGCCGGGAGTACTGCTGCTGCCGCTAGTTGTAGGCTCATTGACGCCGTTCAGCTTGTTAATCTCGTCAAACGCCAGAATGGTGTTGACGTACTTCTTCGCGTTGTCCGCCGCCTTTTTGGTGTTCGTGCTCGTTTTCTTCGAGTCGTCCTCGATCTCTTTCCATACCGTGGCGACCTTCTTTGCCACCGTATAGGTACTCTTACCCGTAAGCGCCGCGAACACCTGATTGACGGTGTTGAAGAAGCCCACAACCTTGTCCACGACGAAATCAATGGCCGGGGCCACCGCCTCAATCAACGGGCTTACCATCGCCGCAAAGCTGTTTTTCAGATACAGCGCCGACGTGGCAAGGCTGTCCATGCTCCGCTTGAACGTCCCGTCCGCCGTGGCGCTCCACTGATACAGGTTTTCAATGCCTTCCTTCAAACCCTGCGTAATGAATTTTATGGCCGAACGAATGGCTCGGTAAAACGCGATGCGCTTCAGGCTGGAAAACAGGGTGTTCGCCGCCGAAATGGCGCTCTGGATGCCGCCGAATAGCTGGTTCTTGAAGAAATTCCCCAGGTCTTTCAGGCCGGAACCGACTTTGATATTCCTCAGTGCTTCCCAAAATTTCTTTGTGCCGCTGGTTGTCGTTTTCAACTTCGAATGAAAAAGCGTGAATTTCGACAATATCGCCTTCAGCTTTTCACCCAGCCAGGTAAAAGCGCTTCCTGCTTTTTGAGTAGAACCGGCGACATCCTCCATATCATCCTTGCCCTTGCTGCTTGAAGAATGCAGTTTATCAAGGGAGGCTTTCACACGGTCTATGGCTTTTACTGCCTGGGCGGCACTGGCCGTAATGCCAATCGAAAGATTATCTATCCTCTCCGACAACGCTCATCGCCTCCCTCTTTTTAGTTTCCTGCTTACTCTCTGCCGTCAGCTTCGCCATGAATTGCTCCATACGCTTTATCCGCATGGCTTCCTCACGTTCACGCGCTTCCTTTTCGGTAAGCGGCCACGGCTCCTCCGGATACTTGCCCGGCTCCACCCTGCCGCCGCCAAAGGATGCCCGCATGACAGGCGCGACCCGCAACAGCGCGTCATAAATGTACGCGCCCTGCCGCCAGCGCGACCATTCATCGCTGTGCTGTTTGATCTTCGCGGCTTCCCTGTAAGCCTTGTGAACGACTGTGTTAGAACCCCAGAACTCGGCATAGGTCATGCCAAGCGCCATGTACTGCGGGCAGAGGTTCGCAAACGTCTCCGCAAAGCTCACAGGGCCATCGGACGGTTCCCCGCTTACGTGGTCGCCGTCCACTCCACGTTTCCCTCGTCATCCTCATCGGGCATCAGGTTGGAAAGCGTGGCGTTGTACATCTCCAGCAGGGTGGTGACCAGCGTCTCCTTGTCCTTCATCTTGCCGTACAGTTCCTTCATGACGGTGTTGCTGGTCTTGCGGTTGTGAGCCAGGAACGCGCCCGCCCAAAGCTGCTCGATGCGGGTCTGGGGCTTGTCGTTGAAATCGTTGATCGAAAAGCCCGCCGCTTCCATCTGCTTGATGCTCTCAGGTGTATATTCAAGACAATAGTGCTTGTCGTTGTAGTCGAAATTGATCTGATTCATGGTACTCATGCTTTTATACCTCATTTTTTTATTAAAGGGCGAGAGTATATATCCCCCGCCCTTGCCGGTTGTTCAGTTGAATCAGGCAGACGCCTTGACGAAGTTCTGAGTCATGGTCAGGGTGACGGTCATGTTCACAACCTCGTTCACGCCAGCGCCAGCCACGAACACGTCGATGTAGCCCTTGCCCTCGAACTTGCCCGCGCTGCCGTCAGGCGTTACCACGCCCTGAGACTCAGTGCCGCCGAACCAGATGGCAACATTCACCTCGGTGCCCTTCAGAGCAGCCAGGGTCGCGTAGTCGGTAGCGGTATAGTTGCAGGTAAAGGTTTTCTGTTCGGTGTTCTCGATGCCCGGAATGTAGGTACGGGCAAAGTCGGACAGGGTTGTGGTCTCAATGGGTTCCGGGGCAGCGCCCAGATCGGGGAAATCCTTGATATCCACCAGCTTCGCCCAGGTCAGGGTGCCGGTGCCGGTGCCCTGCATGAGGAACGCCTTGTAAGAAGAGATAGCGATAAGTCCTCAGTCCTTTCTATCGTTGATAGATCGTTTGATCTTTGCCTACAACGGCGCGATATCTGCCGGTCAGCCGGTAAATGGTCGCGTCGTTCATGTTCTGTACGGGATTCATGAACGTGCGGGTGAAATTGAACCTGGCAAACTGTTCGTCCACCGCGTTCGCAATCTCCCAGCACTGTGCCCGCTTGCCCTTGTTCAGGTTGCTGTAGATGTCCACCTGGTACATCACTTCGGCATAGTTCTCAATGTCACCGCTGTCAGACCCGGAACGCAGCACACTACTATCCATCACTTCAATACTCACGGCGGGGAACCGGGGCGGTTGACGCACATATTCGTTGGACACGAATATGCCGTCAAACCTCGCCCTCAGCACAGTTGCAATGGCGGTAAACAGTTCATTATTGATGTCAATCATGAACCGAACACCTCCTTTGCAATCTGCACAATGTCCTGTCTCACGCTCTGCAAGGCCCTGTACAGCGGCATGGAGGCAGGGGTGCCGTGGGTGAGATGGAGTTCGCCATCCTCACCGTAATACCCCCACGTCTCCTTTGCGCCGTTGCCTTTGCCATAGCTGCCAATGGTGAATCCCAGGTTCGCGCCCAATGGGTTTGGGGAACTCCCTGCCGCGCCGTTGTAATAAACGCCAGCGCCAAACTCCATGAATACCGCGTCCTCACCATCGGCAAATACCACGGTCAGGTCTTGGCTTGAAATCACGTACACTTCAACCTTGCCGAACTCAGTTTCATCAACGAAACTCCCATCAATGACCCTGAACACATTGTCCGCAACAGAGGCGTTGAAAACAGGTTGCGCTTTGTCCCGGATCATGTCGCCCAGGCGTTCGCGCAATTCATCGGCCTTGGCCTGCACCCATCGCGAGTAATCATCCAGTTTGGCAATTGCCGCGCTGATACTGCTGGGGTCAAACACATCAATCTCAATGTGCCTGCTCACGACACGGTCACCTTGCTCACAGCTATCACAGTGCTGCCATAGTTCGGTAGCCCGCGCCCGACCTTGCGCACGATGTAGTCCCACGGTGTTACGATCTCGCCGTTAGCGTTGACTTTCAGTGCGCCGTTTTCGTCGAGTTCGGGAACACTGTCTATCCACAGCACCGCGTATTCGTCAATCGGGGTGTCTCTGTCGCCGGTGACAATCACCTTGTCATACAAGTCATCATCGCCAAACTGCCGCGCCACGACATCGCCTTTCGCCGGTGAGATGTTCGCCCTTGCCTGAACAGGGTTTCCATATTCCGCAGAGGTTCCGGTCTGATTGCCGTACTCGTCGTACTGTTCAACAGTCCTCTCATACAGCGCATACCAGAACGTCCGCATGTTCCGAAAACACATCCTCGCCATCGGCCATCACACCTTTGCGTAGGCAATCACATTTTGGCGAATGTACCTTGTCATGTCGGTGAAGTCGAAGTGCCGATGGATGCCGTTTTCGATGGAAACACTTTGGCCCTCAAGTCCGCGCTGGGTAAAGCCATTTACCACGGCGTACACCTGCGTCATCTCATAGGCGGGCGGTACATCATCCGGCATGTCAGCCGGGTTGTAGCTGAACCGCCATTGAAGAATCTCGGTCTTGGCAAGGGTCAGGTAAGACATGATGGTATCATCGTCCGGCGCGTCAGGCCCCATGATGGTCTTTACCATCGCCAGCTTTTCTTCGCTCGTCATCCTCGGCACTCCTTTCTTACGACTTTTTCACGGTTTTCCCGCCCCGTTTGACCGGGGCGGATTCCTTCGCTTCTTCCTTCGGCTCCGGGATGATACCCACCGTGATAGAACCGTCAGGGTTATGCACAACAGCCATTAGGTAGAGCTGACAGAGTGGACATAGATGCCCTTGGTCTTGTTGGACAGCACCCAGCAATCATGATAGATGCGGTAGTCGAACTTCCAGGCATCGGCCTCCTGGTTCACCTGGGGGCTGAACACGCGGGGAACGACGTGCTTCACGACCTGGAGCGTAGCGCTCGGATGGATGATCATGAAGTTAATCGCCTGACCGGAAGTGGTGTAGCCACCCACAGCGGAGGCGGTGGTGGGCGCGTTCAGGGTGATGGCGGTGTTGAACCGACCGGCCGGAACGCGGATGATGCGCATGTCATCATACATCTCAACCCGACCGTTGACGTTCGGGTCGCCGTTCTCGGTGAAACGGGTGATGCCGTCCTTGAGGTTCTTGTAGGTGTTGGGGGACACGAACAGGATGCGGCCCTCATAGGGAACCTCAGCATCGTCCAGCGCGGCTTCGGCAGTCTGGATCGCAGCCACAGTCGCGGCGCCAGTCGCCAGAGTGCCAGTCACCTTCTGGGCGGCATTGGCGGCGCCCGCATACTTGGCGAAGCGATAGGCATCCAGTTCGGGTACAACCTCGGTGCGCTCAGTCTCACCAACCAGGGAGCCGAAGGCCATACCCACGGATTCGTCATTGTCCATCACGTCAACCATGTAGCTGCGCCCACGGTCAATCTCGATGGTGTAGGGAACCCAGGAGCCGTTCACATCGCCGGGAACAAAGCCCGCATTGCGGCTGTAGTTACCCAGACCCACGGGGTCGATGGTGAAGATGTTGGCGGTCTTAGCGCCAATCCAGCGGACGCGCTCAGAAGCGGTGTCCAGCAGGGAGGACAGGGAACCATACTTATAAATTTCGTCCAGAATCGGCAGATACCGACTGGCAAGACCAATCGTATTGGTCACGGGAGCGGTGACAGTAGTCGCCATACTCTAATCATCCTTTCGTTGTGTTATCGTCGGGAAGGTGCGCCCATCCATCGGCGCATGTTTTCATAGTCTGTGTCCACGGTGGTATTGGTCGTGGGCGGTGTGCCAGCCGAAAGCCCCGGCTGACGGTTCAGTGCTTCGTTGTTCAGGCGGGTGGTTGTCGCCTCAACAAACGCTTTCAAGCAGTCGAACACGGAATCCATGTCGCCATCCGCAAGCGCAGTCGCGGTCTTGCCCGCAAGATCAGCGTCCATGTTCAGCGCAAGGCACTTGCCTGTGTAGTCGCTGACGCGCTTTTCCTTGCGCAGCGCTTCCAGTTCATCCCGCATGGCCTTGTCAGCCTCGGCACGTTCAGCCTCGGCACGCTCCGCCTCCGTCTGCTTCTCGCGGAGTTGCCGCTTGTACTCGGCAGCCTCCCCATTGGCACGGGACAGGGCGGCCTTCAGCTTCTCCAGTTCCGGGTCGGGCTTCGTCACTTTTGCGGGTTCGGTTTTTACGGGTTCAGTCTGCTCATTAACAGCCTGTTCAGTCGTGACAACATTGGTTTCATCCATGTTCTATAACCTCCGTTTGGCAAGGCGGTTTTCGTCCGCGCTGTTTTCCGTTTTTGGTCGGGTTGTCTCCCGTTTGCGAAACTTGTATAGCGCATTCCCTTGCGCTGTAAAAGCGGCATCAGCCGCGAATTACCTCAACAACACATCTGCAATTGATATTGTTCTCAGGTAGGATGAACCCTCCGGGATATTCCGCATGGTCGCCGTCCCATGTCCAGAACTCAGACCCGAACGGTACGACCATACCTTCGAGGTATTGATGCGTATCACGCACACGATCATCTTCCATCGTACGCCAACGCTTTTGTACCGAATCCTCGGCCCCGTTCGCCCTTACTGCGTCAACCGCCCCTTGGTTGTATATTCGCGTGGCGTCTGTCTCCGCTATGCGAACGATGTCATACAGAGTGCCGCCAGACTCGTAATACTCCATCACCCTGTCGCGCCATGTCTTACCGGCAACCGGTTTGTTCACAGCCGCGTCCACGGCCTCTACAGAGGGCATCTCAGCCGTTCCAAGTTCGCTGTTGGTTGCAGTAGCCCCATTGGCGTAGGACAGCAGAAACAGGTCTAACAACTCGTCTATGATGTCCTCTGCGTCCTCGCGTGACTTGATGCGCCCTTTGCCGGTGCTTTCCCCGTCCACACCCCCTGAATCTTCAGTGAAGTGAACTTGAAGCCGGTCTTTCATGGCGTTAATCTCGTCAATCGGGAGAATGGTCATACAGCCCCACCCGTCTCATTCTCGCCGTTGTCGCTGTCGCGCTCAATGATCTCAGCTTCGCCCTGTCCGTTGGTCTGCTGTTCAACCTCATCCGCCTTGTCCGGGTCGCCCCAAATCATCCTGAGATACTTGTCAGACATTTTCATGTCTGCAACAGGGTCATTGGAAATGCCCGACTTGTAAGCCGCCAGTTCAGGATGCAGACCGGAGGAAAGCATGGTGTTGAACGCCTGGGCCTTGCTCTGGATATTCGCGGTCTCATTGCGAACAATGTTCAGTTCAAAGTCGTTCAGACTGATATCCAGTAGTCCACGCCGCTTCAGAATTTCAACGAATATCCTGTCGAACTGCCGGTTGCTTTCCTTGAATAGGTCGGCGCAGTTCCGGGCCGCGCAGTCGGCATTGAACCATCCGTCCCGGGCCAGCACTGCCGCGCCGGTATCAGAAGTGGATGTGCCGCCCTTGGTCGTGGATGGCATCGCGCAAATCCGCAATACCTGTTCATACAGGTGATCCACCAGCACCTGCGTCTCGCTTTGGTTCAACTGCTCGGACAGAATCTTGAAGTCGGCCTTGTTTTCACCGATGGACTTCAGGACAATCATGCCCGCCTTTTGAATATCGTTGGCGGTGGTGCCGTCCGGGAACTCGCAGTTGGTCGCCACGGCAAGGCTCTGGATAAATTGTTCCACGCCGTCAATGCGGTTGGAAATGACGTTGTTAATCGCGTCCAGCAGCGGGAGCACCGCTTCAAACGCGCACATGTTCGCGCTGTTGTACCTGTACTCAATCACGGGAATCAGACCCAGCGGGTTCGGCTCATAGCTGTCAATAGAAACCGCCGTCGCCAGGAAGTCGCTGTTCACCTGCGTGGTCAGCATCTTACCCGTCACGCCACCGGACAAGTGATACACCGTGTCCCTCGTGAACACATCAAACTTCGCCGTACCGTCCACAACCACCATGTTCACGCCCATGACAGGCTCATTGCCGGGTCTCAGGCTGTACACGACAAACGCGGAGCGCGGGTCAAGCGCATAGCAGTGGACAGGCGTTTCAGGGTCGTTGTCGCGGTCAGGCTCCACATACAGCACACCCTTGCCGACCGTATGGAACCAGTTGACAATTTTGTCATCGGCGACTTGCTTGTAGCTCCGATAAAGGAACTCATTCAGCTTGTCCACCTTGCCCTGGGCACCTTCACGCCGGGCCGTATAAAATGCGGGCTGGGTCAAGAAATACCCGTTTTTGAATGTACAAATTTCATCCGCATGGTTTTCCTGAACAATGTTCATGATCTCGGGCCGCACATTTTTGTGCCGATGGAGGATAGGCTGCACGTTGCGCCGATACCAGTACAGGAAATCCTCCTGAAGCAAATTCTGGACATGATACGGCAGCGCCGTGTTCAGCTCCGAGACCACGTTATCAGGGGTAATCTCATCGGAGGACGCATAGATGTCCAGCCGCCCGAACAGGTCATTGGAAATCACCGACATTTCATCAGCCATGCGTTATCACCTCCGAATCCAAAAACTAAAAGGCCCCAATGCTTTTACACATTGGAGCCTTCTCCACTTCTCCGCCGTCCTTACGACGTGAGGACAACTTTTATTCAACCACCAGCCGCTTCTTGCGTACTGTCTTGATGTTCATGGTGCCGTCAGGCTTCTTGTAAATCTCAATCTCGAAACCCTTCATCAGCCATTCATTGATGGCCACAACTTCTTTCTCGGTCAGCATGTCTGTGCCTCCATAGTCCTATCTATGGTAATTTTATCACACAACGCGCAGCCTGTCAAGCTATTTTGCTTGACAGCCATCAAAAAGGCCGCTTCATGATCTCTGCCCTGTTCATGTATCCGAATATCGCCATAGCAAGGGTAATTGTCAGCGAGTCAGGGGCATCGTCTTTTTGCCCGTGCTTGTTGATCGAGAACGCAAACAGGTTTTGCATGAACTGTTCATATTCCTTAGACCTTTTACCGCTTTCCAGAAATACCATGCGCTCTCGAATATCAGGCGCACGGTCGAATATCCTTTGTTCCTTGCCAGTGCCGGTGAAGTGCTTCGTGGTGCTTTGAACGTTTATCTGTATTCCGTTAGACTTCAACACTTGGTCAACTTCTTCGACGTATCCCTTCGTCATCTTCGTGGCCTCAATGAACAGGGCTTGAACGCCGTACTTTTTAACCTTCTTGGCAATCAACGGTTGTGTGATCCTTTTGTCCCCGTTGTCGTATATGACATCGGCAATGAACAAGTCATCGCCATACTGGTACACAACAGGGCCAGCGGTGAAGTCCCCGCCCCCGTATGCAACATCCAGTCCCATAAACACCCTGTCAGGATCAGCGTCAGGCAGCGTCCCGTTATAGTACCTGAGATCATCCGGCGAGAACACAGCGCCGTCTCTCTCAATCGGCTCTCCCTGGTACTGCGCCAGCCATGACGCCATGTCGTTGTTCCGCTCAAACGATGCTCGACGCATCATGTAATACTCCGTCGAAAACCCTACACCATACGAATATTCGAAATTGCTGTGCTCCTCAGCGTCCAGCGCGGGTGTGTTGATATACTTCCACCGTACCCCCGCATACCGCGCATCATTCCGCAACAGGTCAAGCCGTATCCCCTGCGGGTCTACCAACGACCACCGCGTGCCGATCCACAGCCGCTTACAGTGCTCTTTCGCTCTCGTTATAAAGTTATTGTCCACCTTGTACCACAGCGCTGCCATGCGCTCCTTGCTCAACGCCTCCTCAATGCCTGAACACAGGTCATCACCTATGATGTAACCGTTGCTGTCGCACGAACCATTCAGCGAACCACCTATGGGCCGCCCCGTGAAACTGTGATACTTCTTCTTCCTGTCCAGGTCAAGTGTCGTGTCGTTCGCGTTCGTCCCCACCAGCTTCGTACCGGGAAATATGTCCCCATACGCATATGTCACAGGGTCTTTCAGTATCTCCAGCAGCCCGTCATAGAACGTCTCAACGGGCTTTACCGTAAATGAACAATACAGGTTCGACCTCTCACTGTTCCGCCCCATTACCCAGCAGATAAACATGTTCACCAGCGCTGTCTTGCCTATTCGCGGCGGACATGACAAAAACAATTCGTCCAGTTCCCCGTCCTCCATCGCCTGTAACGCTCTGCATATCGGCAGCAGGTGACGCCGCCTCGGCCTCCAGAACTGCTCATTCGGTTTCCTGTTGAACTCCAGCGCCAGCATGAAACTGTCAAAGTCATACTTCCCAGCAGCTATTAATGCCTCACGCTGCAACAGCGCAAGATCACGTACCAGCCCACTACCGTCAGCCAGCCCGGGTATACGCTCCGTGATTAACTCGCTCAGCCATTTCAGCCCCCGTACTGCCTCACCTGTCTCACCTTCCCTCAGTACATTCAGCATGTGCTGGTAGTACCGCTCATATGCCTCGTACCGCCTCGGCTCGTTGACCACTATCCCACGTATCTTCTCGCCCAGCATTTTGTCCATTCGGCCACCTCATCTCACGCCTGTCTCTCTGTCAAGTATATCAGCTTGATGCTCTTTCCGCAACCCTCAATGGACAATTCTCTTTTTCTGCCCAAAATTCCCGAAAGTTAGCAAAGTTATGTTATGTGGGGGGCGATTTATGCCCCCACATACATAACTAACTTTGCCCGACTGGACATGGACATTTCTATATAAGGGTTTTGTCCTGTCCAGTTTGGGTTTTTTTATCGTTTTACGATATGTTTTGCGCCCCATCCAGTGGTCGTAGTTATATACGCCTTTTTTATTTTCGCGGGTGGTCGGAGGGGTAAAAAAACAGGTGCTATTGTTAGCACCTGTTAATATCCCCTGGCGCGTTTTATGACACCATCGTACAACGGTCTATTCCTTACCGCAACTGGACGTTTCCATTCATATGGCCAGTTGTCATTATTCATCATCGCAAGCAGCATTCGCTTGCACTTAGAATAGCACACTTCCTTTACCCCTGCCATGGCCATTATCTCGTGTTCCGTAATATGGCTGTCTGCATTAAACTGTGTGCTGTTCTCTGCGATCAGTCGCATTATTTTTTCATAGTCAGCAGGGTAACGACCGACATGTATGCCACGTTCAATTGCCTTCCCTATGCCTTCTTTTACAAGTCTGTTGTGCCTTATTCTTCCTGCTTGATCATGAAACTCTTGATGATGCTTCGCACAAAAGACAATTATGTTGTCAGGGACGGTATTATGGCCGTTATCTGGTTCCCAATGATGGTATTGCAGATCGTCTGTCTTTCCGCATACGGCACAAAATTTGTACTTTGCGTCTTTTACCCATTGTGGAATGTTTTTTCTGCGTCCCATATTATACCCCCTTTTTTATTTTTTCGGCTGGTAAGGGAGGTACCCCGCCGCCTTGACTTCAATTATCGCATTCCCCCTGGGGTAGTACTTGCGTATTCGCGTTAAACTATGCGCAAACCATTTACGCATACATGGTTTCGCTAAAGTGCTCTTTCGCGCATAGATATAGGCCGGTTCAATAGCATTTGCCTATGGTTTATGCCTATTGCTATAGCCTATACCTATTACATGATCGATATACAGAGTTATGCACGGTTTATGCAGCGGAATGCATCACATCTCCATGCCCAGGCGGGCACAAAAAATAGTTTGGTAGCAAATAGTTTGGTACCGTACTTTTTAGACTGTTGACATAGACGTGTATGTTGCCCACCACCATATATAGTGCACACCCACAATAAGCACCACAATATATAGTGTTGTTACGCAGAACCCTACACAATATGCCCTCCCCTTGCGAGCCCCGGACGGTTGCAGGGTTGCCACAATAGCGGTGGACATGCGGCCGGGGTTGCCTATGCTCTATTGCTAAACGCCGTGGCCGCGCCTGGACAAAAGAAAAGCCCCCGGAAATATCCAGGGGCCGTACAATGAATGCATGATCAATAGTCGTCGTCCATAGCGGCGAAATACAGATCAAGCTTGCGTTTTTCGTCCGCTTCGTCTGCAGCTAGTTGTTTATCCAATGCCGCCATAACATACATAGCGCCGGACGGGGCGCGGCCCTGTTTTACAGCGGCATATATTCGTTGGTTGTACCGTTTGTCGACGGGCAAAAGGACTTTAATTGGTTCCAAGCCGGGCCGATCGGGGATAAGGGTGTAACCCTCCGGGGGTTGCGGGGTTGATGTAGCGGGGGCCGTGGGCGTGGTTGTAGTCGGTTGCGGTTGCGGGGCCTGGGCGGGTTGCTGGCCGTCCAGCTTTGCGCGGATAGCGTCCAGGATAAAGGCCGCTTTACTGTATTTGTCGTTGCCGGTTGCCTCTTGTATTGCCTTTACAGCGTCGTCTATGCGTTGGTTAATGTTTTCAGACTTCTTTACCCGGCATTGTAACACGTCAAATGTTTTAGAATTATACCGGGCATTTGCGGCGATTTTGGCTTTACTTGCATTTGCCATACATGCATACCCCCTTTATTTACAAGCATACCATAAATTCATGCCGTTGTCAAGCCATACATATATGGTAGAAACATTCCATAAATGCATGGTAAAACACATTCCATATATGCATGGTAACGCATACCATGCATTTATTGTATAATGTGTACAATGCATATATGGTATATTTGTTAGCTTTACCGATAGACAAATACATGCATGTATGGTATACTTTAGTCACAGTCAAGGGAACACACCGAACCACAAAAGGAGGCCAAAAACATGATGCTTTACAACAACGGCTGGACTAAAGCCAAAGTCAACCCGGATCGGCTGCAGATTGAAGTTATGAATCTTCGAACGACCGTCACCCTGCAGCGCTGGACATTCTTCAGCCTGGCGGCCCTGGACAAGTGGTTGAAGGAAAACAGATACACCCCCGCCTGATGATGGATCGCCGGTCACGATCCGAAACGCTCCCCCGGGAGCGTCGCGGGAGACCGCAGGACATGAACATACAACCATTGAAGGAGGTTTGAACCATGAATGAATACAAGCACCTGTATGTTGAGGAAGCCCGCCGAATCCTGGAGGCCCGCGTGGATCGCTCCAAATGGGATAAGGCCGTCACCGAGGACGCTATCAACCTACTGGACACCGTAAACGACCGTTGCGAACAGGTGACCCGCCAATTTGCGGAAACCGAGGAAGGCGGCCACGCGCACACCCTGGACCTGTTCGTTTCGCGGGTTGCCCTCATGAATATCATGAAGAACGGCGCGAAAAGCTGGAGCGAATACAGTTGGGGCGGTTGCGGCCTCGTTTATGACGGCGACATCGCCGAACACTATTGCACGCCGTCCGAGTTGAAGAAGGTCCGCGGCGGGGATCGCAACCCGAACAGTCGTGAAACGTGGCTAGATGTCCAGGCGCGGGCGCTCCGACAAGCAGCAGGACGCGCGGCGGACGCCCTCATCACTGCAAGCCATAAGACCTATACCATAGCGGGTTGACCCGCCCGTCGTCCCGGCGACGTAAAACAGGCATCAGGCCGGGAGCGTCCCGCCCCTCCGGGGGCGGGGTTGCACATCAACCCAAACAAGGTACACGGAGCGCGGCCCGGATGGAATAGCCGCGACACGGATTTATCCGTGGACGTGCAAAAGCGGGGCCGGTGGAAATAGCCCGACCATCCCCCAGGTGAAAAGCCGAACGGAAAGAGACAGATTGAATTGAGCGGGGCCCGGATGAATGTTAGATCGTTGGATTGTTTGAGAGGTAACAACGTTAGCAACCTGGACATTTTGAGGAGGGTATTTACAATGTTGCGTGAAAAGAACGAATGCATTGCAGCGCGGGCTTTTGCAAGTTTGATTCTTGACTATGAATGGAATGGCGATGAATACATGCCCGCGGGCGTTTCCTGCCGGGTATTAATCGAAGACTTGTGTGTCGACAGAATTCACGCAGAATCCCGGGAAGCAGCTATTGAGGCGTTTAGGACCTGGAAAAGGGGGGCATAACAATGATTATTGAAGTGTGCAAGCGCGGTGATCCTTATTTGAAGGAATTTTATCATAATAACCCGCTTGAAATGGTTCAAGCGGGGGACTGGTTGGAATGGACGCCGGAACGGATAAAAGGCGCGTTCAATTTCGGGAACGGTACAATAAATGATTTACAACGGTTTATCCGGGACAATAATCACATTCATTGCTTGTTTTATGACCTGGACAAACAATGCTTTATTTGAGGAGGGTGTAAACATGAATTTTTATAAGACAATAAGACGTGGCAACCGGGTTTACATGTTATGCTACAATGGGGATATCCGCCGGGCACTTGAGTATATAACGTGGGTACAAAATACAACCGGTATATTCAAGAATGTTACAATGCGGGCTTATAAAGGCAAGAAATACAACCCCGACCGCTTTACATGGATTATTGAAGGTTAATGGAGGTATAACAATGGATATCAATAATTACAGCTATACCGCGCCGGGTTTCGGCGTCGACTACCCCGCCCCCGTTGCCGAATACCGCAACGATGATATGCGCGCGGAAATCACCACACAGGGCCACGGGGCCGCCATGGTCTATCATGTGTGGGCCGGGTCCTATGATGGCGATTTGGACGTGTATGAAACGTTTACCGCCCTGGAGGCCGCCCGCGCCCTGTATGACCACATCGTGACCAACTACAGCCATACCACACCAGATAAACGGGAGTTGCGGCAGGCGATTCGGGAGGCGCATTGGCTTGAAAGCATCGACCCCGCAATGCCGATTGTAAAGCCCGTTCCGGCCCGCGTCAAGGCCCGTTGTAAGTGGTACATGGAAGCGCGGTTTATGGGGCTGTATGACGCCTTCAAGGCGGCCGTGCGGGAATATCCGAGCCCATCAAAGGAGCTTCAATCCGCTTTCATGGCAGACGATTATCGGGCCTATATTCCTAGTGCTTATATTGGAGGCTAAAACAATGTTTGAACGCGTATACACAACCCCGTCCGGTAAACGGTCGGGGTTATACAATGACATGCTTAATCAAGTGCATATGTTGATAGCAGGCGCAACCGGTAGCGGGAAAAGCACGGTTGTAAACGGGATCATGCACGCGGCGCTGTATCAGTCCCCGGCGGTGGTTCAATTCATTCTTATTGATCCCAAAGGGACGGAGCTAGACATGTATGCGCGGTTGCCTCATACGATCCAATACGCGCAAACTTCCCAGGAATGTTTAGCGGCGCTTAATAGCGCCCTGGACATAACCCGGGCACGGTTTAACGCAATGAAGAAAAAGAAGTTGCGTGAATATGACGGGCCGCACATCTATGTTGTGATTGATGAATTGATGTATTTATTCAACCGTCCCGACGTTAAACGGCAGGCAATGAACACATTACAGGATATATTGGTCATTGCGAGGGCCGCGCGTGTACATGTCATTGCGTGCACGCAGAACCCGACCACGGCCACGATCCCCGCAACGCTGCGTTGTAACTTCGATTCACGTTTAGGACTTCGAACCACAACCGCCCAGGACAGTCGAAACATTATCGGCGTGAAGGGTTGCGAGCTTTTCCCGAATCCGACGCTTACTCACACTGCCTATGGTTATTACATGCACGGGGGCGAAAATGAAGTATTTGAATTGCCCCGAATCGAAGATGAAGAAATACAGCGCTTAATTACCTACTGGAAGAAGAATAGCAAGCCCCGGTTAAAGCTATTCGCATGATAGGCCCCGGCCCCGCGCCGGGGCTTTTTCATGCCCTCATATAATGCGCCTAGAGGCCCCGTATAGCCGTTTACAGCCGCCCCGTAATACATTCCCCGCGCCGCGCCCCTGGAGGCCATTTACAGGCCCTTGCACGGGCTTAAAACGTGTATCCGATCAAACACACAACCCCGGCAAATACACGTCAAATATAGCATATCGCGTGTAACGCGCTTGAAGGGCCTTTACAGCCCTTCATTTT
>Ga0326512_10000523_pt1 | contig 34012 bp, 40 predicted proteins | sample 1_2617_0518_D_FD_203652 | JGI IMG/M metagenome (GOLD analysis project Ga0326512, IMG submission 203652) | Bovine rumen microbial communities from UC Davis, California, United States - 1_2617_0518 | ecosystem: Host-associated > Mammals > Digestive system > Stomach > Rumen | place: USA... | reverse complement strand
AAGGATCTGAAGATAATAATTCTGAATTATACTTAGAGTATAATTATAACTGTAGAAAGATTCAATTACCGGATGAATGTAAGTTATATCATCTATCTAAAGTAGGAGATATAAAAGAACTAGTTCCTCAATTCAAAGGAAAATCCGAAAAAGGATACTTATACGATAAACCTAGAATATATTTTACTCTATTTAAGAATATGCCTAAATTCTTAGCAGATTATAAATCTAGTACTAAGATAACTTATTACGAAGCTCAACAAGAAATAAAAGAAGCTTTTATAGATCCTTTAGTTTGGGGAAAATTATATGGAGCTATTTATATAGAAACTACTCATCCTGTTCCTGTAAAAGAAGTTACTGGAGGAGTATCAGGAGCTGTAAAAGATGTTGTAAAGAAAATAATTCCTGGAAAAGAATAAAAATAAAAGAGATAGGGATATAATTCCCTATCTCTCTTTTTATTACCAGTTATAATTAGAAGATATATAAGTATAATTACGTCTTGATTTTATTTCTGCAACCATCTGACGGTTTACACCTAGCATCCTTGCTATTTCTGAAGGTCCATATCCATACTCTAAATATTCACAGATTTTAATTACTATTTCATCTTGCATTTTATTTCTACTAATCTTAGGAATATTATATTCCTTACTAAAAGATCTATAGATTTTACCTTGTCTAATTTCGTGAATTGTATAATGAGGAATTCCCAATCTTTCGCTAATTTCCTTATTAGAAAAACCATCCTGTAAAAGCGAACAAATTACTCTAATAGGTTGTCTAGGATCAGTAATAGTAAGATTATGATCTATAAGCTGTACATCTCTCAATCCTGTCATAACAGTATGAGTATTATTCTCAGACAGAGTAGCCCATTCCAAATTACATATTCTATTATCAGAATGATCACCGTTTAAATGATTAACTTGTAATCCAGATTCACTATATTCAGCCCCAGGTATATAATTAAACATAAGTAATACAGCTCTATGAATATATACATCTTTAGCTGCTATTTCATTATAAGATTTATAGTATGAGAACTTTACCTTATAATAACCTGTTACAGGTCTATTAATTACAGGGTTCATAAATTCCCCTTTTAATCTATCAAAAATTCTACCATAGTTAGAAATCATATATCTTCCAGCTATAATATTATTAACAATTCTATCATCTGCAGTCAAGAAAACTTCATCTACACCAACCCTATTAAGTGGTAACGGATACATATTTTCAGGAATTATAGCATTCTTGATATTTGTACTACTTCCCTTATATTTCATTTCAACTAAAGGAAAAAATAAACCAGTTCTAAAATCCCCATAGTTATACTGATTGATATTATCCATATTTTGCATAATAAATATCTCCTGTTAACAGAATACAATTAATAGTTTAATAAATTAATATTCTGTTAACAGGATAATAAATTATTATTATAGTTTGGACTCATCTATTTAAGTAACTAAATGTTTATGAGCTGACTTTATACGTTCTCTATCAACTTTATAATAATTCGAGAGAGTTACCTGCACAGAACTGTGACCGGCAAGCTGCTGAACTATAGAAGCGTCAGCACCTGCGTTGATCATATCTGTAATAAGAGTAGATCTATATTTATGGGGATATAAGCGAAGAGTAGAAATCCCGGTATTCTTTGCTATATTTCTTAATATATATTCTATACCGTTCTTAGTAACTCTATTATACGGCTGTTTTAATGTAACGAAGAGAGCTGGATTGTCGTCTGTTCTAGATTTTAAATACCATTGTATATGTACTTTCGCTCTCCCGGTAATAAAACAAATTCTTTCTTTTCTTCCTTTACCGAAAACTTTACATTCTCGTTTATCTAAATCTATATCTTCTCTATTTAATCCGCAGAGTTCTGATACTCGCATACCGGAGCCTGATAATAAATCTACAATAGCTCTATCTCTTTCATTCTTACAAGCACAACGAATCATTTCTTGTTCTTCTTCGGATAATACTTGTATTACGTGTTGATCTAATTTAATTACACCAATTCTGTCCATTGGGTTTTTAGTAATCATTTCTTCGTTAAAACACCATTTGAAGAATGACATAAAATATTGTCTCATATTTGCCATTGAAGAAGCAGATAATTTACCGGTATCTTTTCTCCAAGACATATACTCTCTTATATCTTTAGAGGTTATATATTTATAAGATTTATTTAAACTCATAAAGAGTTTAGATAATTCTTTCGCATAATTATATAGAGTAGTATCGGATCTTCCTTCTATACGTTTTGCGTCTATAAACATTCTTAACACTCTAGCATTTTCTTGTTGAGCTTCTACAATAGAAGTATTCTCTTCATTTTCTTCTATCGAATATTTAGATAAAGTATAATTTAATTGGTGTTTAATATTCGCTAATTGGGAACTGGTAAGATTTGGACCAGAAGCAGCAATTATAGTATTTAAAACATTTTCTGTCAAGTCGTCACGTTGTTTAATTTGTTCTTCTTCGTTCATTAAATCTCACCTCAAATATAAAAATTTTAGTGGTAGGGATTTATATCCCTACCACTTTATTATATCTTTAAAGTCTGAAAATATCTATCGGATTATCTCTAAAATACTTATCATTGATAAGATTTATAGCATTATTATCTTCTAGATTTTCATAATGTATAGTTTTTGATTCTACTGAGTTGCTGTATAAGATATTCTGATATTGAACGTCTAATACTTTATATCGATTAGTAATAAGATTTAAATCAACTCCGTTGAAAGACTCCATTGGTAATAAATCAAAAAGAGACTGAGGAGTTAATTTAATAGAATCAAATCCTAAGATTTGAGAGATTAATTTACAAGATATAGAAACATTATATATTAACGGCATACAACGGTCGGGAAACTTATTTAGTGCTGCTAGAAGCATGTAATTAGATGGAGATATTGACCCTACTTTGTTAAATGAGGAAGAATTTGAAGATTTACGTAAGATTACAGACCAAAACGCTCGAAATGCATCAGAGGACGTATTTGGTGGAATTATCATAGAATTATCATTCGGATAACTTTTTATTGGATATAAATAAGATACATTTGGTAATAGTGTTGTTAATTGTACTGGATAGAAATCCGAAGATAATATAATAGATTGAATCGGAACCTTACTATTCTCAGAATGCATTTCTTTTTCTATTATAGAACTTATTAGGACGGAGGATTCAAACTCAGTTTTAAGAAAATGAATATCGGGGAGATAAGGACAGATAATTTCTAATAGACCGGTATTTAGATCTACCATATCCATTACTATCTTATTCTTTAACTTATCTCTCATAATTCTATTATACTCAGGAACTAGAGCTATAGAATCTATCGGAACATTATACGAAGATATTAAGAATATCTTCGTATAGATTCCTAAACTTCTGAAATAAGTTCTATAATGAGCACAGAGATTAATTATCTGGGAAGTAAACGATACGTGATTGGTAATATTAGTTCTATCCGATCTACTGAATACTGTATGATAAATAGAGTATAAATCTATAAATATATTTACTCTATTTACCTCTATTCCATTATACGCATAATTTAATAAACTATTTAACCTTTCGTATCGTATGAAATACTTCCCAATAATTAAATCCGGAGTAATTATAACACCACTCATTTAGAAGTGCTTTACCTCAACATCGCCATAAGTTCCATCCGGAAGATCCATAATCTTATCTATTGCTTCAACCTCACTATCATTATCTGTAATAAGAGATCTTATGTCAAAGTATTCTCCCTCAGTAGAATCCTCATTATCATTTAACGTCTTAGCAGCATCTATAAAATCAGGTCTTACTCTCAATTCATTTAATATTTCCTTAGTCTTACCATAACCCTCATGAACCAATACTCTAGCAAGTTCATGAGGTCCGTCTTCTGTTAAGAAAGAAAATCCTCTATTAGCTTTTTCATTTCCAGCTTTATCAATAATATACTTACGAAGTTCTAACTTCGCTTTAGACTCGTCCGGTTCTTCTCCCTTAGATTTATCAATCCATTGTACTTTTCTCATAGCAAGGAATCTAGAACCAGCTTCATCGAACGTTACATCTAATCCAAAGATATGTTGTTCTGCATTAAACTCGGCCATAAAAATCACCTCTGATATAAAAATATAAAAACTATAGATATTAAATTAAACCTATTATCAGAATTAATAAAACAGTAGTGTAGTGGAAATTAATCCACTACACTACCGGAGACTTATTACCTGATAATGTTCAGCTTGTTACCAAAGTTGGAGAATCCCAGCTTCTTCGCAAGTTCGTTGAGTTCCTTAGCAGACACTCTGTCGATCCTGATAATACGATTTGCCGGATCAGTATTATTGGTAACTCCATACTGACTCATAATCGGCATAGACAGTACCGGAACCACCTGATAGCACCAATCTGCATCATCGCTAGTATCTCCATAAATTGCTGTAGCAATCTTGGAAGGATCAATCTTCGACAGTGCGGTATACTGCTGTACCGGCATCTGACCGTACATCTGAGAATAGTTCTGTATCGGCTCAGCAGCTTCACTTACACAACTATTCCAATTGATCTTACCGTGCTGACCATAAAGACCTCTCATATCAAACAGATAGTTGGAGAAGATAGACTTCGCTTCCTCTGTCAGATAATACCGATCCCCGTTGATCATAGCATTGGAGAATCTCCTGATACCATTCAGAGTCGGATTATTTGTCTGCTTACCATTTTCCGGATTTCTGGTAATAGCATGAAGCTTATCACCTTCCGGATATTCATGGTGATTGAAATAGAACTCAAGTGCAATGAAAGGCGTGTTGTTAACCTGAATATCAACAACCCTGCAGCCTTCCCAATCAACAAAAATCTCTCTGAAGATTCTGGATACGATCTCCCCAAAATCTCTTGCAAACATAAATTTGCTATCGAGGATCGGTTCGAACTTCGCACCGGAAATATCGATCTTGAGATTCTCGACGTTGTCATTATTTACGTTCCTTCCAGATTCGGGATTCCTAGTATCTTCGCTCATAATAGCCTCCTTTAATATAAATAGATTAATAGTATATTATATAAAAGATTTTGATAAATTATTCTGCCATTAATCAACTCTATTAATATCAACCTTGTGAAAATCAGGTGTAGCTATCCATCAGTATTGTTTTTATAAACATTTGAAATAAGTTGTATTAATATGATTTTTGATTAATGTTTTGAATATTTCAAATCTCTTATATCCAATTTATAGTATATTATTGAAATAGATTTTAATTGATCGAATTTCTTAAATTAGAATATTTATCGAAATACGTCAATTGCAATCTTTCAGTAATATCAAGTTTATTGATTTTGTCTTCTAATTCTTTTTCCAAGAATTCTCCATCGACTAAGTATACTACTAAATACACATCTCCAGTATTATCTCTCAAAAATACATAATTTGTATTATTGAATTTAGAGAGATCTATATTGTAATTATATTTAATTACTCTAGTTTCTATAGCATTTACTTTAAATACCTCATCGAAGAATAATAAGGCTGGATAAGTAAGTTCTTGCACTCCAGATTCTCTAGTATTTAAATAGTTCTTTATGTCGAAATCTACTTCGGTGATATCACACATAGAGTTGAAATCAGCCATAAAGTTATTCTCTCTTAATAGAGTCTTCAGATCTCCACACCAACCGTCCTTAAATTTATATTTACCTTTAATATAAATATCAAGGATATTATTAGTCTTACAATAGGTATCATATAGATTGTCTAGGACATTATCTATTTTAGATAATAGTGGAATTACTTGTAATATTGAATTTAGAGTATCGTCTCTATATAGATATACGATATTAGATTCTAATATATTATCACAAGTAGCAAGTTGATTGAAATCTATATTAGCAGGACAATTATCTCTACTACAAGAAATACCAACCATATTATTCTCTTCCGGGTTATTATATATCAAATCTGCAAAGAAATCATTTATAGATTGTCTACAAATAGCATAAGGAGAATTCATACCCATAATCTTAAGTTCTAATAACTTATAGAGTATAAGTACTACATCTTTTTCTCCTGCCACCTCTACAATATTTACAGATAATACTCCATATGGTTCTAATGGTGTATATTCTTTTAATTGATCTAGATTGATTGTGATAGTATTACCGTTATCTAAATTAATACATTTAATCTTATCATTATCTTTTACTTTTTTTACTCTAATTACTTCAAATCCATTTTTTCCTTCTTTAAAAAATTTATATCCAAGATATCTATTAGCATAGTTTCTAGGAATTTTCTTATTATCTGACAATTTAAATTTACCTCCTGTAGATAATTATTACAAAGTGACAGTATTAATATTATACTACATTTATAATATATGACTATAATAAATTTTATCCGGTAGGGTAATAATCCCTACCGGATTCAAATCATATATCTTCTTTAGAAGGAGTATATTTAAAATTATTAGCAGAATAAATATATACAGAATTCTTCCACCTAATATCATGATCGATATCGTAGTTCGGTTTAGAATACTCTTTAATATCAAACTCAGGTTCTACACCTTTAATCATTTTGATATAAAAATTGAGCTTATTATTTATACTAACTAATATCGATTGTAACTTCATTGTATCTGGATCATTCTTAGCATTCTTCAATACAATAGAGCAAATATTATACAATATAAATAACTCTTTACATTGTTTCTTTATACCTTCTAATTCTGTTTCATTATAAGAATCTAATAATGATATCGCAATATGATACCTTCTATCTATATCTTCTACAGTATAATCAAATAAATTAGATTCTTGTATAAAAGAAGTAGGAGTTAAAATATCTTTCATAGATTCTATAAGAGATATATACTCAGCAGATTCATTAGTAGATTTAAAATCCTGCATATATGTATCGAAATCATAATAATCCGGCTGATCGGTATAACTATTATCAAAGAAATTCATTGTAGTTTTATCTATATTCTTTAACAACCAGCTTATATTCTTATCTATTTTCTTAGATTTATATCCGTTAACATCTCCGTTATACATAATATAAATCTTTCTCTTATTAGAACTATCTTCATTCCTAGTAGATTTTCCTTTAAAATTAAAAGATATATTCTGTCTATCACTATTCTTATCATATAGATTTGCTACTCTAAATATAGAATCTAAGAAAGTGGCAACCATAATAGTCAGAGATAAAGATCTATTTGTTCTCTTATTATTTAATACGGTTAAGATACTATCGAAAGCATATTTAGAATTATCTTGATTACTCATATAGAGATTTATTCCTTCTCTAATAGCTTTCTTTATATCTGAAGTAACAAAGAATGTTAATACGTGAAGAGTTATCTTATCCGTCTCTATTTTAGATACATCTATTTTCTTTAATTTATATACCACATTCATCTTGTCATTATCTTTAGCAAGATATTTCGTTACTTTATCTTTAGGACGAATTCTATCTACATAATCTTCTTGTAATTCATAACCATATACTGTAGATAGAGAAGAAGATAAAGATAATCCCATCTTAGCAAAATCTTTATATGTATATTTTCTATCTACAATCTTTTCAGGATTATTAGTATTTCCAAGAAGAGTAATAAATATAGGAGTAAGAGATTTACTAACAGATTCTGTTATAATATTATCATCTTCTATATTTGTATGGAATTTAGATATATCATAGATTTCAAATCCATAATTCTCATCGAAGAATTTTATCTGTCTTTCATAAGCATGTTTAAAAGCTTCTGTTGTAGGTTTAATATAAGGATTCCAGCCCATATTTAATAAAGCTTCGTTATCATGATTATTATAAGCATCCTCGATATTCTTCTTATTATTAATCCTATTCAGAACATAACAAAATGGATTCTTAGCATGAATCTTTCTTTGATCTAAATGTTGAGTATTATGAAGATATTCGTAATAGGTTAAGAAAGGCATAACTCCCGGCATATCTTGTCTGTAAGTTTTACCTCCTATTGTAATAGTATCTCCAAATTGCTCTAATATATAAGATTCATATATAGATCTACTCTTAGAATGCTTTTTACAATCTAAGCATCTAATAATCTTATTTACAGTATCATTAGCAGATTCATTTACAACAGTATTACGATAACTATCCAATCTTTGTTGTTCTAGATTAGGAGTATAATTACTTCCAGAATCAGCAGACAATTTAATCGTCTCCATTTTATCTTTCATATAATTATACATATCTGATACAGATCTTCCCCATATCTCATAAGAGAAATTATCAGCTCTTAATCTATGATCAAAATTAGTACTTAAATAATTATTATATTTAGCTTCTAAATCTTCTATTGTATAATCTGGAGATTTATCTGATAAAAAATCATTAATGATTACAATATCATCGTCAGAATTACATATCTGATTACTACGATTAATTCTATTTAATCTATCGTTTATTTGTCCATCATCGGTAAATCCTGAAACTTCATCTTCTGGATCTACTTTAAACGTTGATTCTGTTATACCTTTAAGAATTCTCTTATTCTTATAGATATAAGTATCCATTCGTAGACCTTTATCAAAATCAGAAATATCTACATTTACTAACTTAGCCTTAATAATATTATATAATTGCTCGTTAGTGCATCCATATTTCCGAATACAATTATCATTACCTTCCTTTCTTAAATCGTAAGGAAGATTTAACCATTGATTCATATCTAATTCCAGAGAAGCAAGATCTTCAGGTATACTTAATACATAACCATTATCCATTATATTCTTCCTCCTCTTTAATAAGATAATTTGTTATAGCCTCTTTATATTCCTTAGGTAAGAAAGATTTACTACTTACTAAATAATCCACAGGATACCATTTAGCTGTATATAATAAATCATCTTTATCAATATCAGCTACTTTACCTGTATATTTAGAATCATATATACCTACAAATATTTCTGTAAAATATCCGTACCATCTATCTTCTTCTCTAGGAACATTCTCTATTACCCACTTAGCACAGTCCTCATGATATTCTATCAGATAATTCATATGCCTTACTTTGGTTACGTTCATTCTTACTTCTTCTTTAGCTTCTCTGATAGCAGCATCTTTAGGATCTTCGTTCTCATTCCATCCACCACCAGGAGTAATAGAATCTCTATCGTTAAAAGTTCTCCTGACGAAAGCTTTCCATTTATTATTAAATTTCTTTAATATAATAATAGAAGATCTTCCTCTCATAGGCTTAGGATAACCTTTAACTTTTAAGCAGCAATTATAAGCACCATTAAGAGATATAATACCATAACGTTTTTCTATGAGATTATGATTATCATATACATCTTCTTTTACAGATTCTGTAATAGATTTAAGATTCTTATAATAATCTTCATATCTCTCTGCAGTAGATTCAAACATTATCTGATCATCGGTAATAGCAGGATGAGCAAAAGTTGCTTCGTATAGATAATTCTTATCTACATATTCTCCTAATTTAGCTACTATATGATTCTCTAATACACCTCTCATATCTCTTACAATATAAGGAGTGTATTGACAACCCTCAAATATAGATTTATCTGTTTTCACTAATTTACCATTTTCTCTAGCAAATACAGTATCAAATTTAGGATTACTACAAATAGCATAATCATTATCATTCACAAAAGTATTCTTCTTCATATAGTTTACTATAACTACATCTCTCTGCTCACTAAACTTAGGAACAGGAAGCATCATACCATGAATACCAGCAAACATATTCTCATTTACATGAATTACTCTAGAATTATCATGATCTACTACATTTAGTTTAAGATCAGCAAATACAGCCATTAATTGAGAGAAATTCTTATCAGTTAATCTAATATAATTATAATTAGTATTCTGAATTATATATTTCTCTTTTGCTAATTGTTTAGCTCTAGTAATCACCATAGCTTGATTCTTATTAGGATTATTTCCACCGTCTTTTACTTCTATAATAAGATTATACGGTCTATAATAAATATCTGTAATATAACTATGAGTTTGATTATTAAACTCATAATGTAATACAGGTCCTGGAACTTCCAAATCTTCTATTTTAATCTCCAAGACAGTATCCATAAACTTAAGAGTTTCTAATTCATAAGATCCAGTATAAGTAAATTCACCACCTGTAGTAAATTTATATACTCCAGAAATCTTTCTAGAAGCAAGCATCTTCTTTAATCCTTCTTCTGTTTGAGTAGGATTAGTATTACCAATTCTTTGCTTCATTATCTCGATCCATTTCTTCTTACAATTAAGATCATCGCATAAGAAATTATATCTGCCTTTATTTTCATCCCATGAAGTTGGTCGCTTACATACTCTACAAGCTTTTCTATAATCATAAGGATATTTGTTATATAGATGATAAGTAACCTGAAGAGGAGTAAACCCTTCAGGAATATCCTCAGGATGTTTTGTATCTAAATGAGATGGTAAGCTCTTCACTTCATAAGTCCTATTGCAAAAAGGACAGAGGATTTTCTTACGAATTTTTCTTAAATCATTCATAAAGCTATACCTCCTTAGCTAATTACTTAAGTGTTCGAGTTTGCCTAAATATACAAAAAATAAAACCACAAAGATGTCGGGATTCGAACCCGAAATTCCGCCTCTCGGCGGTGTGTTCCCAGTTACACCACATCTACTCTAATATCATGATTATAATATATGATTATAATTTCAACTTTTACAAAAAATAAACTTACTAGATTTCTCTAATAAGTTTATTTTTTATCATTGAGCGTCATGAAATGGATAGGATTCGAAATACCGCTCCGGTAAATCAGATAAATCTATTGGATTCGATAAATCAAAGAAGCCAAACTCATACTCTTCGACATCATCGTCATCGTCGAAAAGCACCTTCATTGATACCCGAAATGATACCAGTTTCCCGTCTTCACACAGTGGAAACAGATCAACATCTGTACCCATTAACTTATCCAAATATAACGAGTAAATGTGATATTTGTTGGATCCAAAGTGTTCGAAATCTCTTTCGAATTTTTGAATCTCATTCCTGATCTGTTGCGGCATCCCAACAACAATGAAATCGTTAGGAGAGATGTGAGGTCCTATTACTTTCCACCCAGAAACTGAATAGTAACCGTTATTGTATTTTTTAAACATAATAAATCCTCCTAGAGCTATTGTTTTATATTATTACAAAATTATAATATATGATTAAAATTCACTTTACTATAATTAATATCGTAAATATTTACAAGAAAAACAAATCAATAAATTACTGGAGGATAATATAATGATTCTGGAAAGAGAATATACTTTATCTATAACTCCTTTAAACAGACCTGAGGTTTTAAAGAATCAAGAAGCTATAGCTATGCTATTATTAAGATTGATTCTGTTAAATCCAGGATCAGATCCACTACATCCAGATATGGGAGTAGGTATTATTAACTACAGATATGCTATGGGAAAATTGGATGAATTGAGACGTAGAGTTGAAGATCAGATACATACTTATTTACCCTGTTTTCCTGCTGGTAATGTAGAGATTAATATTACTCCTACTAAATTATGTAATATATTAATTACTATCGATGATGTATTATATACTTACGATTCGGCAGAAGCTCCTGTACCTATAAGTATTGATTCTGCAGCTTCAATTATGTAAATAATTAATAAGGAGGTTGTATTTATTATTATGCCTAATATCGATGAATTGAAAACTAATAAATCTAGTGGATTTGTACCTACATTAAAGCAATTAAGTCAAGAAGAGGAACCAACTCTTCCTCCTCGTATGAGTGCTGGAATCTCTCAGGGACAAAGTAGTGTATCTTATAATGGTAAGAGAAGTAATGCTGTTAAATCTAGCGGTATGACTTTTGCTAAGAAGCCAAAAATGCCTGCTAAGGAAGATAGAGTAGAAGCAGATTTCTCTTCATTACCTAAGACTCGTTTAGATGAAACTGCTGGTGTAGATCTTAGAACTTCTATTGAAGATGACATTTTCCATGAAGGTGGTCCTTTCGATCAATATCTTGAGAATAAGAAGAAAGAATATCAAGAAGATATGGAAAAGTACGAACAGGCTTTAGAAGAGAAGAGATTGGAAGATGAAGAAAAAGCAGAATTGGAGAATGATCCCGATAATGGTAAGATTTTAGAATTCGATGATTCTGATAGATCTGATGTAGATACCAATATCACTCAAACCCAATCTTATAGAAGTATAAATTTACAGAGAAGAGAAAAACCAATGAAAGAAGAAAATTATAATAAGGAAAAACAGTTAGAAGAAAGTAATGATACTCAGCAGTATTATTACGACGATGATAGCGACGAAGTAGAAGAGGATGAGAACGACATCTATAGTAATTCTGACGATGGTGTTAACGATGAGCCTCAGGAACAGAATTATGAATCTTATCCGGATGCTACAGAAAGAATTGAAGATGAAGTAGAACAAGAGCCCGCAAAGGTAGAACAAGCAGCTCCTGTTAATAATACTCGTACTGTTAAGTCTACTCCTATTGCTGCTAAGGTAGCTAAGGTTGCTAGAACCTATATGGCTATTGAAGATGATAGTGTTGACGATGAGGATGACGACGGTATTGTAGAAGTGACCGAAGACGACGATCAGCTTAATGGACTTAAGGCGCTTATCACTCAAAAGATTAAGCCTGTTAGCAAGAAGCTTGATCTTGATAGTTTTACTATTGCTAGAAAGGGAACTACTTCTAATAATATTCTACAGACAGATTCCGCTGCTGTAGCAAAGTGGGTACTTCCCAATACAGGTATTGTAGTACAAATGAGAGAAATCTCCGGTGCTAATATGGAATTGATTAGATCTCATCTTGACAGATCTCCGGTTCCTAATATTAGGGGAGCTCTTAAGGTTATTTATGATCATATTGTATCTCCCAAGCCTGATAATTTTGAGACTTGGATGAAGAGCGTTGCTTATGCAGATTATGATAATCTGTTTATGGCTGCTTATATTGCTTCGTTTAGTGAAGCTAATTATCTTCCGATCGATTGTCAGAATACTAATTGTGGGAAAGCATATCTTACAGATAATATAGATATTATGAGCATGGTTAAGTTCAATAATACAGAATCTGAGAATAAGTTCTGGGATCTGTATAATAGTGATATTGTAAATGGTAATGGATTATATGTTTCCAAGGTTACCCCCATTTCGGATAAATTTGCAGTTGCTTTTAAAGAACCATCTCTTTATAATACTATGATTGAGTCTGGATATTTTAGTACGGAATTTAGTAATAAGTATAATAATACTATTGCTTATCTTCCCTATATCGATGAAATCTATTTTATAGATGCTGTAAATAGATCTCTTATACCGGTTGAGTATAAGAAATATGATAATAATATCTCTAGGACTGCTAGATCTAAAGTAGTACGTTATAGTAACGTATTAAATACTCTGAATGCCGATCAGAATTCTATCATTACTGCGCATGTAAACGCTATTAATGAAAGAATTAATTGGTTTACTTATCAGATTCCAGAAACCACATGCCCTGAATGTGGATTCGAAAATCCTGCAATGCAGAATCAGACTGCGAGTAGTTTACTTTTTCTGCGCAATCGCTTGGCGGTCTTGGCGACTATTTAAGGAAGCTTATAACTGCGGCTGATTATGCTAGATGTACCACTATTGGGGAGCTTCATAATCTCCCCAATAGATGGATAAGTTATTTCTATCATGCTGCTTATATAAGATCTGTTAAAGCTGCTAAGAATCCAGAAGGTCCTGAGGCCAAGGAACTTCAAAGTCAAGCGATGGCAAATGCATTGGCTGGGCGAGTATAAATAATTTTTAGGAGGATTGCTGAAATGGATAGAATTCAATTTGTAAATTCTATCAATCATAATGATAAGCAATTGTCTGAGTTTATTCCGAAATATATAGATCAGTATATGATATTATACGAACTAGTTGATAGAAAAGATAAAGTAAAATATTTAAGTGATAATGGTATAAATCAAATAACCTTTCAAATATTATCTACACCTGATTCTATCTCAGAAATAACTAGAAAATTATCTACCGTTAATAATTATAATCCTTATAAACGTGTAGTTCATATAGATCAAATACCTGTATCTAATGTAATAACAAATATATCTTTAACCATGCTTTAAGATAATAGATACCCCTAGAGGAATATCCTCTAGGGAAATTTTTAATCTGTTAAATAAACACAAGTTCCAGTGTAGGATTTGTTGGTCGCTGAAGGAGTTGCACCAGAATAAAAACCTAATCCTGCTTTGGTGTTTGTAGAATCATTACTCACTCTAGCTCTTATAGTTTCTTTATTTTCTCCAACCATTAGTATGAAAAAAATTTGTCTCATAACAATTTTAGGAAATCCTGTTACAAATAACACATTTGAACTAGGTATATTAGAAAATTTAATATCTGCATTTATTATAACGATTTTCCATACTTTCGCATAGTTGGCAGTACCTGTTGCTAAAGTAGAATTTACAGTAGCTTCAGCGTATTCGGTTGATTTAAAGGAAACAAAATCATCAAAACCTTTATAAGGTTTTAAGTATAAATAATAGTAATTATTTTTTAAAAAATGTAATTACATGTGCATATGTACTTGCTGAACAAGTTACAGCACTATTAGTTATATTATACACATATATTCTTACTGTTGGACCATAAGTAAACCAACCATCCAAGTATCCTAAAACTCCCATATACCCAGTAACATAAGCATTCACTGTACACAATATTGAATAATTTGCCATTGATGTTATATTTACATTTACTGTATCACCGCCATTTGCTACTAAATGTATACTTTGTAAACTTAAATTAGTAATATTAACAGTAATATCTTCATCATCTGTTTATTCTGTATAATATTTACTATCTACAAACACCTACACAGTTTGTTAAAGGAGGATTGTATTATGAATATTATAGAGAATTGTATTTTTGAAGAATGTACTGTAACTGATATTTCTGATTTATTGAATGATAAATTGGAAGAATCTATTAAGAGTGATTTTGAAGATAAGATAATACCTGTAATAGATGATTTCTTTAATGAATATTATAAACAAAATAAGTTAGAAGTAGATGAAGAAGAGTATAAAAAGAATTGTACTAATAAAGTTACAGATATTAATATAGATAATAATGATAAAGATTCTAGTATAATAATTACTTATACCATTAAATTAAATCCTTATAATGCTAAATATATAAGATTTCCATTAAGGGTTAGTATAGTGGTAGATAATAAAAATTATAAATTTATAGAATATTATAACGGAATAGCCCCTATAACAATATAAAACAAATAATGATATTATAAGAGAAATCTGAAAGTGGTAGCAATACCACTTTCTTTTTTATTTTCACACTCATATAATTAATACTGTCTATTTATAGACTAGAAAGGATGTAATATAATGGGATTATACGGTAATAAATTTATTATATTAGACGAACACGTACGGTTTATTACTGAAGCCTATTTCGGAAAATTACCGTTTTTATTAGAAGTAGAAAAAGCTATTCACGAATTAAGAAAACCGGAAAATTTAAATAGATTTAAAGACTTAGATGCATCAGCTCCGGTTCAAAGAATCAATCGATTAATGGAACAAGGATTTGGAATGGAAGTATTTTCATTACAAATTGAACATAGTGATGTAATAAATGCATCTACAATGCCAGTTGCAATAAGATATGATATTGCTTTAAATACTAATATAGATCAAATGGTTTACGTCACCCAATCTGAAGGGTACAGATTTAAACCAAACAATAATATATGCATTATATGTACAATGTATATGGGTTTATTAAATAGCAATCTTACCGATGCTGAAATTGTAGCTGTGATGCTTCATGAGATTGGTCATAACTTTGCCGATGCTATATATAAAGATATAAGATTAGATAATAAAGAATTTGCTAAATCAATATATCAGACTTATATTATAATGGCTATTATGCAAGCATTTACTCTTCATTTTGGAAATGCTATTGGTATAATAAATCAATGGTCTAAGAAAAATAATAATTCTGCAAATCTTGCAAAAAAATATAAAAAATTAAAATATAATCCTATTAGAGGTATTGGTAAAGCTATAGGATCAAAAGTACATGATTTTAAAGATTTTTGTAGGGAAGTTGTTGATAGATATTTTGGTTATAATAAATTAAAAAGAATTGTTGATCAATATGAAATATATGGTGTTGATAGAGATGTTAAGAAATCTCTTGATAGACAGAACGAATTAATAGCAGATAAATTTGCTGGTATATATGGTTACGGCCCAGAACAAGGATCTGCTTTAATGAAAATGGATGATATAAAATCTAAAGCTTCTAAGTTCGTGGATAAATTACCGGGCGGTAAAGATAGAAATAATAGATATAATCAAGTAGTAATGAGTCTCAATAAATACGATGAGCACCCCCATATCATTCAACGCATTAATGCTGAAATTAATGTATTAAAATATGAGTTGAATAAAAAGTGTGATCCTAAATATGAAGCTATGATCAAAGATCAAATTGCACAATTGGAGCAATTAAAAATAACCGCTACGACTATTATAAAAGATTTTACCCAGAATCAAAAAGCTAAAGCGCTTTATAATGCTTATATTAATCAGCAAGAACCTGACGCTGTAGATGCTGAGATAGAAGATAGAATCAATGATGCATTAGATGCATTATTAATGAGAGGAGAATTATAATGGCTTTATATGGAAATAATGATATAAAAGAATTAAATGAGTTTAATGATTATATAAATAATAATTTTCTTAATTCTATATTAAACGAAGATGCTCAGAATATTATAGATTCTATAAAAGCTTATAGAGAGTCTGGAGAAGGTCAATTTGAGCTTGCAAAGAAGATAGTCGATATAACGGACGAAGAATTCAAAGATTTCGATAATCTGACAAAGGAGCATCTTATCGAAGCATATTTTGAGGCTTTCAGATATAGAAATATATACTTACAAGAGTCTGTAGAAACATCTGAAGATTTAAAAGGTTTATTAGAGTATTCCGGCAATCCTGTAAAGAATGAAGAATTTAAACAGAGTCTTAAGGATGTAGATAAAGCTCTTACTCAGTATTTATCTGTATTAGGAGTTTACGACAGTACAATAAAGAAATTTATCGAATTACTTAATGGAGTAAAAGATATAGACTCTTGTAGACAAGCTTATTTAGATATTGTAAAAGAATCTAAAGCCGGAGATAAGAATATAGATAATCTTCTTAAAAATGCAGGATTAGAAAAGAGTCCGTTTACTAATTTTAATAGACAGCTCAACAGGTTTAATAATAAATATTCTACTACTGCTATTGCAGAAAAGAAAGTATTTGATAAGAAGTTAGTAGAATATGCTAATAAAGTTAATGATATAATTGAACCTTGGTCTGACGTAGGAGAAAAGATAGAAGAACTTAATCTTGCTATTGATAAGTTTGACTCTTATATGCCTGAATTAACCGATAAAGCTGCAAAATATGTTGGTAGTTGGTATAATGGTATGTTTGAATTATATGACAACATACTTGGAGAATGTGCTTTCTTAAGAAGGAAACTGGGATTAGAAAAAGAAAATGGTATTATCTATAAAATGGTACAGAAAATATTTAAGAAATAATTACAACCCCAGTAGGATATAATTCCTACTGGGGAATTTTATTTATTTTACATTTATCTCTCTAGGAAATATCTCCTAGAGGAATAGAAATATATTACTTACCTTTCTTAAAACGAGAACTAAATTTTTTCATTCTGTCCTGCATACCTTTTATTATTTTCTGTGTTTGCCAATCTTCAATATTCTTTTCGAGTTGTTTTTCTCTATCGTTAATCTCTTGTTCTAATTTATTTAATTCGTCTTCATTGTTAACTTCAGTTGCTCTTTTAGCCATATCAATCATATCTGCTTCAAATTGTCTGTAGATCTTAACCAAATCTTTATCTCCACCCTTTGCTTCATAAGAATCAATGTATTCTTTATATTCATTTGCTATATTTTCAATTTGGTCTATATATTCGTTATTAAAACTCTCAAATTCACTCTTACATTGTTCTACTTCTTCTTGGGTTTCGGCTTCCTCTACATCTCCAAGAAGTTTCTTTGCTTTATTGAGCAGTTTCAATATAGCATCTTTAAATTTAGTTTTCTTTCCTTTAGAGAATAATTTCTCAAGTCCTTTAACAATAGCTAATAGTCTCTTCTTGATCCAATTCTTAATTTTTGTAAGGACTTCTTTTATAGACAGTTCGTAAAGAACTTCTACTTGAGCTTCGAGGACAACTCTATCAGATTCATCGGTACAAGATTCAAGAATATTACACCTATTCAAATATTCATTATAAACAATAGAATCTATAGTAGTATTTTCAATAATAGTATCTTGTTGTGGTTTCAATACTGTATTTCCATAAAACATATGTTTTAAACCTCCTAATAGTATTTATACTTAAGTAATTATTAGAAAGTGAAAAAAAAAAAACGATTCTATTTATATCCCTCTAGGAAATTACTCCTAGAGGGATTCTATATTAATCCGATGATCTAGCAATAGCATTCTTGAATAGTGAAGATATGTTGAACATCCACATTGTAAATTCATTTATAGTAGCAGATAGTTGTTTATATTCTCTATCTATTTCCTCTATACAAGCATAACTAGTATAAACGTATAGTTCATTATCAGCTTCAAACGCTTTATTAGCAATATCTTTATTAATACAATCTAATTCAGCATATTTATCAAATAGAGATTTTACTTCTTTAGAATCTCTAGTAGTAATTTCTTCAAAACAATACTTATTATAAGAAGATATATTCCCTATACCCCCATAATCTTTAAATATGTTATTTTCTATATCTAACATCAATTCATATAATTTATCAGCATCTTTATCTAATTCTTCTTTAGTATAATTAGTATTACCTTTTATAATATCAGAGAGTTTAGAATTAAATTCTTCTATTTTATTAACGAATTCTTTAGCTTTAGGAATATATTCAGTTTCAATAATATTCATAAATTTATCAGTAGCTTTGATAATTTTAAAGACTTTTGTCTCCATGAGGTCCCTCCTATAGATATAGATTAATATAGGGTGAAAGATATTTTAAAAATTTACCCTCTAGGAAATTAATCCTAGAGGGATATTATTATTTATTGGCTGAATTTCTTAGTTTGGATAATTTGTCTTGAAATTCTTTTTCTTTTTTATAGTTTAAAATTTCCATATCTTTTGCAACCTTATTGAATCTTACTTCTAATTGATTGATATAATGCATCATGGTTGATATTATATATTCCTTAGTATCTTCGAAATATTTCTCTAACGATTGTCCGTTATATTTTTTAGGTTTAAACGACTTAACTATCTCTTTATGATATATATTAAAAACATCTGTATATCCATCTTTAAACATACCATCAAATAAACTATTTTGATAAGTTATATCCTTATACAATTCAGTTTTATGTATTTCATTTTCTAATGCTTCTATTGTTGATAATTGTACTTGTCTGTATATACCTGATACAGTATTAACCACTACGTTGTACATCCCTTTAAGATCATATTTACTTTGACCGTAATATGCAGAAAGACCATTATCCATATTATTATGGCTTTCTATATATGAATCAAAATTCTTGTCCATTTCACGTTTACAATAATCTTTAATTTTATTTAAAGTATCTTCAGGAACATGAACGTCAACATGATTAATTTTGATATCTGTACTATCTTTGAATTGTTCTCTGTAGTTATCCAATTCTTTATAAACAAATTTAGCATCAGTTTCTGTCTCTATACCTTTACATCTTACAAGAAGTTTTCTTACTCCTTGTAGTAAACTCTGTATAAATGATTTAATTTTACTGTCTTTATGTTTATCAAGCCAAGCATCTACTCTATCTATAAATCTTAAAATAGCATTTTTGATTTTAAGCTTTACTACGCTTATGGCTTGTTTAAAATCTATCTCATAAAGATATTCCTCTTGTATTATACCATAAAACATAGAAGAAACCTCCTAGTATTATTTTATCTTACTTTCTAAACAATCAAGAGCTTTCTCGTAGAAACTTATAATATCTATAAGATCGTGTCTATACATGTTGAGAGCATCTTCGGTCTTATCTCCATCTCTTAATGAGTTTATTATCTTTATAGCATTCTTTACTTGACCTATTATCTTAACAGACCAACTTACTAATTCTGCTATATTTCCACCTAATACTTTTAATTTATCTCCTAATTCGCTGTTTAATATATTAGTAAAGAAGCCTATTAATTTATTATTAGAAGGTGTAGATTTTGAAGATATATTAGTTATAATTGCTCCTAATCCTTTAGCTCCAAGCATTAAAGGAATACTCTTTCCATAATCTATAGCACAATGAACCATATATCCAAACACTACCGATCCAGCATCTGAATTCATATTTTTAACTTCGTTCTTAAATCCTTCTAATTCTTTCTTTGCTAATTGTATATTATATTTAGCTTTTCTGGTATCTTTAGCTTCTATATATTTCTTAGTTTCATTAATATAATATTTAAAATTCTTTCTAAACGTATTTAATTTTTTAGTAATCTCTATATTTGCGCCTTCTTCTATCATTTGTTCATAATAGAGATCACACTCGTTTAAAACTATTACTCCGTAAAACATAGAAATCTACCTCCATATTATTAGAATGTAAATTATATAGTATTGATAGTACTACTAATATATTAGTAGTACTTTATCTATCACATCTAGATAATAACCAATATAGGAGGTGAGAGATAATGAGCGATCTATTAGAGCAATGTAAGAATATGAAAAAAGATTTAAACTATATAGATGTAAGCTTTTCTATAATAGATAAATTATTATTACATGCTGCTAGATATAAAGATGTAAATTCTATAGCTATAAAAGAATTACCAGGTCATAATGATTTATGCTCAGTATATTATAGTACTAAAGAAAATGCATTTAATCCGGGATGTAGTGGTATGGGTTGTAATGAATCATTGAAGGTGATAGATATAAAATTATTATCTCTAGAAAAAGTTGCGGAGCATTATAAAGAATTGGGATTCTATACGGAAACTCGGTATATAGAATATATTAGATATGTAGTAGGAATTACTATGATAAGTTGGGATGTATAAATAAAACCCTCTAGGAATATTCCTAGAGGGTTTAAAATCAAAAATCGTTTTTTTTTTTTCACCTTTTAATAATTGGCTTAATAAAATCTTATTAGGAGGTTTAAAATATATGTTTTATGGAAATACAGTATTGAAACAGCAACCGATAGATATTGATAATATAGTTGGTTTGAAAGAGTTCAATTTAGAGTTTGATAATTTTTCTAAATTATCTACATCTTTTGACGTAATTACTGAGAATCGGTTAGTATTACAAGAAGGATTCTTCCAGACATTTGTAGAAAAAATTAAAGTTCTTTGGACTAAGTTTATGAAAATGATTGGTGGTTTTATAGATAAGATCAAAAAATTCTTTTTAAGATCAAAAAATCATGATAATATGATAAAACATGCTGAGCAAGTTAATAAAGACGTGCAGAGTTTTAAGCCCGAAGAATCTGAGCCTGAAAAATCTTACTCTCAAGATGATATTGATAAATTTGAAGCTGAGATAGAAAAGCTTAAAGATAAAATTAAAGAACTTAAAGACAGCAAGTATCAGGACGAAGCGAAACTTAGTACACTTCAAAATAAACTTGAAGAAATGGAGAAAAAATACACTATTGAGAAAAACAAAGTAAGATCTTATAAGTTTAAACTTGCTCAGGCACAGAATAGAGCTGATGCTGCTGAAAATAAGCTTACTAAAGCTGAAGATAAGCTTGCTAAAGGTATTGATCTTTCTGATTTATATTTTTATGATATTGATAAAAATACATTAGATAAGATTAATATTATGAATAGAGGAATGAATACTATGGACTGGTGGAGTGATATAAGCCCAGAAAGATTACAAGATGTATATGATAGGGACGGTATCAATTTCACCGAAAAATTAATGAATGAAAATAAAGAAGTTGTTGAAAGTTTGAAATATTTGTCTGAAATAGATTTAGATAAAGTTATTTTTTCTAAATCTATTGAAGATTATAAATATAAATATAAGGATGGAGTTATTGAAAATATTGAAGCTATAAAAAAGTTCAGTGATTTTGCTTGGAGTGCATCTAGTCGAATTGGATCTATCGACGATCGTAAAATTGAAGAATTGGATAAAGATATAGCCAAGAAGCAATCACAGATTGATACTATAACTAAAATGTCTGGTGTGGAGGTTAGTCAAGAAGCTGCTAATCTTGCTATTAAGATTCTTAAATATAATATTGAAACAAGTAAACTTTGGAACATGGCCGCTATAAAGATACTTGCTGCTAAAGACAAAGTTATTACTCATAATGATAAGGTTTTTAATACTTTAGAACAACAATTAGGAAAGATTAAAATTACAAAGTAAAATAATACTACACTCCTATAAAATGTATCAAATCCCTCTAGGAATAATATCCTAGAGGGATATTATTATGGATTATATTTAAAATCATCTGATAATTTACTTTTATCTATAGTAACTGAAAATTCTACATCCATATATCCATAATTAGCACTTGATTTAATATTATAAGAAACTCCATATTTCTTATAATCAGCATTATTCTCTAACCCTTTAAGCTTTTCTTTTAATCCAGTACTTATTATACTATATGGTTTTGTATAACTATCGTGAGATAGTTTCTTACCGTTACTTTCTGCGTCTTTTATAAGCTTATTCCAAAGTTTACCCATTGCTTTGGAAAAATTACCGCTATAATATTCTACTACTAATGTATAATTCTTTGAATCTGATTTATAGGACTTTCCATAACACTTTATCCCTGTATTAGAAATTCCATTTTCTTCAAAAACTTCGTTCATACATTTAGTAGAATATTCTTCAAATTTGCCCAATATAGGATTCATGATACTACCGAAAATTATATAAGCTTCACGAGTATTAAAACTATCCTGTTTGTATAATTCTGCAGCATTTGCCTTATAGTCTACACTCATGAAAGCTCCTTGTTTTCCGTAGTTGTCACCATATATACCAGAAATTCCTGTATAAACATATATACTATATTGATCTATTTCCTTTTTGAATTTCTGTATTGTATTCTTTTTAGTGTCCTTTAATCCCTTTATAAGTTTTATAGCTTTATCAGGTTCGACTTTATCTAATTTTCCAGCACCTCCGATAGCTATATATCTATATTTTGAATATTCTGCTTTATGTAATTTTTCAAATCTAAATCCACATGAACTTCCTAAAGGTTTACATAAACCGTATAAATATTCTGCTATTTGTTTTATAATTTCTTCTTTATTTGTATCTTGATCCTTATATTTCATAGATATTATATAAGCCAGTTCTCTATAACTATTATCTATATCTATACTTATATCAAGATTATATTGCTTATTTGTCTTTTCGATTATCTGTTTAGTTTCTTTTACAAGATCACTACACTTTTTATAGATTTCTTTTACTTGTTCTTCTGTTATCAGATCATCTTCTCTAGCCCAATAAATACTAGAATTAGATTCACCTCCTTCAGAATAACCTCCAAAAATACATCTATATATTGTAAATCCATCATCGTCATCTCCAGATTCAATATCTAAAGGATATGCTTTTATTTTATATTGTTTACGAATTAAATTGTATTTCTTTTGAAAATCTTTGGCTATATCCTTAAATATCTTTAAAGGATTCACAGAATTAGCATCTTCGTGAATAACTCCGTAAAACATACGATTATCCTCCTATAATAATCTAATAATTATTAGGAAGTGAAAAAAAAAAACGATTAGATATTTTAACATTACCTGAAGTAATTTATCGTTTTTACATTAGTATAATAATCTTAATAAGAAAGGAGGAAATTTTATCTCCTATGGGAAAATTCATAGATACACAACGTAGAGATACGGTAGAAGGAGTAACCTCATTTCAGAGATCGTTAATAGATCATAACTTATATACCTTTAACACTCAAGGAAAAGGAACCAAGGTTACTTATTATAATATAAATAAAGACAAATCTATGTTGGATGCTGGTTCTAGATTAGCATATACTGATATTGGTGAAGAATCTCCAATAAGATTTAATAAGATAAAAGATCTATATATTTATCAGATGAATAGATTGGAAGTAAATCTAGAAGCTGGTGAATTTGGTATGGAAGGTAATGAATTATCCGGGGATAGTTATATATTACCAGTAGACGGATTAATTCCTACCGATGGAGATTTCTTTACGATAGACTACTCTAAACAAACTTGGTTATATCAAGTTAGAGACGCTTCTATGTCGTCTTTAAATGATTCTAATCAGGTATGGAAAATATCTTGGGTTTTAGATAGAACTACTCACCAAGATATATTAAAGAACGTAGTAGAAGAATTTCAATATATAGAACCAACAGAAGGTACTAATACTAAAAGAATTATTCAATCTACTAAATATGAATTAGCAAAGAAAATAGATACGATTAATGAATCTTTGAGATTATATTTTAAAGATTTATTCTATTCAGATCTAATTCAGTCGTTTACGTATAAATGGTATAACGAATACCGAATGTACGATCCATATGCGATAGAGTTTATTATAAAAAATAATCTCTTAAACGGTAAGGGAGATTCTTATATGTTTATAGATCATATAAAGAAACCTCCTGCAACATTTGGAGTATCATATTCTCGTAGTTGTTTTAGAGCATTTGAATTGTGTGATAAATATAAATTACGTAAATATTCTTTTCAAGCACAAGCAAATGCTATAACAGATCCTACTACGATATTTGCTACTAGATATGATACTTATTTTGAATTATGCTACGATATTATTCACGAACCTAATGGACCTATGAATCCTAGACCTATTATACCAATAATGGATGAAGGATTTGTAGAGAAAATATTAGAAGATTCTTATTATGATCCTTTAGTGGAGGAATATTCTTCTTATTTAAATATTGTAATTAAATTCTTTAACCATCATGATATATCTGAGAAAGATTTACATTTCTTAGATCATATAGATTTTACTCCACAGGAATCTTTATTCTATAATATAATATTTGTAATATATGTATTAGATTATTATACGAATAAATTATTAAATTAAAAATCTCGAAATATCTGTTTACGTTAACATACGAATAAATATTGTTAATATTAAACAAAATTCCTATTAAAGGAGGATTAAATATAATGAGTGATTACGATATGACTTTCGCAAAGAAGATTCTTTCTGACGAAGACTTTGATACAATCTTTGGAGCCGAAGAAGATGATAGACTTATGAAGGCTCTTAAAGAATCAGACGATTTTGTCAAAGATGATCCTGATACCGATGGTGTAGAAGATGGTTATGGAGATCTTGGTAAGGGTTCTGGTTTAGGTTCTGATATTGGACCGGATCATGACAATGATGGGGTTTCCAAAGCTCAAGATGATACCTCTGATAATGATATTATGGTAAAGGTTGCCGGTAATACCCTTGATAAGGGAGATCAGCTTAATGCTGGTGATAATGCTCAGGGTGGAAAGATCGATGATGGAGATCAGGTATCTGGAGATCTTCATGTAGCTGGTGATAATGCTGATGCTGCAGATAAGACCTTTGAGCAAGCTTTTGAAGAAGCATATGCTGCTTTAATGGAAGAAATTGGACCAGATCTTGGACCAGATGATCTCGGATTAGAATCCGATGGTGGAGTAGAACAGCCTCCCGTAGAGGCCCCTGTGCAACCCAATGCTTACCCGAATGCGACGGGAAATTACACGGATCAATTAGATGCTGATTCTGATATAGATATTTATCCAGATTCTCCCGGTACCCCTGAAACTAATACTGTAGATGCTAGTGTTATAGATGATTGTGGTGCTAATTGTAATAAGCCTGCTGGTTATCCTCAACCTCCGATTAAGGAAGAAGGAGATGTTGCAAGAGAAGAAAGAGATTCTTGTGGTGTAGAAGATTGCAAGGGTTCTGAAAATCTTGGAGATGAGCTTGGCCCGGATCATGATAGTAATGGTGTTTCTAAGCCTTCCGATGATACTTCCGATGAAGATATCTTAGCTGCTCTTGGTGGAGATACTTTTAATAAGGGAGATCAGCTTAATGTAAATGATAAGGCTAGTGGTAAGGTAGATGATGGTGATCAGGTATCTGGAGATCTTCATGTAGCTGGAGACGATGATAGTTCTGCTTCTGATTCTTTTAAAGAGGCTGCTGAGGATGAAGAACTTGGTAGTGGTGAAGAAAAGGAAGAAGTAGAAGATGATATGATCGATGCTGCTAATTCTAGTTCAGAAGAAGGAGATGCTTCTGACGATGTAGTGAATAGTCTCATTGCCGACGAGGATGGAGATGAGGATCTGATCGATCTGTTGTAATTTGATTCTATTATAAATGAGGTATTTCTAAATATGGATAGATATAAGTATTCAGTAACACCTTTTTCTCCGATTAAGGAACTGATTCCTGGTAAATCTATTAGAGCTCCGTTTAGTGCTGATCTCAGTATGGATGAAGTCTTTATGTGTATGAAGCACGGACCTGTATATAGATTATTTCCGGGGAAAGATCCTATAAGAGTTACTGGTTCTAATTTAGCATCTCTTCATAGACCAAAGTTTGAAGAAGATATAATTGAAGAACCTGCTCCTATTGTAGAGGAAATTAGTGTTAAGGAAGAAGTTCCTGTTGTAGATGAAGATACTGTTAAGGAAGAAGTATATACTTTTTCTAATACAGAAGAAAAAACAGAAGAACCTGTAGAAATGGAAACCGCTTTTGAAGAAGAAGTGGTTGAAGAACCTACTCCTATTGTAGAAGAAACTACTGAAGAAGTAGAGGAAGAAACTGAAGATACTAATGAGGAAGAAGTTCAAGTTGAAGAACAATCTGTAGAATCTACTCATAAGTATAATCCTCAGTTTAAGCCCAACTACAATAAGAAGAATAAGAAGCATAATAATAAAAACCATTAAAAAAGAAATCCCAGTAGGTTCTTACACCTACTGGGATCTTTTATTATATATTAATCTTCATCCTCGATCAGCGTACCGTATGTTTGCTGATCGGACCAGTCATCGTCATCGTCGTTATATAAAGAAATGAAGAAGATATTCATATTATTCCTCCTCCATTTCATTATTCATATTAATTAAATCTCTTGTATAATCAAGAAGTTCAATCATTGTTAACGATGTTGCTTTTGCCAATTCTACCCCGGTCAATTCGGACCGTTCGCTGACAAAATTCTTAGCAGCATAATACATATCTTTAATACCTTCCATATTCATATCTGAATAGATCAGATATAGATAATTAAGAATTATACTATCTGCTTTGATCAACCTGGACGCAGACTCATCTTCCGGTTTATCGGTCTGTTTATCACCACACAACCTTCCCAATTCCTCCATTGGTATTTCTTCCTTTCCTTCTCCTAGTGATTCTGAAACTCTAATAGTTACAGCCATATTATTCTCCTTCCTGTTTCTTATTGATATATTATTACAGATTTATAGTATATGATTAAAAGTATATAAAATACTTTTAATCTAAATATGTTTTATATATAGGTCCATATACTGATCCATTACTAATATTTCGATAAACATCCTCTATCATAAATACCATGTTATCTACCATACAAGCTCTATATACAAATTCCATATCCAATCCGTGTTTAATTAAGCCAGATAATTTAGATTTACTATCACACAACCAATCTGTATTGGAATTATATTTTATCTCATTAATATATTTCTTTAATTCTATATATTTTCTAGAGTATGTTTTATATTTGGAAATTTCTATAGAATCTACATATTCTAATTTTACAGCATATTTATTTACTGTTTTACTATCCATATATTTAGTATCATAAAAAGGAGTAGTAATAGATTTATCAGCTTTTAATATATGATTTGTATAAGTCTTTCTACATAAATCATATCTAATTTCGGTATCTTCTTTAAAATAAATTCCAACCCATAATTCGTCTATGGTTTCTTTTGTTAAATCTTTTATAGTAAATCCATTTTCTTTAATTAAATCCATTTTTATATCATCTACTTTAAAATCGTTTACTATACATTCTACCATAGATGAATTATTTCTAATTGTTTCATTTCTTCGAGAGATATATCTCTCGTCGTTTATATATTTATCGTCGTAGTATAAGACGTATTTTGACGGTTTTTGCCTTGTATAAAATTTAACGTAGCTACCTTCCTCAAAAATGGCATTATAAGGAAACAAATAATGAGGAATTATCATAGATACGTCGTTCACCACTTTATATATTAAGATTCTAAAACCGTCTTTATATACTCTTTCTGAAAAAGTAAAAGATGGAAACATAGTGTATGGTGACATAATAACCTCATTAAACAGGTAGAGCGAAATATCACTCTACCTGATATAATTTAAAATCCCTCTTTAACCAACTCTAGTAATTTACCCAACTTACAATCCTCTTGAGATACTCCCAATGGAGACATAAGAATTCTATTATAAGGAATAGTAAGATAACCAGTACCGCATCTAGTTGTAGTATAAGTTAACCATTGCTTTTCTTCAAGGAATTTAATATCATATCCATTACATTGGATCTCTATTTTATTCTCACCGATATATTCTGGATTATAACCAGATCTACTCAATTTGGTATATAAAGCTCTAGCACAATCTTTAGATTCAATAACAGAATCAGTCTTACAATACACGTTTCTCATTATTTAACTCCTGTAGAACCAAATCCACCCCTACTATTATTAGAAAGATTCTCTACTTCTTCAAATATAATTTCCGGTTGTTTTTTCATAATACGGAATTGGCAAACCCTATCATATTTATTAATATGAGCTTTTCTTGTAGGATATACCGCCAACATCCAATGATCTTCTTCTCCACAATAAGATTCATCTATAACACCGACAGAATTCACTACAAGAAATCCCCATCTCTTAAATGAAGAACTTCTAGGAGCAAGATGAGCTTCATATCCTGCTGGTAATTTGCAAGCAAACCCAAGATCGATTAATAACGGATCATTAGTAAAATTAAATGTATTGGGATCAAGATCATAATCCCTAGCAGCTCTACAGTCAATCCAATCACCATCGACTGTAAGTTCCATTCTAGGCATATCGGGATCAAAATATTTAATCTTAATAGTCTGAGGTACATCAGATCTTCTTATCACATTAATATTACTACTATCTTTAATATTAATAGTGGCAGTATTATTATTCTTTAACTTTAATGGTATCATAGTCTAAATCCTCATGTATTTTAGAACCTGTAGTTATTTTTTGTCCTTGATATTTTCCTCTATAAGGATTATCACAAGGTTTATCTAATTCAGCAAATATAATTTGTCCAATTCTTCTACCCGGTATAAGCCTTATAGGAAAACTAGAAGCATTGAATAACTCTAAAGTTATTGTACCTTCAAATCCAGGATCAATCCATCCAGCATTTTGTATAAATAATCCCATTCTACCAATAGAAGATCTTCCTTCAACCCATCCAGTGATATTATCTGGAATTTTTATATATTCTATCGTAGAAGCTAATACAAAATCATGTGGTGAGAGAACGTAACCATCTTTTTCATTATCTATACTATAACCACAGTATGCTATTGGTTCGTTCATTTCTACAATAGCAGTTCTAAATTGTGGTGCTAAAAAATATTTAGATAATCTTATATCTACAGAAGCTGGCTGTATACTATTATCTGTTATCGGATCAACCACAATTTCTCCACTATTAATTTTTTCTTTAATAGTTTTATCTGATAGAATCATTTATAATTTCTCCTAGATAAGTTTATTCAATTCTTCTCTAAGTAATTTATCATCCTTTTCAAATCTATTCATTACATTATTATTATAGAAATAATTAAGATCTTGTACTAAGCTCTTATATAATAATCTAGTAGAATGCTGCAATCCGTAAGATAAACTACTTATAGAAATATCTGATACACCTCTAGCCACAACTTTAAGATTATACTCTTTTATCATATTATTGAAATACTCATTATCTGGTAAAATAGAAAGAGCAAGATCTTCTGAATCTTTACTAGAAGTAAATACAATCATATACTCCTCAGGTCCACTATCAGCAGACCTGAGAGGAGCATCAGATAAACTAGGACTATAATCAGTATCAAAACCAATTACTTTATTATCGAATTCACTCATATATTATCCCCTGTCAATATTACCAGTCACATTAGCAATTATATCTTTAATATCCTTAAACAAAGATTCTATAGGAACATTATCTTGATCATCTACAGGATATCTTATTATCTGAGCTTGACCTTTAGTAATTTCATATATAGAATCTTTATCAGCATCATAGATAAGAAATTCTGCATTTTCAGCACCAGCATTATCTATGTGTAATACGGCACCATATATTGCTGGTTGGCTTGAAGAGAATATTACCTTTACTAGATCTCCAACATTAACTTCCAAATTATTTCTATAATAATTATATATTTCGACTAATGTGGTATACTCCATATCTGACTTTAATATATCAGATAATGAGCTATAGCTATAATGAGTACTGTGAGTATTATTATATAACGTAAACATGTACTGAATATCAGTCACAGTCATTTTATTAATAATAATCATAATATTATATAATTCTGTAGCTGTAAGGATATCTTGCTCAGGATCTATATGAATAATATCCTGATTTTCTTTAATATAGAATTTAGCACTATTAGTTTTTACTGTATACTTAGTATCATCGTTCGGATCAACAGCAACGATATCCGTACGAACATAAACCTTATTACCAACAGTATACATTCCCATTATAAACACCCCCTTTCATTAATAGTAACTATAATCGGTATGTTCTTCTGAGTTAGTATAATCTGCAAATTTTAACGGCTGAACTTCATAGAAGTTATTCAGCATATCTACATAGTATTTAAAAGTCTCCAGAGCGTAGCTTTCTGTTCCTTGACCCTGAAAAAATATAGTAATACCATTATACTGTTCGTTTGGTCCTAGATCAATCGGTCTAGCTTCTTTGCCGTTTTTACTAAAACGGATTCTTATATTTAAATCACCTATATTCTCTAATTTGAAATAGGTAAGTACTTCTGACTTCTTAGGATTAATCTGATTATTACCAGCACCCATTTCGATCTGTATCTGTTTATTAACGGTTTTCATGAAACCATTAACTTTATATTTTCTATCTATAATATGAGTCTTGCCCTTCAGAATTACACCATTACCATTTAAAGAATTAGCCATGATATATTCTCCTTAATATATAATATCCTTAATACGGATTTCTTCCTCTAATAAATCATATTCATAGTTATTAAATTTATCTAGAATCACATAATACCATTTATCGTTGCGTCTACCGGCGTTTATTACAACACCAGTAGACTCATCTTCATATAGCAAAATAGATCCGGTTCTGTATTTAGGTGATTCGAAATATTCCATTACTAATATAAATTATTTATAATTTAATTGATATTAGAATTAGAACAACAATCACCTTTATAAAGAACCGTAATAAATATCGTAGAATACATAATAATTAAAATCTCCCTTCAATTATTATTTATTCTTCCCCCACTTTACCGTTATCATTCATAGATTTCAAAGCTATCATATTAGCAATATTATATTTTTTCTTTTTCTTCATTATAGATACTTGCTCACTGAAATCAATCATATCAAATCCAGTACCAAACCAACTGTAAGCGTTATCGGTATTGGTCGGCTTCCAGTTATATATCATATCTTCTGTATAGTCGATAGTTCTATTGTCGTCAGGATCAGCGAATAAAACATCTTCTTTACAGACAAAATAATTTCCGTTATCATTCTTAATAGTATATAAACCATTATGAATCTCTGTTATAACTCCACGATCAGATACCAACTCCAATTCGTTAGTATAATAGTTTCCAATCTTTTTAGGAAATATAACCATATCACCTACATGTTTCTCCATACTAAATACACTCATTTTAAATCCTCCGTTATTATATAAATATTTATTATGAGAGCTATAAGCTCTATTTATCATATCAAATCAATCTTCATTCCCAAAATCTTCTTCGAAATCATTAATAATAACTTTCCTATTTGACTTATAATAATATTTATTTATTGGTACTACCAAATTTTCAGGAACCTCAGCAGTAGTATTATCGTCTCTTGATATAGTATAATAAACCTCATCTAAACCATCATAACTACCTTTAATAACTCCAAATTGAATAGGAATATTGGTATTATCCAATTTATACTTTACTCTAGTACCTATTTTATATTTAGCCTTTGAACTCTCCATTTATTATATCCTTATCTTGATCACATATAAACTTATGATACTTACCATAAGTTTTAAATTCTACAGGTTTACTATTCTTTACATCCCAACAATAAGAATCTCTTGCTAATTCAAATGTATTACATGAAGTAATTATTACAGCATCTTTACAATCTTCTTTAATAATATTAAATAGATCTTTTATCCTGATAATATTATTTATAGATAAACCACTATCAATAGCATCCATAATAATAAACACAGGATCGTTAGGATATTTCTCTTTAGAATCTCTAACAAATCTACCAATAGCAGATGCTACTTTAGTAAAGTTCGTCATAATTCCTTCACCTTCAGAACCCATAAGCATTCTACCCATATGAATAAAATCATTATAAAATCCTGCTTTTGATATTGAGTTAGAGCCACCATCATGTAAATTATCAAAACTGTAAAACTTATAATTATTCCTATCAAGATCCCCTCTGAGCATACGTAATATGGTGCTCTTACCAGACCCATTAGAGCCTACAAGGACGTTCAAACCATATTTCAGTCTAATTGTAGGGGATTTGTATAATTTTTCCCCTGAGCAATATGGATCTGTGTCAGGTAACGTAAACTCGATATTTTCAGAATCTATGAGTTTTATACTATCTGGAAGCTTTCTATCAGGTATCTTTACTTTTACATGTTCCAATTTCCCCAAACTTCTTACCAAAGGATCATATGGATCTAGATCATGAATATTAGGTTTTCTATAATCTTCTTCAGTTTCAGGTAGGTCGACTGTAAATACATTATATTCCATATAATCGTCCATTATCTAAACCTCATTATACTTTCATTTATCATATTCTTTGGAACTCCAAAATCTTTTTGACCCTCATATATATTTCTATGAATATATACGGGTATGGTTGGATCTGGGAGTTTACTAATTAATTTATACATTTTATCATCTGATCCAAATTTATCATTATCAGGATAAATATGAAGTTCTATATTTGGTAATCTTAGATCTATTAAGAAGAATAGAATAATAGAAATATAATTACTACCAGTGACACAAGTATAAATACCATTTGATTTATTTCTTAGATTTAAATATATAGATAATATATCAAACGGTCCTTCAGTAATATGAAAAGGAATTCTATCAGTAGTATTTAAATTTACCGTAGTAGGTATTGTATAAAATCTTTGTGTAGTATCGTCTTTATCATATATCTTATAATTGACGTATCTCTTATCAATAGATTTATATACAATACCTTCCTCACAAGTTCTTCTCATATTTAAGAAAGCATTATCTATAGATAAAAATCCAATAAATTCTCTATTTAATTCATTGACTATACTAATATCTCTGGTAATTTTATCTACTCTATTTTCATTTAATAGATCTTTTAAATTTAATACAATTTTTAGATCTTTTAACTCTTTATAAGATAAATCATAACCAAGCCTATTACAGA
>Ga0326512_10000522_pt1 | contig 34078 bp, 62 predicted proteins | sample 1_2617_0518_D_FD_203652 | JGI IMG/M metagenome (GOLD analysis project Ga0326512, IMG submission 203652) | Bovine rumen microbial communities from UC Davis, California, United States - 1_2617_0518 | ecosystem: Host-associated > Mammals > Digestive system > Stomach > Rumen | place: USA... | reverse complement strand
CGCCGCTTGTGGGGATGCTTATCCCCTCGCCAATGGCGGCGCGTATCTCGTCCACCTTGGCATTGATGGCAGTGTATGAGGTCGAGCGGTACCACACTCGGGCATAAAAAGTGCCGCCATCGTCCCAGTCCGGCTCTATGAGCTGGTAGGTGATGTATGGCAGTTGTGCGTTGTCCGGGGGCGCGTATTCCACATAGGCGGGAATGCCGAACCCAGAGAAAAACTGGTATAGCGCCTTGGCTGTGTTCGTCATGACGGCAGCACCCACTTTTCTGCGGTCACCTGTCCGAACTGGAAGGTCGCCACCCTGGGCGTTCTGCTGTCCGTGATGTTGGAGGTCACCCGGAATATCGCGCCATCGGATTCGCGCCGGAACACATCATGGAAGTCCAGCTGGACATTCTTTCCCGTGGTGACGGTGTACACCTCGGTCACGCCCTGCTTTTCTGCCATCCGCGCTTGCATGGAGGAATCCTTGACGATCGCTGCGTCAAACTCAGCCCCGTCCACCCAGGTTGGTGTTGTGCCCCCCTGGCCATCGGGAACCGTGCGCTTGTCGATCATCGTGCACTTGGTCTTCATCGTATCGATCAGGCTCATGCCAGTTTCCTCCATTGGTTCAGCTGTGATCTGAACACACCTTGCCAGCTTCCGGCGTTGCTATCCTGCCCTCCGCTGGCGTTGGTGCCAGTTTTAAGGCTGTAGGTGTACCCGCCGAAACTCTCGGACTGGTACGGCCCTGAGACTGTGTCGCCATACTTGGTGACCCAGTTCTCGATCTCACCCGCCAGATTGACAAACGCCCTGGGCGGTCGCATATCCCAGACCTCGCCATCGAAGGTTTCATCCTGCAGTTCGTCCACACCGTACTGGCATACACCATCGTTGAAGCGGCTACCCTTGATGTAGATGTACTGGCCCTCGACCAGTCCAGCCACGGTAAGCACACCGCCAGAAATGGTGAACGTCCCGGTGTAGGTCTTTGCCACAAAGAAATTGTGAATGAACGCGCATATCTGCTCGATCATGTCTATCACTCCTTCTTACGGCTTCTGCGGCCCCTCATGGCTGATTTGGGCGGTTCAGTGGGTGTTTCCTTGGGTTCATCGTTCCCCGGCTCTACGGGCGGTTCTACGGCTTCTATGAGCGCCTTACCCGTTGCGTTGTCGCATGACGCAAGCTGGGCGATTCTCGCCGCGTCCACGGTCAAGCCCTGCCGGGGGAATGTGTCCCCCGGTTTATACAGGTGCTTGCCGTCCTGTAGGTCGGCGAACGTGGAGACTACCCGGAACATCAAGCGCCGGGAGTCTCGATCACGCTGGCGACATACAGCGCATTCGGGTTGTACAGGACGGGCATGAACAGGGCGCTGGCCTTCGTCCACAGCACGGCGGGGTCAGTCTCGCCCCACTGGGAGATGTACACGAAGGGAGATTCACCGCTGGCAGCCACGCCGCCGTCGAACGCACGAGCCGCGTCAACCTCGGGCGGGTCGCCCCACAGGCCAGTGCCGATGCGACCGCTGGCATTCGGAGCGAAGAAGGAGACCTTGTTCGCCGGGAAGTAGCGGTGAGCGGTCAGCGCAGGAATGCCCGTGGTGGTGTTCAGCGCACCAGCGACGTTGTAGGTCAGGTCGTTGGTGATGACCTGGCTGATGCCGAATTCCTCATTGAGGTAAGCCCGGAGGTCAGCGTTGCGCACCAGCTGGCCCACCATCAGAGCGCCGTTGATGGACTTCTGAACCGCTTCGTTCTGGCGCAGCTTGGTCAGGATGGCGCGGGGGAGAACCATGCCAGTCAGGCTGATGCCCTTGGCGGTGGTTTCGTCCACCAGCTCCTGCAGCTGCTCGGGGATGGTCGCGGTGGCACCCGCGCCGAAGTCCAGGGTCTTCTGGAGGTTGGCGGCGGGGACGCCGTAGTCCACGGTCAGGTCGAGGTCGTTCTCCTTGATGGTCACCTTGCCAGTGGCCAGCAGCTCGTTCTTGGCGACCTTGGTGCGGGTCACGACCTGTTCAGCCAGCCGCAGACCGTCGTTCATGACGTAATCATACAGGCGCTCGTCGCCCTGTACGCCGGAACGCATCAGCTCACGCAGCCGCTCGGACTGGTTCATCTTGACCTTGATCAGGCCCTTCTCGATGTTGTGGGTATCGATCGGGACGCGGAAGGTCTTCTGGGCTTCCACATCGAAGCCGTGGAACTGGGCCATCACGGGAATCTGGTACTCGTTGGCGATGCTCTGCCAGTAGGCCACCAGGTTGTCGGTCTTTTCATCGCCGAACAGACCGTCGATGGGGTCATTCTGCCGGGTCACATCGAAGCCGACGGTCAGCCAGTCCTTTTCGGGGATGAAGCCCAGCACGTTATCACGAAAGATGCTCATGTTGTTTCACCTCTTTAGTCGTCCTCGCCGAAATCGGGGCGAGTGATGGTCGGGGAGGTCGCAGTGAAGCCGATGCCAGTCAGCGCGGACACAGCAGCAGCTGCAGGCGCAGCGGGCAGACGGTCGGTATACACCTGACCTCGGGTCACGATGGAACCGGGCATAGCGCCAGTGGTCACATCGATGTTCTCGTACAGGATGCCCTTGGCGGTGCCGTCATTGGCGGGGATGATCGCGCCAGCGGGGACGTACTTGGTGCCGTCCGCACGGGTCACGACCTGGGCATGATTCGCAGCAATAGTGGCGGTCAGGCGAGTGCAGTCCTCGTTATCGACGAGGAACCAGCCAGCTTCCCAACCCTTGCCCTGGAACTCAGGAGTCTGAATGAAGCTCATGTCTTTTCACCTCGTTATTCGTTGTTATTGGCTCCGTCTTTGGCAGGAGCCGTGCCATATCGACGCTCGTGGAACTTCTTCGCCAGCTCTGCGGCGCGGGGATTTGCGCCGTTGCCGGGATTGTCCTTGGGCGGGTTCTCCACGTCCGCGCCCTTTGTCTTGGTACTGGCCTTGAAGTCAGCCCAATCCTTGCCGATGGCGGTTTTGAGATCGTCCACCTTTTCCAGTTTGCCCTCCGCGTCCAGCTTCATGCCGTCGAAGGACGTGGCCCGGATGACGGTGTCAATGTACTTGGCGGCAATGCCCTCGTCCGTCAGCAGCTTGCGGTATGCGGCCTTCACGTCGTTGAGCTTGGCCTTGGCCTCGGTGTCGGTCTTGAAGGTATCAAACTGCTCCTTGAGCGATTGATACTTCTTCTCCCACGCGCCCGCCTTGGTCGCGCTGTCCTCGGCTGCGGCCTTGTCCTGTTCAAGCTGGGTGATTTCGTCCAGCTTGGCGTTGTAGCGCTCCTTCGCCACGAACTCACGGCCCACGGCGCTGGATATTGCGCTGACGATCTTGCCGACGTTTGCGGCGGGGATATTGCCGTCCTCGCCCGCATGCTTTGTAATGAGTGCTTCAAAGTCAATTGCCATGTTATTCATCCTTTCTCGCTGTTACGGGTGCTACCCTAAGATGATTGAAGGGCCGAAACACGGCGGGGCGACGGCTTGTGCGGTCGTATCCCACTCTCCGGCCCGATGTATAAAAACAGCACCGGCGCGTAGCGGGTGCTGGATTTATCGCAATAAAAAAGCGAACATCGTTAGACATTCGCTGTTTATATTGGTTCTATGCGTTCCTCAGTTCGTTTTCAATGACGTTCTTGTATTCGTCGATGTGGTTCTCCACGGCGGGGCGTAAATAAGGCCGTGGCTTCACGCTCCGGCTGATAATGCCCGCGCCACGGGGCGCGTTGTTCTCCATCCACTCCGGCGGCGGGCTGTACTCTTTGCCCGTTCCGAGTTCAACGTAGGGCGCGTATAAAATCGCGCTCCCCGCGATGACCGTGTCCCCGTCTACTGCGTGGGTGATGCTGTTTCTTAACGCGCCCGTGTCCACCGGCACAAGCCCCTTGGCATAGCTCTCGATCTTGCCGCCGATGATTTCAAGGGCGCGGGCTTTGGCTTGTTCCAGCGCAGCGCGGACTTCGGCGCTGTTGTCGGTGATGTCAACCGTCGCCATTGACCGTCACTTCCTCCATGTATCGCAAGGTTTCTTCGGGCTTCGCCTGCCTGAATATGCCGTTTCGTTCAAGAATGATTTGCGGATAGCCTATCGCGGGTACGTCATTGACGCTTTCTCCAGCGCTGCCATACAACGCTTCATAGCACGTATAGCCGCGCCACGGCGCTATTTTTCGCGCCCCGGTGAAGCTTATGTTCTTTGCATATTGATTCGCTGTCATCGCTATGGCCTCCGTTGTGTTACCTGATTTACAACGTCAAAATCAAAATCCTTGTCATCCACCCGCATGACAGACGGCCATTGATAGTAGGTGTAACCCTTATATTGGCGTTTATACTGCATCCGGGCAAGATAATCTGACAAATCCTTACCCCTGAATGTTCGGTTGCTTTGCGGGTCGTATATGACCGGCCCGCTACTGTCCTTTGTCAGCGTCACGATATGGGCGGCATTAAAGCCCTGCCATTTGAATTGTACTGTATAACGTCCGCTTTCGTCAAGCCTGTCATTCAGCATTTTTTCAAATCGCTTGGCTGTCGGCGTTTCACCTTCCCACGAGCCCTTCCATGTCCAGCTTGCATTTCCTATCGTGTAATCAGCCTGTGTACCGTCCTTATTCCTATAGGCAAGCCGCGTATCCCTCGCCAGCTTGTCACACATGGGATGCTGGGCGTTATTCGGCACAACCTCAATATCATATCCGCGTCGCCTTGCCTCATAGGTGACAACGCAGCTTTGACAGTTGATGCCATAGGCCGGGTCTGTGCCGAAATTCGGGTTGACGTTGCCGCTGTCAGCGTCGTCGTGGTTCATTGGCTTGCCACGCTCAACGCCCGCAATCGTCGGTTCAGACTTTTCAGCCTCCGGCTGCTCGTCCTCGCCCCGCTTCATCGCCTCCCACTCCCGATACGTCATATCCCCCACGATCTCGCCGGTCTCGTTGTCCCGGCGCTGCATCTCTGACGGGTAATCGGGGTAGACATACACCAGCGTACAGCGACAATTATAGGTGTTAGCCGGGTCTGCTGTCGGGTCGCCAGGGTACATGATGTCCCCCAGCTCACTCTCAAACGGGTCATCCACATCCTGTATCTGACCGTCAAGGTCTGCGTGTGCATCGCGGGTTCTGCTGTCCAGCGTTGCCATCCACTTCTTCTTGACGTTGATTCCCAGCCTTTGCGCCTGATGCAGCCCCTCCATGCGCCCCGCGTTCTGCGCCCCCGTATAGGCTGTTCTGGCGTTCCTGACCGCGCTGCTATAGCTGCGCTCTCCCGTCGTATTCACGATGCGCTTGGCAATCTGCGGGATGGTCTCGCCCTGAACAATGCCCTGCGTGATGGCGCTGTTTATCAGCTTGTTATAGTATGTGTACGCCTTGTCCTTCTGCACCCCCGGCGTGGGCTTGGGAAGGATTTGCGGGTCGCTCTTAATCAGCCGCCCAACCGTGTTCTGGTCGTACAGCGTAAACCCCGTATTGACGTTGCCGTTGCGCTCCAAGTCATAGCCGATGTAATTGGCATTGTCCGCGAACACGCCGATCTTGCCCTCGTTGACGATGCGCTGTGCCTCGCGGTCAGCGTTGAGCAGTATGCGGTCAATCTCCGCTTTTCGCGCCTGCCATTGCTTGTCCTGAAATACCTGGCCGCGCATCCATGCGTCAAAATCTGCCTGTGAAATCTTGCCGTCCGCAAGCTGCTGTCTGTATCGTTTCTCGCGCTCCTCGTGGCGCTTCTGCCAGTCTTTCAGCTTTTCGTCGATGTCCCGTTGGGCTTGGCGGTAAACCCGCGACAAGCGCCATTCTGCGCGTCTCACAGCGAGGTCAGTCTGGCGCGTGCCGTAGTCTATCATGGTTTGCCTCCTTACGGCGCATATTCCCCGTTATAGTCGATACACAGATATGAATATGGCGATTCACACCGCGCCATCCTGTGAAACTCGTACAGTCCCTTCTCCTTGATGCAGTTCAGAAACCGCAATATCAGTTCCTCCGTCTCCGGATGAAAATGCCGCCCGGCCCGTACCTTCTTGTAATACGCCAACGGCTCTTCCTGCGTCCACTTCTCCCCGCTGTACACCATCCCGGCCCCGATCCAGTCGCAGATCATCTCCACCACAAACCTGTAAGGAATCTTGTGCGGAAAGACCTCGCCGGTGTCATTGTTGTAATCGCACCAGTATTCCCAGTGGTGCCGGTTCCGCCCCTTGTGATGCAGCCATGCGTTGGAATACCCCATCGCTTCCTTCTCCGCTTCAATCGGGCTCCGGTCTCCCTGGAAGTACCGCGCCGACGGCCCAAACTCCGCGGGGCTGAACTTTGACAGGTCATGCACCACGCCCTGCCACAATATCCCGCAAGCCGCGCACTCCCGGCGAACTACTTTTCTATGCTTCCATATCGTTTTTAAGTGCCGCCATTTCTTTCCCACTGTCAGCCTCCGTTATTCCACGTACCGATACCCGCCGTTGTTGTCCTGCTCTACAGCGCCGGTCTGCTGGCCCTTGAGAATGTCCTCGACCATCGCCTTGACCCGCGCTTCCAGCTCGCCGTCGCTCTGTAGCCGCTGGGCGTCCTGCGCGTCTTTCCGCTTCATAATATCGTCCTTCATGTCCGTCGTGACGTTTGGTAGCAGGTCAAGAATGGTTTCATCGTCCAGCCATTCAGCTTCACTGACGACCATATTGACCTCTTCCTGCTCGTTGGCAACGCGGTTGCGGTCAAACGACGGCGTCCCTTCCAGTCCTTGCAGCGCGAGGATTTGCTGCACGAACTCTATGATGTAATACTCGAAGTCGTCCGCTTCCTCGTCCTGCGCCTGATATGCGGCTTTGATCTGCGTGGCCGTAATGTTGCCCGCCGCTACGTCCTTCGGGTTCATTGCCCCGAAGTCGCGGTAGATGTCATATTCAATGCGCGTCAAAAACGCCTCGCGGGACTGATACGGCGGCTCCTGCGTGTACGGCGTTACGCGGCTGTTGTCCGTGTCCGCAACCGCCGCATGGCTCAACCGCAGCCTGTCCATGAAGTGCTGCACGTCATCGTCGGTCATGCCGCCCGCGTTCTCCATCAGCCAATATATCTGCGCACAGTCGGCCTCATCGTTAGCGTAGCCGCTTTTAATCAGGTCGTATGCGTCGATGTTGGGCCGCATACCAACAAGCGTGCTTTGGTGCTGCTCGTTGGCGTACAGCGGCACGATGGGCAATGAGCCGTAGTTTTCCTCACCTACAATCTCATCGCCGCCCGCGTTGGTGGTTTCCACATTGTACTTGTACGGCTGTTTGGGCTGCAGCTCTTCCAGCGTCAGGCCGCTTTTGCCGCCCTTGCTCTGGAATTTGGTGTAGCCGTCCTCTTCGTACAGCACCGCGTAAACGGGCTTCTGTTTCCAGTCGATGCTCCAATACCGTATGCCCGCCCGCAGGGTGTTGTCCGCCTCGTCCCACAGCGGCACGAACTCCGTCAGCTTGAACACGTGCATTCGGTCAACATTCCAGAAGCCGAAGCTCATGCCGTGGCGCAGCGCGTACTTGCCGGCGGTGAACAAATCCGTGTCGAACTTGTCCCCCAGCGCTTCCTTCGCGCCCTTTGTATCTATGGTGATGCCGTTGCCAAGGCTGTACGAACACCTGTCCGTGTTCAGTCGGTGAAAGAAATTGCTGGCGATGTGATGGTTGCTGGCCGTGGTGTCCGTGGTCTGGCCTACGCCCATCGTCTCCCTGCCCGTCTTTTCGTCGATCTGCTGGCTGATGCTGTACAGGCGCTTGACAACGCTGTTGATGGTCACGTTGCGCTGCGCGTCGTACTCGTCCGCGTCCACCGCGATCTTATAGGCGTCGCTGTTGCGGTGCTCCTGTATCGCGTCCCGCAGAAACGTCAGCAACCGCCCCTTTTCAACGGCAGCCTGGAAGTCCTGAAATGTTTTCAACGGTATCACCCCTTATACTCCGAACGGTGAGACATATACGCCCTTGGGCGTGGCGATGCGCATTGTCTTGACGAAATACCTCATGGCGTCCATCAAATGGTCATCTACCTTGACTGGCCTGTCCTCGCCCGCGCTTTCGTCCCACACATAGCCGCTGGCCTCGTCCTGCCAGTTGTCCAGTGCTTCGCTGATCTTGATGCGCCCGGTCTGCAGCGCCGTGGCGGTCTCGCGGATTCCGTCATCAACGGCGTTGTCCGCTGGGCGTACCCTGTAGCGCCCGGACTTCCTGCGCAGCAGCGCGATAAAAGAAGCGGCAGACGGGTCAATGATGACCGTCAACCGCCCTGGTATATCCGCAAGCCACCTGTCAAGGTCTGCGCCGTATTCGCTGTCCGTCTTGCTCCTGCCCTCGTTGCGCCCGCTGTAGTAGTATTCCCGCGTCGCGTACCATACGCCCGCGTGTTGCTCCCACAGCAGCGCGGCAAAGGCGTTTCGGGTGCCGTAGTCCAAACTAACGCAGTATTGCGTCGCGTTGCCCTGCGGCGGCTCGCCGATGGCTTCCCGATACATGGGATAAATCAAGCCCTCCGCAAGTGTGCGCTCGCCCTCGATGTCGCGCCGATACCACACCGTGCCCGGCACGTATTGGCCCTTGATTTCTTCAAGACGCTGCGGCGATATTGTGGCGTTGTCCGCGATGGTGAAATGTTCGTACAGATACCCACCCGGCAGCCCGTTGTCACGGTAACGGTCTATGTAATTCTCATAGATGCTGTGCCCCGGATTACACGGGTTCATATCCCATAGCGTGAACGGCCTTTTCGCCGCAAGCTGTCGGCCATTGGCGACCTTGATAAACGACGTTCGGCTGTCCGCGCTGTCGTAATGCTCGTTGATCTCCGTGGCAATCCACATGCCGTAGCTGTTGCCAAGGATGCGCTTGTAGCTGTCCGACTTCGCGCCGCCAGCGAATATGACCACCTTTTCGCCCGTCTGGGTGCTGATGAAAAGCGCCTCATTGTCCTTGTACTTGCCCCACCGGCAGCGCCCTCGAAACAGGTTTTCCAGCCCGAAGCCGTTGCATACGCCGATGTTCAGCTTGGCGTTGGCGATGGTCGAACCGCTGGCAAGGTGGTATTTGTCCGGCGTAGTTTCAAGGTATGCCGCCGCGATAATGCAATGGTCAATGGTCTTGCCCGACCTGATTGCGCCCTCGGCCACGCACATTCGGTTATGCAGCGCGGCCTTGATATACGCCTTGTGCTTATCACTGAACGCGCCCCACGGGATTGTCGCTGTCCTGCTCATTGTAGCATCTCCACCAGCGGCGACAAATCCTCCACGTCGTTCACCATTGCGATTGCGCAAGTCTTGCCGTATGTCCTGTCCAGCACAATTTCAATGGCGCGGAGTTGCGCGTCAACCTTTACGTTTGGGTCGCGTATGATTTCGCGCAATCGCTCCGCCGCTTCCGGGGCAAGCGTCCGAATCATCGCCAGTGCGTCCTTTTGCTCTTGCGTCTGCTTCGGCCTCCCCTTTGGGTTGCCGCTTTGTCCCTTCTGAAACGGGCGACCACGGCCACGCGCTGTTTTTTCGCTGTTAGCAGCCATTAGCCGCCCTCCTTTCGCTGTTATGCCTGCTTCGCGCAGTTGTCGTAATAGTTGATATATGCGTCGGACATATCTTTTGCCGTGATAGACCGGCGCGGAGGTCGCCACTTCATGTTCTCAGTGGTGATAATCTCCCGCACCATACAATCACGCAGGATAATGTCTTTGGTGCAATCCTCCACGTTATGCTCAACTATCATTGCAATGCCGTGTTTACGCGCCCGCCTTGCGTTTTGTATCAGGCGTTCACGCGCCAGCTTTTGGCCGCGTGGCACGTCCTTCCCGGCCAGCTTTGCCTCAAACAGTACCCACACAAAATCGTGATAGTCGATAACGCCGTCAATGTCGGTGGGCGTGATGCTGCCATACCGAAAACCATCAAACCGTAGGAGTTGCCGCCCACGGTTTGCATTTTGATAAACGCCGCGTTCAGCCATATATCACCGCTCCCCATCCGATTTCGGAAAACACTTGCAGGAACTTGTCGCCGTTCTCTCCGAAATACAAAAACGCCTGTCCCTGCAACGGGGCGAGACTTTCACGGGTTTGCGACTGGTAGCGTATACGGCCACGCGGGAAACACACGGCAGTTGCCGCGTTGACCAAACTTGCAAACCACGCCGTTTCAGTGGCGTTGTTTACAAGCACAATCCCCTCGGTAACGTTGCCGTCGTTGTATTCGCCCACAAACTTCTCCGCGAATTTGAGAACGAGATCCGCGCTGTATGGCGGATTCATCCATACTCGCCCATGCCACGGCTTTGTCAGCCCATCGTCATCCTCGGAATAGAAAAGCCGCGCTTTCACCGTTTCATTGGCAAACGCGCAACTTGCGGGGTCAAGGTCGCTTTCGCCCAGCACTTCGCGGGCGAGGTCAATGTATCTTTGGGGTGTATACCATTCGTTGCATCCGCTGTTATTCGTAACGTGCGGGCGATGTTCAGGCTCTATGAATTCGCTCGGAATGTCCAGCGCAGCGCGGGCGCGTTCCTGCGATTCAGCCTCCCACATCGTTGTCGCTGGCGGCAAATCAAAGGATCTGTGTTCAACCTGTCGCGGGTATTGCTTGCCATCCGCGCCCGTTGAGGTGTTAAAGTTTAACACCTCGCCAGATTGTTCAAGTTCTTTTCTGTACTTGCTTACGGTTGGATTACTTACCAACCCGCCAAGTTCCCTCGCTATCTGCCTATCACTCAAATGCGGAGTTTCAAGTATCTGCTGTCTTGTTATCTCTGCTATTTGGTCTCTGGTCAACTGCCGCCGCGCCATGTTCAGTTTGCGGGCGTGGGTTCGCTTTTCAGCCTCCGTCATGCCCTCCCGAATCACGGTAGGGAAGTCGGTAATACCCAACTCGGCGCAAATCTGCAAACGGTGGTGGCCGTCCAGCTCATTGCCGTGTTCGTCATACTCAATCGGCACCATCACGCCGCGCGCGGCAATGTCGGTTTTCAGCTCATTGTATTCCTCTGCCGTCAGCGGCGGCATGACCTGATAGTCCTGCATATCTACTCCATTTCTCTACTCCTTTATGTATTCAGGCATAGAAAAGGCGCGGGTGGAGTAGAACCCCGCGCCTGTCGGCGTAGCTATCACCGTCTATGCCGCTAAAGGCTTGTCGCCTTATAGCTTTGTCCAAACCGCCGTAAAGCGGCTTTATAGCGCGTTTCGCTTCATGCTTATAAGTTATCGCGCATACAAACAAAACGGCTCTACGGGCCGATTTTGCGCATCTTACAACAAAATAGGCGGTTGGCGCGTCCCGCACGCCATTAACCGCCATGCCGGGGCACACCCGGCGTGAATGTCAAGCCAGCTACGCGCAATTCTGCGTTTCACCGACCATGGTGGACGCTGATACGCTCAACGCCCGAAGCGACGCCCGCCTTTAATCGCCCCGGCACTCCACACGGTGGCAACAGGTTCGCTCCTATGTCCAGTCCCGGCGTGAAAGAATCCTCAAAGAAAACGCCGGGAGGGCCATACGGACGGGCTGGTCGCACGCCTGAATAAAGCAAAGAGCGTGCCGCCCCATTGAAAGGAGGTGCCCAGATGGATGTCCAACCCATCGTGAACAGTGGCAGAAGCGGCAGGTGTCGAGCCTGCTCATGTGGGGTTCAAAGCCCCATGCCTTCCCGTTTGGCTACGCTTCTATGTTGCCGGGTTTCCCCGGCGTGTGCCTGCTTAACGCCCCCACCAGCGCAGGAGGCGGCGCGGGGATGAAGGCCCCAACGCGCTTTTGAATCCCGCTCCCTGACTTTCGCCGGGTAGCTCAACCTGTGGGCGGGGCAACTCACTTGCCGCCCGCATATGCGCCGGGTGTCCCCGGCTGTGCACAGTCCCTATTATATTCAAAAGTACTGCACTGTGTTGGTCAAATTCCAGAGATTTTATGCTATTGGCTCCAAATCCCCGTTTTTCATCTCATGCAGAATCCAGTAAAATACCCTGCGCACAGTATAAAATTGCTTCTCCCCCATCGGCGGGCGCGTGTCCGGGTTCGCGTATAACGCCTGTACCCCGCTTCTCTGCGTCACGGCGCGGATGATGTAGCGCGGGTCAACCTCAAACTTGTATAGCTCTCTCGCCGCGTCAGAGGCCCCTCTCGCCGCCTGCTCGATCATGCGTATATCGTTCAGCAGCCTGTCCCGCTTCGCCGCCGTAGCCGCCACAGGGTCGCTCACATGGCCGCTGCCGTGAGGCATGAAGGTTCCGAACTCCTTGCCGCCCTTGTGATAAATTTCCGGCACCGGCGTTGACAGGCGTATGGTCAGCAGCGCCGCCGCGTCGCGTTTCTTGCGGTCATACTGCAGGCAGAAATACGTCAGCTCCTTGTATTCCTCCCACGAAATGCCCCAGTCGTCCAGCTTAATGGGTCTTGTGCTCGGCATAGTATCCTCCATTATCCATCTAATATCAGTTTGCTATGACTTCCTCAACGGTGAACCAGTCCCCCACCTTATAGGCATTGTAGACGCTTTCACGCACATCCCACATTGCCCGATTGTCGCCGTCCTCAATCGTAAATGTCCATCGGTCATTGTGATGAACAGTGTGCCATTGGGGAACCATGATTTTATTAACGCGAATGTATGTGACATATCTGCTGGTATGTGCTGGGAAATATGTCTTTTGAATAATATACCCGGCCCGAATTCTATTTATGTATGCGTTGACCCCCATAACCGTTACGACCAATATCACCAGCACTACCGCAACAATTATTGACGTTGCAACAATCCTCTTCATGTGTCATTTATGCTCCCTTCTCCTTATGCGCCTGTATTTTCTTGAGTCCCTTGATCGCCCCGTCAATGTCCCCCGATAGGGCTTGACCCCGTAGAGTTTTAATCTGCTGGCGGGTCAGGCTCCCGGCGTTGGCCTTGATCGCTCGGAGGGTTTCGTTCAGCCTATTCATCCCGGCTGGTGATGTCGAACGCATCACCCATGGCGTGAAGCGTAACAGCCAAATGGTTGCACATGCTTATGAACCACGGGATATTCTTGCCTGCCATCTGCTTGTTTCGCTCCGTTCCCGTCAGGTCGGAAAAACATAGGTTTTGCCATTTGCCGTCGCGCTCAACCCGGAAATACGCGCCGTCCAGGTCGCGCTTGGTGGGGTAGCCCTCCTGCTTGGTGTCCGTGCGTTCGATCTCGCAGTTGTCATTGTTACATCTCATTGTCTTTCCTCCGCTTCTTCATCAGCCGCGCCACCTGTTTTACGTGGGCGGTGGGCACTGTCAGCACTGTTATCAGCGTGTCATCGTTGAACAGATATACCTTGTCGCCATAGACCACTATGTTGTCTGCCCCGCCGTTGCCGCGCCAGTACAGCCAGTCGAGGTATCTTCGCAAACCGCCCTCTGTCTCCGTGCGCTTGATGCCCTTAGTGATGGCCTTGGCTGCGGCGCGTCGGACAGCCTTTTTGGGGATGCCGACGCGCTCACGGGTTCGGTGTTCGGCGTGGCGTGTTACCGCGCAAACCGACATTTCATCACCTCTTACAACGCAATATTGCCGAAATAATCGAAAGCACAAAAGCAATAATTGAAATAATTAACGCTGTCATTCTTCATCACCGTCCCAGTCCTCGTCCTCGGCTCTGGTGCCGTCGCCGTGCCACTCGCACGGGTCTTCATCGTTCGGGCCGTGATCGTCCAGTAGGATGGCGCGGAGCAGCCGCTGTTCCTTGGTCATCTGCTCCCACATATCCACGACCTCGAAGCCCTCACCGCAGTCAGCGGCGACCTTCTCTGCCGCTTCCCTGTAGGTGAACCATGAAGCCTTGCACGGGCGGTTGGTGTAGACCGGGATGCCCATCTCGTACCGCACGAAGCCCATACAGTGTTGAGTGGTTTCGCCATCGTCACGATACCAGACCGTGTACCTGGGCGGGATGTACGGCTTCTTTGCCTTGGGCTTCTTCGGCTTTTCCTCGCCGCCGTCGTAGAACAGGGCCAGCAGGGATTCGCGGTTGTCCTTGGTATCGAACATCCACTTCTTGGTGATGTGCCATGCCTCGCTGCCCGTGTTTTCGACCACCCGGCGCAGTTCCGCTTCCGCTTCCTCGAAGCTTTTATACAGCGTGGCTTCTTCGATCTCGCTGGTGCCAATAGTCACCCACTCAGCCTTGGCCTTGGCTGCCGCCTTGCGCATATACTCGGGCAGATCGTCCCAGCGCACCACGTCCACCAGGAACTCCCAGTCACCGTCCTTGTCGCGGGTGAAGATCAGGTGCATCTCGCCGTTCTCGCTCATGTTGACCTTGCGGCCCAGGTCGATGAGTGCGCCGTGCTCGATCACGTACCGCATACTCTTATCGCCGTCCCCGGCTTTGTGGGCCAGTTTGGCTTCCTTCATGCACTTGCGGCGCTCGGCTTTCATCAGGTCGTTCAGTTCGTCCAGCTTCACGTAGGTTTCGCCCTTGATGTCGTACTTGTTCAGATACATGGTATCTACCTCCTTATGTTGTTCATGTTCCTATGCCTTGAAAGGGACTGTTTTTATAATCCCCTTCACCTTCCTACGCCCAGTTTCGGGCAGAAAGTGCAATTAAAAGTTTGTTAATCCGCTTCCGTGCCTGTCGTGCCAGTCGCTTCTTCAACCTTCGCCGCGCCGGGGTGGACTGGTTGACGATTCTGCGACAGCCCTTGTCCAAGTCCCAGGCCGCGAGTTCATCCACTTTCTTGTGGTCAGAGCGCTTACCCATCTCAACCTCCAAGAAACGCACTTATATCCATCTGCCCTTCAAGCTGCGGTTCTGGCTCTCGCTTATTGGAAAGCTTCTTATAAACCGGGTTCATTTTGTCGGTGTCCACTGACACGTTGAACATCCCACAGGCCATCCATGAAAGCCGCCAGTCGGTCGCATCGCTGTGGCTCATGCCATACAGCTTGCACTTGTGGTATTGCTTGCCATGCCACTCACCGCTGATGAAGTGGTCGCAATCCCGGCAGTATTTGCCCCAGCATATTCCGAACCGCTTGTGCATGGCGTTGATCTTGCGGTCAACCATCGCCATCTTCAACATCCTTTCTGATTGCGTCGATATATTCCAGCACAGTCCGAAGGTCAAGATCACCATCTTCACGCATTTCTTGAACGGCATCGCGCAGCCGTTCTAACGCTCCCTCATATGCTATAAGCAGGTCGTATGCGTCCACCATGACCGCGATCTCGCAGTCCGTGTCTCTGTATGGGCACTGGCGTTTCTCGCAATCGGTCTTATAGATGGCGAAGTTCACGTGGGTCAGGCATTCCAGCCCAGCCTTCACTTTTTCACGGTTAGTCATCACATATCACCCGCTTTGCACATCAATTCGATTCTTAATATGTCTACCACTTCGGGGAATGAATAATTGATTGCATCGCCCAGTCTGAACCGTTTGTCGTGTTGCCCGTGCTCGACCACGGTGTGGTATACTTCGTCAGGCGTAAACGATTTTTTCAGCAGGGCGATGGCAGCTTCAAGAGTTTCAGTATCAGCCCACGGATTCCAGTTTAAAGAATCGTTGTATTTGGAATCTTCCAGCATTATCTCCAAACCCTTGATAACTTTATCCCTGTCCATCATAGGTCTTTACTCCTTCCATCAGTCTGTGGATGTCCTCTTGGGATTCGCGCTCAAAATACGGGCAGCGTTCCGGGGTGCAATCTTCCTCAAACGGGAAATCACAACACATCTCGCATTTGTCATTGCAGCAGACCTCGTTCATCAGCCACTTGCATCCGTCCGGGTCGTCCAGCGTTTCGAGGTAAAACCGACCGCGTTCGTCTTTGCCCGTCTCAATCCATCGGCTCATTTTGTTACCCCCACCTGTTCACGCACATTGCATCCTCAACGGCTGTAATCAAGTCCTTCCCGACAACCGTATACCGTTCTCCTTGAACTTCAATCTCCACCTGTGAGTCATTAAACCAATGTGAATGAACACGAATTGACGGCTTTGCAGGGTTATCGTAGGTCTGCACCTCACAAGTCACCTTGATAGCCATTATGAATTCACCTCCCTGTGCAACGATCTGTCCGCGCTGAATCCTTCGGGATAGCGCCGCCGCAGCTTTTCGATGTTATGTTCCGCTATGGCATCCATGCTCCACCCCATAGCCGCTGCCGCTTCTGCGATATACCACATGACGTCCGAGAGTTCATCAAACAGCTTGTCGCCGATCTCGCGTCCGTCCTGATACAGCCCCTTCTTGACCAAATCGCAGCACTCGCCTGTTTCGCCAGCCAGTCCAAGCATGGCGTTAAGCAGATGTTCCTCCTGCGTCAACGCAGGGTTGCTCGTTCTCTGGGCTAATTCCTGATACTCATTAAGCGTCATTATCCTACCTCCCTTACCGCGTCCTCGGTCACGTCACCGCTGAAACTGATTTCCATCCCGATTGTGTCGTACACTTCTTGTATCGCTTCCTGCGATGTCAGCGTGAATTGCAGCTTGTCGTATACGTCGTTCAATACCCGGCTACAGCGCTCCTTACCGAAGCCGTGCATCTCGTGAAGCGTCAGGCAGATGGCGGCGAATACGGTCTTGACCGCACCGTCCTTGCCATCTTTCAGCCCCTTGGAGTAGGCATCTTCCTCGGCCTTGTGCATATCCTCGATGGTTATGCCGTTTTTGCTGATCCGCTGGAACGCTTCATTGTCCGCGATGCGCTGGGCACGTTCCTCCGGCGACAGCTTCCAGAATGCGTCGATTGCCGCTTGCCGCTGTTCGCGGGTCTGCTCCCGCTGGGCCATGCGCCGCAGTTCACGGCTGGACTTGGTTGCCCGTTGGAATTTCACCTTGCTCATGCTATCCCTCCCATATCCTCGGCGTTCCGTCAGGATTGACGATCAGGGTCAGGGTTCCGTAGTTGTATGAACCATCAGAACACCAATACATGACCTTGGTTGTTTTATCGACGTATACAAGCCCGCCGTCTTCATCGCTTACCATAAAGAACATCTTGTTGTCGATCTGTGCTTCTTCGATTTTCTGAGAATCGACCTTCCCAGCGCTGCACCCGGCCAGCATCAGCCCCAGCGCCAACACCAGCGCCGCAACAATCCACCGTTTCATGCTATCCCTCCTTTGGCTCAATCTCTGATATGCGCATCCCGAACCTTCGGTTCAATCTCTGATATTCTCATGACGAACCATTTACCGTCAGATTTTCGCTGAAACCGAAATTCTTTATCATTTTCAAGGAGATACTGTGCGGATGCGCAAAGTGCCTCCCGCGTCACTTCTGACTTATTGCGCCATGTGTCGCCCTTTGGGTTCAACGTTCCGGCGTAAATTCCAAACAGCCCAGCTCCCACATGATATTCAGCCACGGCTATACCTCCTTCGGCTCAATGCCCAGCTTCTGCGCGATGTCGGAGGGGATGTTCGTTGAATATAATTGTGTGAACCAAACCTCATACGCTTTATCGGGTTGCGCTGGCTTCATAACGCCTATTGATGCAAGATATTCGCCCCACGTCGGATATTGCGGCTCCGGGTGCTCTGCCGCCCATTTCGCTACCACCCTTTCGACGTGCTTCCAGTCCGCACTATTGCATTCTTTTTCGTAGATCGCAGGACAGCCAAAATCCCGCAAGTCGCACTTATCGCAAGCGGTGTATTCGTCCTCTTGCCCCATCGCATTGCACATCCGCTTCCAGTCCTTCATCGTCTGCACGAAATCCACTATCTCGCCTCCTGTTCCTTCTGCCATTCGTCCATGAGAATCTGCGCGTATCGCCTGTACAACGGTGCGCGGGTAATGTCATTCGCCCTATCATCCAGCCAGTCCACCGGGATAGCGTCAACCACTACGGGCGTGAACTCATCGCAGCATCCCTTGAAGAACTCGCCCACGGTCGTTTGAATCTCGTAGGTTGCGCCGCCCTTGGTTTCATCCGTAATCGGAACGAATATCTGTTGGTCGAGGTCTACGAGCTTCATCGCTTCGGCCTCCTTCCGCATGACTTCATCTCATGGCACACGCCCCCGTGGTACTCGCACATAGGCACGAGGTACCCTTCCAGCTCCGGCATTTTCTCCGTCGCCGCGTCGCACATCAGCTTGACCGCATGGCGGGTCTTTGCGCTGGCCTGTGTGCAGAGCCGCTTGTTGGAAATGGTCATGAGTTCCTCGGCGTTGCAATACAGGATCATGTTGACCGGGGTGTTCCTGGGCGCGGTGTCTCCGTCCATTTTGTTCTGGCGGTCGTTCCGCAAACTGGAAACAAACGGCACCGCGTGTACGTGGCGGGTCAGATGGGTAGCGATGTTGGACGGGATGTCCTCGATCAAGAACGCAAAGTTCAGCACCCGGATGGGGCTGTGACGGGCGTTGAGCAAGTCCCGGATAAGCTGGGGCATCGGCGGCTCCTTCGGCACTGCCGTTTTGCTCATGGTCGCCCACACGCACCGCTTTAGCAGCATCAATTCTTCTTCCCTTGGCCAGTAGATACAAGTGACTTTCATTTGGCTTCTCCTTTCTTTGTCCGTTGGTGAATGTTGTATTTGATCTGCGTGTCGTTGTACTTCTCTTTGCACTGGCGGCATAGCGACCGCCCTTCCACGGCCTTTTGCTTTCCGCACCATAGGCACAATCCAGCCTGTCGTAATCGTTCCTGCCGTGCCTGTTCCCGCGCTCTCTGTTTGCTCCTGTCCGGGTCTGTGCGCTTCACCCAGTCCCTTTGCTTCTTGTAGCAGTTCTTACAGGTAACGTGCCCCGCCTCGGCGTAGTTTTGTCCGCACTTGGTACACAGTCCATGCTCTTTGAGCCAGTAGTACCGCTCCCGGTCAGCCTTGTTGTGGGCTGCTTTCGCGTAGTCGGACATCGCCATCGGTTGTCACCTCCGGTTCCAGTCTTTCAAAAAATCAAAGGCATTGTAGATACCCAGCCAGAGCATGGCCCAGGCGGTCAGAATGGCCCCTCTGACGGGATTCATGGGCGGGGTGTAGTATTTCCTCGCCAGCCGCTTGCGCGTCCTCTGCCACCGCTTTTCGTCCGCTATGGCGCGTACTGCGTCCTTGGCATGGAGCTTTTCGTTCTCGGCCTTGACAGCCCGAAGCTCCACCGTCGCCGCGCCCTCCGTCAAACCCAGTGCCATGCCGGGACTGTTGGTCTTGATCGTGATGTTCGCCATGTTCTATGCCTCCATGCTCATGTATGCTCCGCAACTGCTGCACCGCTTCTTTTCGTAGGCTCCCTGCCGAATGATCTTCCCGCAGTTGGTGCAGCGCCAACGGGCCTTTCCTTCTTCGTTGTTGTAGTAGTGCCACTTGGCAGACACGGGCCACACCAGCTTTTTCAGCAAGTCCAACGCTTGCCTTGCCGTCACTATGTCCACGGCTACGCTGTCGCTGCCGAACTCGTCACCACCGTACTTCTCGAAGTCGGCGATGTCCGTTTCAAGCTGGGCGATGGTCTGCTGCCGCAATTCCTCCATGTTGCTCATTTCTGCCCTACTCTCCTTTTTGTCTGGGCGCGTTTGCAGTTGCGCTCGATCGTCTGTTTTGTGTGGGCATCGGCATCCGCTGTAATCCTTGCCGCTGCCGTCTGTGTGTGGTAATCGTCCAGCCATTCCCGGTATGCCACACACTGGGCATGGCATACCGTGGAGCGGTTGGTGCATCTGTAACAGGGTGAGTTCGTCATCTTTCTATCTGTTGCCAAGCGGGAGCAGTTCCGCTTGGTACAGGTTGTCGCGAACATAGCATTTCTGCAGCTTGTTCTCAAAGGCGTTAAAACGGCTCTTTGCAACGTTAATGGAGTTTTTGTCCGGCCGATGAGCTATTCTGCTCTGACGCAGCTCTATTGCATGGCGCGGGTAATACTCCGGCATATCCTCGACCTCGTTATAAACGTATGCCCGAATAAACGCTTCGATAGCCTTATCCTTAGCGCCACACAAGTGCGCATCCATCAAGGCAACCATAAACAACATTGGAAATCGTGTATTCCCTCTTCCATTCAGTCGGGCGACCTTCATCATCCATTCAATGTGAGTGGCGTTTGCATCTATAAAGTCGAGCCTTTGAGATGCCGTTGAAAGGTGGTTGTTATACTTGAGGCGCAAGTATAAGCCAGCAAAGTCAATAACGCACTTCGGTATATCGTGCCCAGAAAGGTATACCCTGTCTCGAATCGTTCTGTTTTTACCACTGTCGAAGTTGAGAAAATCCTCCTTCGTAACCGGGAAATCCAAAACTACGAAACAATCCGCAGGAACCCCGCTCCTGACAATTGCTGACAACCTATGCTGTCCATTGCATAGATTCCCGCGTTCATTTATAGCGATAGCATCTGGATTCAATGTAAAATGCCCTTCCGCAATATCGCTGGCGTACTTCGTAACCAAATTGTTACTTATTTCACGATTGCCTTCGTTGCGCCATAACCACTCACTCGCAATCTCTGGCGTAACGGTCATAATGCCAGCTTTCAGTTGGCGAAACATCGCAATATTGTTCATAGCTACCATCGTTGTCTCTCCTTTCAAGTCCTGGGGCTGGGGGTAGCGGGTTGCTACCCCCCCCCTATTGGATTAGTAGTCCAGTCTGTCGCTTATCTGTTTATCGATCTCTTGCGGGGTTTCCTTGACCCGGTAGTAGGTGCTGTCCCCGCCGTCCACATTGACCACCGTATAGGCATCGTAGGCGACCGACAAGTCCTCATGAAACGACATGATGTGGTCGATGTTGAGGTATATCTGTTTGCCGTTTGGACTTGTCAGAACAATAAACTTATTTATGTCCATCTTCTTATGCCCTCACGCTCATGTTGCTCTCTCGGTAGAACTCCACCCCAGGAATCTCCGCTTCGCCGTTGCGCCACTTGGCGATGTTGTTCAATGCCGCCTGATTGATGGTACGCAGCTCCATGCCCTCGAAGTAGGCGGGGACGAGTTTGGGGTCAATGACCCGCGCTTTCCAAGTGGTGCGGACGGACACGCCCTTGGCGGTCGGCTTGGCTTCGGCTGCGATCTCGCCGATCGGCACTTCCTCTGCCATGTCCCGCATGACCTCGGCGGTGTCCGTGTCGCCCTGTTCCTCGGCCTTGGCTGCGATGGCTTCCAGCCGCCTGACCTCTGCTTCACGGGCTTTCCGGGCAGCTTCTTCCGCTTCACGGCGCTTGCGCTCCACCTCGGTGGTGTAGGCCAGCATCGCCTTTTTGATGATGCTCTCGGCTTCCTGGAGGGGCTTGAGCATCTGGGTTTCCTTCGCCACCAGTTCCTTGTGGGCTGCGTTGGCGGCTTCCTTGGGGCCTTTCCAGTATTCCTTGACGGCCTTGATGCGGGTCTTGACCTCTTTGAGATAGTCAGTGCCCTTGTCGTAGTCCTCGTGGGTGGTGATCGTTAGCTCCCTGGCGGTCTTGACCATCAGCGCACCGCCCTGTTCCAGTTTCTGCTCCATCATAGCATCCGTCTTGATAGCAGCTTCCATCGTTCTGTCTCCTTTCATTGGTGGGGGCGGTGGTGCCGCCCCCGGTCTATTAATCAGGCGTCCATTCCGGGCTGGTAGGGGTAGCGGTCGCAAATTTTCATCTGGGTCTGATTGTGGGCGAAGCTGTAGATTGCGCACTCGCACCTCTGCAAAGTCTCCGGGCTGCTCTTGTGGCTGCGCACCCAATCTCGGAGGTTCAGCGCGTGGCGGGGATTGTACATCTCGCAATAGTCCACATCGTTGTTGCGGTAGACCTGGACGAACCGCCGCAGCGCGTCCTCGCTTTCCCCGCGATAGTATGCCGAGATGATCGCAACACCCACGATGGTGTGCAGCTTTGCGCCGCTGCTTCCAGTGCTGCCACGTCCGATGATGGATTCGATCGCCGCCACATCGTCGTAGTGGCGGTCGATGTAGCTGATTATCTCGGTGGCTTCCGGCATCGAGGAATTGGTCTTAATCTTCATCCTCATGTATGCGCTGACGTAGCTGCTCATGTTCTTGTAGACCGCATCGGTGATTCCGCTGATCTGCATGATGTTCTGCGTGGTGCGCTTGGTGCCCGTGTCGATGGTGAACGCTTCACCGTCGGTGTGCTGCACACCGTAGGTTACCATCATCGTGACGGGGACGTTCGCCATCACAATGGCTTCCAGCCGATGCTGACCGTCGATGAGCTGTCCCATATCGTCGAACCCCAGCCCCTGGTGGGTGAGGTTCCACCCGCCAGCTTTCATGATTCGTGCGTACCGCTTCACGGTGTTATGGTTGAGCCGCCTGTTGTTCTTCATGTTCTTTGCCAGCATGGCTTTCGCCATGTCCGGGGTGATCGTTATGACCTTGCTTTCCATCATTGGTCTGTTGCTCCTTTCATTGTCTCAGGTATTCGAGGATTACGTCTCGGGCTTCTTCCCAGCCCTTGCATACCACCGCGAGGTTGCCCACACGGTTGAGTGCGGCAATCCAGCCGCGCTGTTCGTCGCTCACCCTACCGCCCTTCCTGCGCTTCAGCTCGATGTAGAGCGCCGTGTGGAAAGCGTTTGGTACGGGTAAGCAGATATCCGGCACTCCCGGCCTTACGCCCTGGGCCTTGAGGTTGGTAGCTTCGATTGGGTTGCGGCTGCCGCCGTTTGGAATGTGGTAAAGAAGCGCCAGCGCCGGGTACTTGCCCTTCGCCCACTCTGCCCATTCAAACAGGGCTTTCTGTTCGTCCGCTTCAAACGGGACGCGGGCCGCCGTGGTTTTTCTTGCCTTTATCATCGACATCCTCCAGTATCTTGGCTCCAAGGCCCAATAGCCCAACTATCGCCGCGCAGAACATCAGAAAAACCGCTATGGCGAAAAACGCCACAATGCCGATCTCCGCGCCGTGTGTTACCCACTCTGCAAACATTCCTCTCTCACCTCCTTATCCGTGTATTCCCACCTGACGCACGTTATTCCCATGCGATGCAGCGTCAGCAGGAAGTCCTTTGCTTCCAGCTTATTTTTGACGGGGATTTTGTAGCTCCCCGTGGTGGTCTTAACTTGCAGTATCATCGTAAAACCTCATATTCATGGGCTTAAATAAGCACCATGTCCGTCCGTTCGCGCCCTGGCGCTGCTTTGCAATCTCTACGGAGAAAGGTTTGCCGCTGGCGTTCTGTGCCCGTTCCCATATCCCCTGATGCGCGGGTGTGATACGCTTGAGCGTTGGGTCATCCGGGTTGTCGGGGCTGTGGATCAGCAGCACATTGTCGGCATCCTGTTCAAGATCGCCCGACCCTCGCAGCTCGTCCAAGGTGGGCGCTCTGCCGCCTTTCTTGGAATCATCCTGACTCTGCCTACGGACTTGCGCTGCTGTCAGAATGGGTATGTCCAGCGCCAGGGCCAGCTGCTTGAGAGCCTTGGAGATCGTGCCCAGCCGTTCGCGCTCGGCTTCGGTCTTTTCCGTGGTTCGCAGAAGCTGGATGTAGTCCACCACCAGCAAGTCCATCTCCCCGCGCTGGACGGCGTGTCGGGCTATGTTCGCCAGCCGTTCCACCGTCAGACCGTAGGACTGGTAGATGTGGAGGTGTTCGCTTACCCCGCTTTCCGTCAGCTCCGTCAGGCCCTCGGTCATGCGCTCCCAGTCCTTATCCGTCAGGCTGCCCGTCCGCTGGCGATTGATGCTGACCAGCGAGGTGGCGGCGAGGGTGCGCTGCCCCAGTTGAAGGGCGCTCATTTCGAGGGAGAAATACCCCACGTGCTTTCCCGATCTGGCAGCGTTGATGGATGCCGTCAGCAGGAACGCGCTCTTGCCCTTGCCGGGTCGTGCGCCGACTATCGTCAGCTCCGGGTTGATCAGTCCTCCGCAGAGGTAATCGTCGAGTTCCTTGAATCCCGTGGGGATTGGGTCGGGCTTCTTTTCCGCAGATTCAAATGCCATGATTGCGGCCTCCCCTCCGCTTACCCATCCCGCATCCTTCTGCTGGTTGCGGGTTGTGATGTCGTTACACGCGCCCTCGATCAGCTCGATGATCTGGTCGGCGGTCATGTCTTGTTCTGCCGTCCTGCGGTTGATGGCTTCGGCTATGGCTTGCAGCCGTCGAAGGTTCGCCTTTTCGCGCACAATATCGATGTATGCGCCCACGTTCGCTGCGCTTGGCACCGACTGGCTTATCTCCACCAGATGCCCTGCGCCGCCAACAGCGTCCAGCTTGCCCCTCCGGGTCAGTTCCTCGTCAAGCGTCACCAGGTCTACCTGTCGGTTGCCCAGGGCGATTGTCAGCATCGCGCTGAACATCTCCCGGTTGGCGGGGTCGGCGAAATCGTCAGGCCGCAGCCGTTCTATCGCCGTCCCCGTCGCCTTGCTCGACCGAAGCATCGCGCCCAGGACGCTTTGTTCCGCTTCGTAGTGAGCGATCATGTTACCATCCCCCGATCGGTGTAAATCCCTCCGGCACCGAGCAGTCATCGTTCATCCGCATCACTTCTTCTACCGAAAGGTCGCGCTCGAAAGTCTCCACCTTGTCGGTCGCGCTGCTCTCATCCTCCCAGCGCCGCTGGTTGAGGTAGGTCGCCGGGTGGGGAATGTACTGGACTTCCTTGCCCTTCCATTCACCGTCTACCCGCCGTTTCACATCCGCGAGGATTGTGGTGATGAGGGATTGGGAATCGTCCGCGCCAGTCTTGCCCCATGCCTTGGCTGCGTTCTGCTTCGCCACCTTGCGAGGGTAGGCGTTCCAGAACTCGGTGAAACCGGGGGAAAAATCACAACCCTCGCGCTTGCGCGTAGTAGATTTACTCTTTGTATTACTCTTTATATTACTTACTTGGGAATTTCCCATGGCTGCCTTTGGATTTTCACAAGGCGGCCTTTGGAAAAGCACAAGGCAGCTTTTGAGTTTTCGCGTCCTGCCGTCGAATGAAAGTGCCTTGATGTAGCCCAGGTCGATCAGCTTGGAAATCGCCGTTGAGACCTTCCATTCGCTGCACTGGCAGAACTTGGCGATATACTCATTGCTGGCGTAGCATCCATCATCACCGCAATCCAAGCTATCAATCTCGGTCAGGATGATCTTGTCGAGGGCGTTCAGCCTTTCGTCGAGCCAGATTTCCTTGGGAATCCATACGCCTTTGAAGTCTCTCTCCATGGGCTACACCTCTCTTTCGCAGTTTGTCTGAAAGGTATCCGTTGTTGTGCCCAAGTGCGCGTGAAGCAGCAGCATACGATTGAAACTCGACTTGTTTGCCGTTTACCTCGATGGTTATGGGCTTCATGTTTTTGTTATAAAGCCCTGTATCAAACCCGTGTTGAATGTTCCTTTTCAAGGACACCCATTCGAGGTTACTGGCTTCATTGTTTTCCGGGTTGCCGTCGATATGGTTCACCGTCATGCCTTGCTGGTACCCATCGCACCATGTCATGGCTATTATTCTGGCTACCAGATGATAGTGCGGTGTCTTATCCTTCCATAGCGTGACCCTTGCATCCCGGCGACCGCTTCGCTTGTTCTTGCAGTAGCGCTGTTTCAATACCCTGCGCTTATATCTCGCGGAAGGACTGACACTCTTAATTTGTCCGAGTGTCGATGCTTCGTAGATTCCTTCGTAGCCAGGAATTGCTTTCCACTGTTCCATGCGGCACCTCAGTCAAAAGGGAGTGATTCATCGTCCACTTCGGTGAACTCGTTATGGTCGGGTTCCTCTCTGCTCGGTGGGGGCGTGGGGCCATGGTCATTGTTGGGGCTGCCCAGCCCTTCCACATTGTCGGCGATGATCTCGGTGACGTACCGCTTGGTGTTGTCCGGCGCCGTGAAGCTGCGCTTCTGAATCTGGCCCTCCACCGCGACCATGCGGCCCTTGGTGAGGTACTTGTTGCAGAAATCGGCGGTCTGCCGCCATGCGACCACGGTCAGGAAGTCCACATCGTACTTGCCGTCCTTGTTCTTGACCCGCCGCTGAACCGCGACATCGAAGGTGCTGCGGGAAACCCCGCTCTGGGTGGTGAACGCTTCCGGTTCTTTCGTCAGGCGACCCGTGATAATAACCTTATTCATTGCTTCCTCCTTCTTTCAGCTTGTAAATCTTGCAGATTGTCTTGTCTGCGTTTATGCCGCCATTGAGGTGGTATCGCTTGAAAAACTCGGCCTTGCCCATCTGGTGAATCTCGCCGTGGTGCTTTCTGCAAAGCGGCAGGACTTCCAGTCCTTCGTGGATGATCTCCGTCCTGTCTCGCCCCATGCCGATGGCATCCACATGGTGGAGGTCGGCCTTTGCGCCGCAAATCGGACACTTCTTGTTGATCAGGCAAGCGTAGACGTAATCGTCCACATCGTCGATGTACTCCAGCATGGGCTTCTTGGTGGGCACATCGTTTCGCACGATGAACCGCGCCAGCCAGCTCTGGAAGGCCGCAACTATGCTCATTGGGGCGTTGGAAAGGCTGAACATCGAATCCGCAATCTCCAACAGCTCTCCGCACCAGAAGTCCAGTTTCAGAACCTCTTTCGTCGCTTCGGTCGTGTCTCCCGACCAGTCGGCGATCTCACGTATCATCGCGTAGCAAGACCGCCGCTGCTTGTCGGAAAGGGGACGGGAATCGATGAACTGAACCTCGACCTCTTTGTACTCCCGATGGCACATCCGGGTGAAGTTGTCGTAGGGGACTTCGATGGTCACCACGTTGCGGCGTTCGTCGTAGTTGGTGATCTTGCCCCGTACCCTGTCGATGACTTCCATGTTATCCCGCCTTGCGCTTTCTGTTCAGAACCTTCATGCACTCGAAGCAGTAGACCCCGTTGTAGGTAATCTTGCTCTTGCCGATTAGCTCAGAAGCCGTCATGGTCGAACCGTCCGGCAGGGCTACGCCCGTGATGATCTTGCCGCAGCGTTCGCACTTGGGCGTCTGATCGCTGTTGTGGGTGTCGATTTCCTTGATAACGTGCTGGGCGTCGGAGTAGCTCAGGTTTTCAAGGTTCGCGCCAAATTCCTGCATGATATCCATGTAGTCATCATCGCTGGCGTGTTCCCGAATGTAGGCTTTCTGTTCCTCAGTGGCCATCGTGGGCGTTTCCGACTTCGGTTCGTTCTTGGACTGCGGATTGGGTTCTGGCTTGGGCTTGCTTTCAGACTTCGGTCTGCTCTTGCCCATCTCGTAGACCACGTTGTGGGTCTTGCTGTTGATGATGACCAGCCTGTTGATCTCCCGATGCTCGTTGTAGCCGATGTCGCTGACCTCGAAGCGGTCATAGCACATTAAGCGGTTGGGGTTCCGTTCGTCCTGCTTGATATTGCAGTTCGAATCATCAATCCAGATGAATGGGGCGGTGTACAGTTCACGTCCAATGCCCCAGTTGACCCCGGCCCTCTTGAAGCTGTCGGATGCCAGCCCCTTCTGGGCTTCGGTGTTGCTCTCAGTGCCGACGTCCTCCTTGTCCACCCAACAGCCCTTGTCTTCATCGTAGATGGAGATGATGCAGTTGGCGTTGTCGCGGGTGTGGTGCCGCTGCCAGTTCATGGGGCCGAAAGTTTCATCGAGGATTGCCATGTCGCATCTGGCATCCTTGTATAGCAGAAGCTGGATGCCGTTTTTCTTGACCTGTGAAATCCTGCAGTCGATCTCTCTTGCCGTCAGCAGTCTGATCGGATGGTCTTTCATCACTGTGCCCTCCTTTTCTTTGGGTTGGAAATGTACTGGTAGATGGTGTCCTCCAAAGCGTACAGCTTGTTCTGTACCAGCATCAGGTACTTGTCCTTGCCGAGCACTTGCGCCAGCTCGTCCATCGCGCTTTTCACGTGGGCGTAGGCTGCGTCGATGTGCGCCTGTTCACTCCTCGTCATCTTCATCATCCTCTTCCTCTTCGTGGTAGTCTGCCCACATGGCATCCTGCTGGCAGTTCCATTCCAGCTTGTTGTAGAACAAATCTGTGAGGGCAAGCATTGACAACCCCTCCATTCTGTGATAGAATACTAATGACAGTTTTCCATCGCTGTCTGTGTTACTGCCGTCACGGGCTTCCCACCGTGGCGGCTTTTTACTCTCCGATGTCATCCCCAATGTACCGGGTAAAGAATGCGTCGGCACCTTCCCTGTGGATCAGCACTCTTCGGCTCTTGCGGATGATCGGAAACTCCGGGTGGCTTCGGTACAGCCTGTCAAGTTCGCGCTCGGATAAGCTGTAGCGGTAGGCTGCTGCACTGCGGGTCAGCAGGTACGGCGCTTCATCCAGTAGCGCGTCCAGCCTTACCTCGCTCATGCTGCGCCCTCCTTCACCGGGCAGCCGTAGCGGACGTGTCCGTCGCTGTACTTCTTCACGTCCACCGTCTTGAACGCCGTGCCATCTTCATTGATGATGATTTTGCGCTCTGCATTGAAGTAGGAATCGTCTACGCTGATGTAGCCGTCCGATTCAATGATGGCAGATAAGAAATCTCCTGCCGGGTTGTACTCCAGGTACACCTCCAACATCTGCTCTGCCAGTGAAAGCAGTTTCTTTTCGCACTCTAACCGGGGCATGCTGGTTCCTCCTTTCTCAGTAATTCGTCGGTCGTGCAGTTGAGCGCTTCCGCGAGTTTCACGGCGTTCTCTGCCGTGATTCCCATTTCCCTTGTTTCGTACCTCGCGATGCAGGAGCGGTTAATCCCGGTTGCAGTAGCAAGTTGTTCCTGGGTCATTTCCCTTGCTTCACGAAGCCGTTTAAGCCGCGAGCTAAAGATGCTCATTTACTTCTTTTCACCTCCTTGGTTTGATGCTTATTTGCTACACTTGGTATTGTAGCATATTTGCGCCAAATCGTCAATAGGAAATGACGCATTTATACTATTTCTTTTCTGTTGCATTTGTGCTACAATATGTCACATAGGAGGTGTAGCGCAAATGAGGACTATTGGAGAGAACATCAAAGCCCTCCGGGAACAATCAGGTTTGACGCAGGATGCTCTCGCTGAAGCAGCAGACGTGAATCGCGTTACTCTTGTCAAATTTCATCCGTGGCATTTGCACCTTAATACTCACGGCTACTCATGACTATTCCAGTCTACTTCGCTTCTATTATAAGTGTGGGCGATTTTGGGGTGATGTAGACTGTGGTAGTCTGGGATAGTCAGGGGGACAGGGTAAAAGCAGGGTCAAAAAGCCCACCCCGGTCAGAGGTGGGCTTGTGCTATTCTTGTAGGCGCTGAATCACGCCGTTGTATAGCCTGGGCATCAATGCCTGGACGGTGGACATGAGTTCGTCGATGACAGGCCAGACCGTGGACGGGTCTTTCCCGTTGATGATCTGCGAGAACTCTGTATCGCTGCTGTAGTTGATGGTCGGCCCATTCGCGTAGGAGTAGCCGGAGGGGAGGAACGAGGGGGAGCGTTCCTCATCCTCGGCTTTTCCGAACAACTCATTTTTGATGGTCAGAAATGCCGCCAGCTTGATACAAGTGTTGGCATTGGGGTTGCGCTCGCCTTGACACTCGGCGATTGCCTCTATGAGGTCGTGCTCCGTAATCAAGGCGCGTCACCTCACATCTGCTCCATCTTGTCCACCAGGCGCTGGATGTCCCTCTTGATGGCTTCGTTGGGTGCGTCCTTCATCAGGTCGCGCAGTTCCTCGATCATGCCATCGTCCCGAGAGTAGCGGCCCATGCTGTCCCTTCGGGCGTTCATGCGCCCACGGGCATAGGAGCGGCCCTCACGGGAATACCGACCGCGGGCATAGCTGCCGCCCATGCCGTCGGGGTAGGAACGACCGCTGTACTCGCCATCATCCTCGTAGGCTTCGATTACCCGGTCGAGGTTTTTCATGGCGTGGGCCAGCTTGTCGATTGTGTCCAAGGAGCCAGCGGTCAGTTCGCCCTTCTCGCCGTACTCCTTCAGCTCTTTGCAGAGCATATCCTTGAGTTCGTACAACTCGTGCATTGTTCTATCCTCCTTCCCGTCAGGCTACCCGGTTGATTACCAGGTTGGCGTTCTGCATCTCGATCACAGGCGTGGGCGTAGTCGCGGGGTCTTCATCTGCCGCGACATAGCGCACGGACAGGGTGAAGCAGCAGCCACGGGGCACGGTGATGATCGCCGTGCTGGTGACGTTGCCGTAGGTGTCCACCGCCGCCGGGACGAAGATCGCCCTGCTGGTCTGGCGGGGTTCACCGTTCACGGCCAGCGCGATGGCGATGGGGCCAACGGTGCCGCCCGTGGGGATGGCGATGTTGCCGTTGAAGGTCACCTGGTATCGAGCGAAGCAGTTCGGGGTTACACCACGGAGAATAAAAATCCCGGTTTCGTCCTCATGGTACACATAGCCACGAGAACAGGGGATAGAGGCGGTAAAAATCGCGGGTTGGTTTAGAGCGATGCTCTGTACCGTGTTCGCCAGATACTCTGCCATGATGCTACCTCCTTACGCCACCCCGCAGCCGCAGCCGAAGTTCTGGGCGCAGCAGTTGGGGTTCTGCACGATGTAGGCGGGACGTGGAGACGGAGCGACGTACTGCTCGACCTCATTCGCCAGAGCACGCTGACCAGCCTGGATGGCTGCGGTCTGTACGTCCTGGGACGCCTGACCACGGGCATACATCAGCTCGGAGCGCAGCTGGGCGATAGTGTCGTTCTTCTGCTCGATCTTGTCGGCGCAGAGCTGGTCGAGGATGCGCTGGGTGCTGGCGGTGTTCGCAGAGATCACGTCACGCAGGGCCTCTGCGATGGCGCTGCGGTCAGCACACGCTTCGGTCGCCACGGTGTACTTGAGGTCAGCCGTCGCGGCGCGATTGTCGCAGCAGCACTGGGCCAGCTGGGCCTGGATGGCACTCATGCCAGCGGTGCTTGCGGTCTGGGCATTGAAGCTGCGTTCCAGATCGGCGAGCTGGTTGGTATACAGCTGCTGGGTGATCGCGTTCTGTGCGCCGTTCACGGTGGCGTTCACGCCAGCGAAGCCGGAACACAGGGAAGTCTGGACGTTGCCGAAGCCGGAGGTCACGGCATTGGAAATGTCGCCCAGAGCGGCGTTGGTCGCGGCCTGGTTGAATCCAGCGTTCGTGTTGGCATTGATGCCCTGCTGGCCATTCAGCAGCCAGGGGAAATCATAGCCCAGAGCAGCGTTGCCGAAGCCGCCGAAGCCACCCATACCCCAGTTGCCGCCACCGAGCAGCACAAAGAGCAGGATGATCCACCAGCCGTCGCCGCCGAAACCGCCGAAGCCGTTGTTGTTCATCGGGCCGACAGGCATAACCATGTTGGTTCCATTCTCATCAGTCAAAGCCATAGGATGTAAAGTCCTTTCTGTTTATTCATCAACCGTCAGCGCGCTTGACGGGTGAAGTCTGTTATTTCCCGCCCATCATCCGCTGCATCTGCTGCGCGATCTGGACGGCTTGGTTGTATTGGGATTGTGATACCTTCCCGGAATTAAGAAGCTGCTGGACTTGCGCCCTGGGGTCGCCCTGGAACATCTGCCGGAATTGCTGGAACCGCTGGAGGATGTTTCCGTTCCCCATCTGGGGATTACCTATCTGCTGGTACAGTGGATTACTCATTGAGCGCAGCTCCCTTCTTGGTCTTTCCTTCGATCTCGGCCTTCAAAGTATCTATTTGAGCCGCGAGGGCTTCTATTTCGGCTCTGGTGGCGTAGTCCGTAGGATTTGTCACCTGTGGCGTAGAAGCCGCGACAGGGCCATTTGCGGGGGTCTGATCACGTATTGTGTATTCGAGCACCTTCATGCTGGGCATCCCGCTTGCGTCTGCGCTCTTGAGGAAGATACGCTGTGTCTCGGAATCCCAGAGCTGGACGGTCGTGTTGGGCGCGACCAGGTAGCTCTTTGCACCAGCTTCGCCCTGTACCCAAATGATGGAACTGTTTTGCTGGGGCTGCTGGGGCTGCACCTGGTATTGGTACTGCGGGGTGTAGTATTGCGGGTAAGTCGCCGGGAATCCGTTGTTGTATGCCATGGTTGCAATTCCTCCTGTTCTATGGTAAGATGGTTTTGGTGGATAGGGTCGCTCCCGACAAGCCGCAAGCCTTAGCGGTTTCCACCCTTGACCATAGGCGCGACACTTGAAAGGCAAGGTGTTTTTATGTCCAAATACGACATCACGGGTCAGACCTTTGGGTATCTAACAGTCCTCCGGCGAGATGAATCATCCATCGGTCAACGCAACTCGAAGTGGTTCTGTCAGTGTAGGTGTGAGAAGGTCACGTCAGTTGCGCGTTGTTCCCTCGTTTCCGGCCATACGGTTTCATGCGGTTGCAAAATTTATGAATCCCATAATCGCACCCATGGAATGACGGGCACTCGCATCCATAGCATTTGGGCTGCCATGAATAACCGTTGTCGAAATGGTCACGCAAAAAGCAAAACATATACAGAGCGCGGTATAACCGTCTGCGAGGAATGGCAGAATGATTTCATGGCGTTTTATTCCTGGGCTATGGACAACGGCTATTCCGATAATCTGACTATTGATAGAATCGACAATGACAATGGGTATTCTCCTGATAATTGTCGATGGATTACTATCGAAGCCCAGCAAGCCAACAAATCAAATACCGTGAAAATCCTTTACAACGGAAAAGAACGATGTTTAAGGACTGTATGCGAGGAGCTCAACTTTCCCTACAAGACCGCCCATAGACGGTATCAGAGAATGTCTCGCAGAGGTGAATCCATTACATCTGAAAAACTTTTCGAGCCAATCCATACAGAAAAAATCTCCTTCCGGTTTAGGCATCCATGAAAGGTGGGTGCTTTTTTTCGTACCAAACGTATACTGGTATTTCTTCCGATGAATCCCACGAATCATAAAGCAGCCCGTTTTTGACCGTTGCAACGTGCCCCCCAAATCCGAGCACAAATATGCCTACGGGGTTGTCTATCGCAAAGTTAGCGGCTGTATAGCATATCGGACAAGTATTTGGGATAATAGCCCTATAAAATCCGTTTTGCCTTAATACAGCCCCAAACACCGAATCGCTGCTTGGCATATCGCCCATGTTGTATCCTGCGTCAGCGATCATGTCATAGGCTGTTTCCCAGTCCACACCCAAGGCGGCAGCCACCGCTCTTACCGCACAGTCCCCCACCCTTCTCCCGGCGGGGTTGGGATTCCATTCACGCCATATACTCATGCCTGTCATCAAACATCGCCAGCAGTAGCAACGCGTACTCCTTCGCTTGATCTTTGTTTTCTGCGTGTTCTATCGCTTCGATACTTTCCGGGCAGATGCCGATTTCTCGAAGTGTTTGTATCATCTGTTCCATGGTGGAATTGTCGCATTTTCCGTCCCGAATCAACATGGCATCCCCGACCCTCTTTCGTGCCATTTTCGTGCGGTCAAAGAAACACACTTCTGACCCATTTATTTATCATGGTTTTATACCTTTTACACCGCTTCTGGTGTATAATTGGGACAATCGAAGAGACACACCGACCGATTGAAAGGAGCCACCACCATGAAGGAAAACACCAAGATGCAGAATGCCGCCATGAAGGCGCAGACCTTCGGAGTTGAGATCGAAATGAACTCCATCACCCGCCCCGGTGCCGCCAAGCTTGCTGCCGACTTCTTCGGCACCCACCGCTACGCCGACACCAACTCCACGAACGGATACCGCACTTGGAGCGCATGGGACACCAACGGACGCGAGTGGAAGTTCTCGCATGATTGCTCCATCGCTGGCCCGGAAGATGAACGGTGCGAAATGGTCACCCCAATCCTCAAGTACGGCGACATCGAAACGCTCCAAGGGCTGGTGAGGGTGCTCCGCAAGAATGGCGCGAAGTCCTCCCCCTCTCGCGGCTGCGGGGTGCACATCCACGTCGGCTTGAACGGCCTTGACGGTCGCAACCACGACGCACGGTCGCTTCGGAACCTCGTCAACATCATGGCAGCCCACGAGGAGCAGATCGGACGCGCCATCCGCATCGACAAGGGACGCACCGGGCACTACTGCAAGGTGGTTGACCCCGAGTTCTTGCGCCAGGTCAACAAGGCCAAGCCCTCCACCATGGAAGCCCTCGCCGATGTCTGGTACCGCTCCCAAGGGTGCAATTACGGACGCTGCTCCCACTACAACGAGAGCCGCTACCATATGCTGAACCTCCACCCCGGCATGGCCTACACCCTCGGCTCCCGCGACCATGCGAAGCCCACGGTTGAGTTCCGGCTTTT
>Ga0326512_10000521_pt1 | contig 34085 bp, 51 predicted proteins | sample 1_2617_0518_D_FD_203652 | JGI IMG/M metagenome (GOLD analysis project Ga0326512, IMG submission 203652) | Bovine rumen microbial communities from UC Davis, California, United States - 1_2617_0518 | ecosystem: Host-associated > Mammals > Digestive system > Stomach > Rumen | place: USA... | reverse complement strand
TTGATAAATTTAACGTAACGTTATGCAATAGAAGAGGTGCAGATAGGGATTTCACTATTAGATATTCTAAAAACATGATAGACCTTGAGCAAGAAACTTCTTCAGAGTTAATGTATAATGGAGTGTACCCATACTTTAGTAGTACTACTACTGAAACGAAGGTTAGTATTGCTAAAAAATACAAAGAAGTATATTTGTCAAATGAAAAACCAGAGCCTTTGGAAGATCAGGATGGAACTCCAATTTATCCACCAAATTGGCTTACTTATAATGATAAGGGTTTAGCTGCATTAGATAAGATATTAGATTTGATGGTCGTAAACATTATAGCTACTGAAGGCAAATTTTATAACCATTTAGTAACTGCTAAAAGAGCAACACCAAAAGGGTCAACAGAAGTGGGTTCTTATTTCTATGATGTAACCTACGATATTGCATACATTAATCCAAGCGACCCAAATCCTTATGGTGAACATTGGTTATACAAGGATGAAGATATTACTCAAGTATGGATACCAAAAAATAAACAAGTATTCAGAATTTATACGCCTGGAGACAATTTGTATAAAGTTTATATTTTTGAAACAATGACGATGAAATACAGACTTATCGATGCAAATGATAATATAACCGAATACCCTCCAACCTTGCCAGCACCAACTAATACTCAGGAAGAGAAGACCAATCTTATAATTTATGAAGGAGATATTATATATCTTAATGAGGTTAGAGCTATTCCAAAAGATGGTGAAGAAGAATTTTCAGAAACATGGTTACAAGCTGTTTCTGAAAACTTGCAGATTATTGCATCTGACCCTAGATGGAAACCTGAAGGTGATATTGTACAGACTAGAGGTGTTCCTAATAGTACTATATACAAGGTTCCACAAATAGAAACAGGTATTCCAGCATGGCCTATTGAAGGTGTTAAGAAAGATAGTCCTGGTTGGTTAACTTTAAAAAAAGGATCAGATACGCCTCAGAATCCAGATGGTACACCATTTACTCCAGTTGATAAACAGGTATATGATGTTGCAACTCCAGATGGAGGTATATCTAAACGTCGTTGGTCTGTTGATGATAATTCATACAGTATGGTTACTGACACAAGATATAGTTACATAAATTATGAATGGAACGGTACGTCATATGTTGTTCATGATACAGTAGATGACCAAATATTAACTTGGAATGCAAGTGATAAATTTAAGGAAACACCAAAGGATACAGTAAAATTCCAAAAAGATTTATATGATGAGACTATAAAGTATATGAAAGATACTAAAATGGGAACTTTAAAGAATTCTATTAAAGTTTCATTTGTAAAACTTTCATCTAGTCCAGAATATTCAAAATGGAAAGATTTAGAGACTGTTGCTTTAGGTGATACTGTTCATGTTGTATATGAGGATCTTGGAGTTAATGAAGTAAAGAAGGTTGTTAAAACAGAATACAATGTTTTAACAGAAACTTACGACTCTATTGAGATTGGTGATAAAGGTACGGGTTTCACTGACACTGCAATAGTTGAAGGTGATAGTGTATCAGCATTAACTAATGATAGAAATTTTGCGGATATTACTACTGTAACGAAACTTGTTGCTGAAAGAATCGAAGCCGACTTTATTCAAGCTTCTCAAGCATCCATATCGGAAGCTCAGATTGATGCATTAACCACAAATGAACTTTCTGCAGCATTAATAACTGCACAAAAGTTTGACATAGATAATTTAGTTGCAACATTGCTAGTAGCAGATGATGCTGCTATCAGAAATACATTAGTTGTTGGCGAAAATTTAGTAGTCAATGGCGAAATAAATGTAATGAATGGTAGTATAAGTATTTCCAGTAAAGAAAGAAAAGATAATGCTATTAGACGTTATCGAAACCCTAATGCCGAAACACCTTATGCCATTGATTGGTTATTGGAACATGAAGGAGATACTGAATACAAAGAACCAAGTTATGGTGAAGTGTATATAGTTGAAGACGAATTAACGGTCGATCGTTACTATAGATGGGTCGGTCCTGTTGATGCTCATTACGAAGAAATGACAGCTAAAACAGATTTAGTGTTTGAGGTAGATCCGTTTGGCAATGCAAAAGCCAATTCTTTAACAATTACTGGAGGTAGCATTAAAATAGAAGACCCTCAAGGTGGTTCAACTTTTGAAGTGGATAAATATGGTAATGCAAAAGCCAATTCTTTAACAATTACTGGAGGTAGCATTAAAATAGAAGACCCTCAAGGCGTTTCTATATTTGGTGTAGAAGACGATGGCCATTTCGAGGCAAACGATGTTGATATTTCTGGTGGTGTAATTGGTAATCTTAGAATAACTGATAAATTATATTTTAATAGTACATCTATTGTTAAAGCATATGTAAGATCATACAGCCAATTCCAACACTCAATGCGTATCGAAGGTTTCGATTTGTTTAATGATGTCGATCATTTATTATTTCCCCGTTATCCTGAAGATGACCACACTATATTTTTTACTGATAATTCATCAATTAACTATACAGATTACTCTATCGAAAGCATTCAAAATATGGGTGCGTTCCCGGGTTTCGATGCATACCAACTAGATGATCGTGATATTTTGCTTGAAGGCGATGTAGCTGATCTTGGTAGTAACTTCCATTTACATATGGATGATTCAAATAATATGTCTCAGGATCCTGTCATTCTATATTGGTATTGGAGAGAACATCAAAATACATATGAATCGTATTTGAATTCAAGTAAATTAATGGTTTTGAGTGATACCGTTACAAATTTACAATACTATTCTAGCTGGCTAAGTCTCGAAAAGTCAAAAGAATTAACGGATGGACCTGCATTAACTCCAGCTACAAATGTAATTTATGAAGTACATTATTCAGGTACTGGTTCTTTTGCCGGGTACTATCGATGGAATCAAACTACTCAAAGATATTATAGAGTTTCTTCTCCATTATACTATATTGATGAAGATGGTTTAACGTTACCAAACATTTCATCTGATGTAATTAGCGGAACTACTAAAATTGCAGGTTTCAATATTGAGTCTAATACCATTACTTCTGTTACTGAGTATAGTGAAATTGGTTTAAGTTCTGAATCGAGTTCATCACCTGAAGATGATTTAGCTTTATGGGTCGGAAAAGAGTACACTACACCACAAGAATTAGTAGGAACTCATCCATTTTATGTTACACATGACGGAGCATTACATTCTACAAAAGGTTACATTGGCGGTTTATTAGTTAACAAAGATTATCTAACATCGAATCCCGATAAAACAGATCATGAAACAACTTTCGATGAAGAAGGTATTTTCATAAATTCGAAAGGTATAACCTTGACTAATAGTTTCACTGAAAAAATAGGTGACACGTCTTATACAACAGACACCTACATTCGTATAGGTGGGCAATACGGTGCAATAACCGGAATAGTAACACCTCAATTGTATGTAAATTATAAAAATGTAGACCCTACAGAAACATTAGTTGGAGCAACACCATATCTATCTTTAGATATAGTAATAGATGATCAAATTATACATCCGAATGAAACATCTAAATTCCCAAGCGAAAATGATTACTCTATAGACGATTTTGTATATAGTGATAGAAAATACAGGTTCATATTTACTGTTTACATAAAACATGTATCAGCTTCAGGTGTTGTTACAAATTACCATTATATAACATTACCTAAAGGTTATGGTGTCGATGCTATTTTATGCACAAATACCTTAGCTGGCGCTTTAAAGACCCAAATCACAGATGATCTTCAACAAATAAAATATTGGTCTTATGATAATTTAACAGGCGTTTATGTAACTGTTCTCGGATTTGTTAGATAGGACATTAATTTCAAACTTACGGGGCTAATACTATAAACAGATATTAAACGATATATTTATTTAGGTGTATGACATGGGCACCTATAATGAGGTCGTTGTTTGTATCTGACTATATTTGTAGTATATAAGCCCCCACCACTATACATTTACCATGTTAAAAAATGATTAAAAAAAAGGAGAAACACAAATGATTGTAAATCAAATTTTAGAGGCTAGAAACTCTCTAGTTAAGTTAACAAAAGCTAAGTTTAGCGAATTTAAAACAACATATGCTATTTATAAGCTTGCAAAGCAAGCAGAGAATGTATATGAAATGGTTAATAAAGAACAAGAAAAAATTATTGATATTTATGTCCAAAAGGATGACAGTGGCCAAATCATTGTTAAGGATAATCAGTATCAATTCAGTTCAGTTGAAAACCGCGATAAATTCGTACAAGAAATTAATAAACTTAGAACAGGAAATATTACTGACATTGAACCAATAGAACTATCAAATAATGATATTCAATTTATTTCAGATTTTGCCGTAGAGGATATGATTAAACTTGATGGCATAATTATTTGGAAGTAATATGAAGATATTTTTAGCAATTATATATTGGTTCTTATCCTTGACATGGGGTTCAATAATGACTATTATAGGATTTTTTGGATTCCTATATTTCTTAATAAAAGGCAGTAATAAAATTCATAGAAATGGATATTCTGTAATTGTTGAAACTGGTGGAAACTGGGGAGGTCTATCGTTAGGTGCTTTTGCATTCTGCGGTAACTATAGCCAAACAAATTCAAATTGGTTTGATCATACAAGAAAACATGAATTCGGTCACTCATTGCAAAATATTATACTTGGTCCGCTATTTATATTTTTAGTGGCAATACCATCAGCCATTAGATACCATTACCAAATTAGAGAAATTAAGCGAGGAACTCGTTTTAGTAGCTCTTGGTATGATTCTGTATGGTTTGAAGGAACTGCAACTAAGTATGGTACAAAAGCAGTAGAATGGATTGAAGAAAAATAAAAGATATTTTATAAGGGGGTAGAAATAATGCAAGATGGATGCCATCCTGATATAGTAATTATTCAAGGAGATACTTCCCAAACAAATGTAACTATCGAAGGGGTTACATCGGATATAATCAAGGACGTATATTTTTCATGTGGCAAACTAGACTTGTCCAGAAAATTAACGTATGATTCTGAATTAGAGAAATATGTACTATTATTTACCTCTGCAGAAACTGCTGAATTTAAGCCGATAACCGCAAACTTTGATATAACAATACATATGTTTGACGGCACGGTAATAACTGGATTATATAGAGGAAAGATTATTGTAACGGACAAAAATAATCCGGTGGAGGTGTATTCCGATGATAACATCCAAAAATAATATTAGAATATGCCTACAAAAAGCTACAACAGAAACTAGAGTTAACTTATGCCCTGATAAAAATGTAAACATTGATTTGGGGCATAGGATTACTCTTAAATATGTAGAACCAGACCACAGCAAACTGGATAATTTGGACTATGAAAATAGTGGTCATACAGGGTTTATGCCTGCAAAATTGTCACTATTGCCAAAAGTTCCAAGAGCAGTTCAAAATGGGCATTTATTATTAACTACATATGATAAAAACACTGATACAACACATAGTATAGAGTTAGATGATTTAAGAAAAAGAATTATCAAAACTAGTACAGTATTGTCTTCAGACGATCAAAAAGGTCAATACATATTTATAGAAATAAATAAGGAGGAAAACTAAAATATGGCTGTTAAAAAGTATAAAATTACTCAACTTCAAGAGGATGAGAGTTTATTAGAATTACACCCAGAATCAGATGCTGATATTATTAACGTTACAAAAGGTACTGGAGCATATCCAGGAACTGCTAGTAATGTTCAAGACGCATTAGAGGAAGTTTATGGTTTAGCTAAAGAAGGCGGTGTAACTGGTGTTAAGGGTAATGCTGAAAGCACTTACCGTACAGGACAAGTTAATTTAACACCTGAAAATATCGGTGCTCAAAAAGCATTTACAGACGGCGGTGCAACTATTGCGTCTGAGTCTAACGGCATTGTAACAATTAAGACTGGCGTTTCTCAGGATAAAGGTAAGATTGGAAATTCTACAGGTGCTGATATTACTTTAGGAGCCGCTGCAAAGAAAGGTGTTGCGACATCCATTTCATCTTCTTCAACTAATAATGATTTAGCAACTGCTAAAGCGGTAAATGATGCAATCGTTGCATTACCATCACCAATGGTATTTAAAGGCTCTTTAGGTACTGGTGGTACTATTACTGAATTGCCTACAGCTTCTGCTGCAAATGAGGGTTACACTTACAAGGTAATTACAAAAGGAACATATGCTGGTCAAGCTGCTGGAGTAGGTGATATGTTCATTTGTGGTAAGCCTGACGGTTCTTCATCATATTCTTGGATTTTAATTCCAGCAGGTGATGAACCAGAGGGTACTGTAACATCTGTTGGATTATCTATGCCTGCATGTTTTAGTGTAGAAAATACACCAATTACTTCAAGCGGTACATTAACAGTAAAATTTGCAGATGGATATTCTATTCCAACAACTGCTAAACAAACTGCATGGGATGGTAAGTATGCTAAACCATCTGGCGGCATTCCTAAGACAGATTTAGCATCTGCTGTACAGACTTCTTTAGGTAAGGCTGATACTGCTTATCAGAAAGCTTCAACAGGTATTCCTAAGACAGATTTAGCATCTGCTGTTCAGACTTCTTTAGGTAAGGCTGATAGTGCAGTTCAATCAATTAAAGCTACAGGTGATGCAACCGGCACAGCAACTGTATCTTCAGGTGCAGCGACCATTGCATTAACATTAAAGAATTCCGGTGTTACTGCAGGCACATATTCTGCTGTTACAGTTAATGCTAAGGGTATTGTTACTGGCGGAGGTCAATTTGTTGAAGTTGGCTCTACAGGACAAACCGCACCAAGTGCTTCATTAGCAGTAGGCGGTTTATTCTTTAAAGAAATTTAAATTTAAGGAGGTTTATAATTTATGAGTTATAGACCAAAAGTGAAAAGTGATAGCACTGGCACCATAACTGATTTGGCATTAGATGCTGAAACAGTTAAAGGTGTCGATGTTGTCGCACAACTTCAAAATAAATCTAATGTGGGGCATACTCACGATAATAGATATGTGCGTTTTGATACTTGGCAACAAAATTTAACAGAGGAACAAAAAGCTAATGCCAGAATTAATATAGGCGCTGCATCTTGGGATTTCAGTTATAATGATTTACAAGATCTTCCTATAGGAAGTATCAAGGAAATACCCTACACAATTACTTCTACTTCAGATACCTCTGAAGAACGAACGGTACTTGTAGCTACTTTAATAGAAAAAAATGAAGCTGTCATTTGGTATTTTCCAGCATTTACTAGAAGAACTCCTTCTGGCCCATATATAAGTGGTACTTATAAACTTTATGCAGGTAAAATTGGTGGACAATATTCTGGTGAAATATGTACTCTTTATGGCGGAGAGTTCATGATATTAGATAGGAAAAATTATGGCGTAGCTATATATAATAGCAAAGGTTTAATATATGCAGGTAAAATTGGTGATATTACATCTTTTGTAGATAGGATGTATATTCCCGCTATTAATGAATCTGACCGAGAGTCAAACTTGAATGTAGGTAGTGTGATAAAACCTGTTTATTTAATGCGAGCTTCTTATACAGATGACCATGATTATTATTATAAGCCTTGCTCACTTTATGCTGGAGGTACTGCAGTAACTCTTAATGGAACTAGCAAGGCTGCTGCTACAGCAAGTTTATATGCCCCTACAAGCTATGGATCATCTGGCCAATTTCTTAAAGCGAATGGAGAGAATAATGCACCAACTTGGGCTAACTTAGCAACAGTTGCAACTAGCGGCTCATATAATGACTTAACTGGTGTTCCAATACCTGGAGACTCAGGTGAAATTAAAACAAAATATAGGTGTGCTTTTAAGGGATATACTGGAAGTGGTAGTCCAATATGGTATTACAAATTAGTTAAATTACCTATAGATAATTCTGGAAATTATGCTAGTGCAATTATTAACGGTAGAATAGGTGGATGGGTATCTGGGAATATGTCATCCATATATTGTCTTATATGGAATAGAGATGGAATAGGGTTTGCTTTATTAGACCTTGGGGGAACTGGAACAATGTCATCAATTTTTGATACAGCGGACCTTGTTGCATATAAAAATTCCGACAATACTGCAGACATATATATTAAATGCAAAGGTTATTTCACATTTGATTTAGATGTGGAAGTTTATCAATCAAGTGCTTCTATCACTTATGATGGCACTCATATTACAACAACTCCTAGTGGAACTGAAAGTGAAAAAGCATCCACCTCTACATCTAGGCTTCAGTTAGAAAAAGGTGTTCTTAAGGTTAATGGGGAGGATGTAATTACCTCAAGTAAATCAGCAGTTGATAGTGGAACAGACTTATCATTAGTAACAACTGGAGAGAAGTATATTTGGAATAACAAGCAAGATAAAATTTCTTCTTTAGGCTCTACAACAAAACCAGTATATTTTAGTAGTAATGGTGTTGCAAGTGAGTGTTCAACTTATGCAGGAGGTACTGCAGTAACACTTAATGGAACTAGCAAGTCTGCATCTACAGCAAGTTTCTATGCTCCAACTTCCGTTGGAACAAATGGTCAATTATTATCCTCCAATGGTTCTTCATTGGTTTGGACTAATGATAATAGAAGTTTGCTACATCACGACTTGGGAGTAATCATAGATAATACTACAACAGATAACGGTTGGAGTATGTTTAATTCTACTTATGATGGATTTTTATTAAAATCTGTTAGATTTAATGCTAATTCTCCTTCTTGGGGTGTTGGAGATTTTGGTTCTGGTATCGTTTTTGGAGGAGGAGATACTAAAGGAGTAGTTAGTGTCGCTTATAGAACTCCTGATATAAAAATTGCTGGAGGTAATGGTAGTAAACCGGTATGGTGGATTGGATTAACTGGAACTTCAGGGGTCACTTATGACTTAGACAAATTAAAGGCTAAACCAAGTAGAGTTACTGGACACTGGACAGTTAGTACAACTAATCCTAAACCAATGGTAGATATTATTGTAGATCACCCTGACATTAAGATATATTATAGAACCTATACATCTAGCATGAGAAAAGCCGATATATCGAGTGTTTTATTTCATGCTTCGCGTAATGGAATACAAGATATTTATACATTATCATTGAAATATCTGGATGCAAGCGGTAGTTTAGCTACTATTGGCTCAGGAACTATATATTATGAGTATTTCGAATAAAATTTAATAGAAAAGGCAAGGTAGAGAGAAAGATATGGATAGTAACACATTTATGGGGTTATTGATATTTGCCTTAATCGCATTAGTTGGTTTTGCAGCAACAATTACGGGGCTGATTATTAAACCAATTCTAAATCTAAATAAAAACATAACAAAACTTGACTTGTCTATTAGTAACCTTAATAAGACAGCAAATATTATGGAAGATAGATTAGACAAGCAACAGGAAGATATCGAAAATATTAATAAAGATTTAAGAACCTACGAAGGTAGAATTTCAAGAATGGAGGCTTCACATCAGCATGAGTAAATTAGAATTAATTGAAACTATAGCTTTAGCAGCTGTTGCGTTCGTTATTGTTGTGTATTATTTAATACTTGCTATTAAGAATGGCTGGATTAAAAAATTAACACAAACAGTATATGAAGCAATCAAATATGCCGAAGAAAACCTTAAAGGTAATGAAAAGAAAGCATATGTTATGCGACGAGTTGAGGCTAAATGTTCAGAACTTGGTATACCATATACATTAATCTATAACATAGTGAGCAAGCTTATCGACAAGGTAATAGCTCACCATAATGTTATCGATCATAAGTAATGAATACTTATAATAATTATCCGTACGGGCCTGGTTATACGGGCCCTATGTACGGTGCTAACAATGGATAATCGTAAAGATTACATTGCCTTTTATTTTTTCATCGCGCATCAAGAACAACTCCTTATATGAAAAAGAAAACAACATTAAATAGGAGGAAGAAATATGTATTGGTATAATAAAGATAATAAGTGTTGTGTAGTAACAGAAGAAGGCAAGGAAATATTAATGACTAAAGAGGAATTAGAAAGATACCAACAGACAGTAGATGTATGTATTGTTCAAAGAATGACAGATGAAGAAATTGCTGATTGGTTGGAAGGCTGTTTCTTATATTAGGCTAGTTAATACAACTAGCTTTCTTTTTTCCTCGCAGTAAGAACAGTTTCTTATATGGAATAGGAGGAAAAATATATGAAAAAATTTTTAACTAAATTATGGATCGGAGTAAAGTGTGTAATAAGTATTATCTTATCAATATTAATAATGGATTTATTACTACCTGTTGTTGGAGCTATTGTATGGCTTGTAATTCTACCAGTAAAATTAGTATTGTTAGCAATTAGGAAAGCAGATAAAATTACTATGACAGCAGATAAAGTAGAAGATTGGCTTAATACTGCAAGAAAGTATTGGAATACACACTACACATTAATCTATCTAATTATATGGTTAAGATATTGTTTCGCTATGAAATTTGGTTCCGTATTATAATGGTCACAACGACCATTATTTTTATTTTTTTTACCGCGCATTAAAAACAACTCCTTATATGAAAAAGAAAACGATATTACATAGGAGGAAAAGAAATATGTCAAAGTGGATTGAAACAGCAAGAAAGATTTATCAAACAACTATGAAAGGAACTAAAGATGCAAGAAGTTTCATCATGGCATTGGAAGATAAATGTGATGAAAAAGGATATTCATTTGAAGAAACAAAAGAAGTAGTACGTTATGTTACAGAATAAGGACTAATTGCAAAGTCCTTTTCTTTTTATATTTTAAGGAGGTGGCCAAATGTTTTTGATAGAGATACTTTACGCATGTTTTGAATTCTTATTCACGATTCTTAAATTCTTTTTCTGGTTATTTATGATTGTATTTTGTTGGCCTTTACTATTGATATTTGACTTTTTTGATGACTAATACGCATTTTAAACATACTATTTAACGAAGGAGGTATTAAGTATGAATGCTTATAAGATGCATGAAGTAAGGATGTGGTTAATACAGGTTATTATACCAGCGACTATGGTTACTGGTTATGTATTATTCTGTACTGATATTCCTGAAAAGCTTAAGGAAAAACGAGAGCAAAGAAAACTTAATAAACAAAATAAGAAAGCTAGCAAATAATGCTGGCTCTTTTATTTTTCCTCGCAGCAAGAACATATTATATTATGAAAGAGAGGTAAACAATTATGACAAAATTTGAAGAATGCATGTTATTAGTTGAAATTATAAATGTCGAACTAGACGTTACTAGTAAACGAGGAAAAGTAATGCAGTTTATTAATGATAATCAAGAAGAATATTGGCTACATATAGATACAATAAGAGAGATGTTGGACGATCTATATAGTACCATTATTGACGAAATTAATTTAGTAAATTGCGCTAAAGAAAACAATATAGTTACTAGTAAAATGAATTATGAAGATATTTTTAAAGAAGTAAAAAATGACATGGATTTTATAACAAAAGTAAAAGAATTGTTTGACATTGAATAGGGATATTTACAATCCCTTTTCTTTTTTCTCGCACCAAGAACAACTAACGTTATAGGAGGAAATTAATTATGAAAGAAACTAAAGAAATTAAAGAATTATTAGAAACGAGTTTATGCGACTGGAATGGATATGTATTCAAATTAAATATCGATGAAAATATTGAGGATATTATAGGCATAGTCAAATATAATTCTTACGGTGACAAATTTATTATTGTTATCACAAATAATGGCGCTTTTGAATATGGTTGCTATAAAGATAGACCAGGCTTATGGTCCTATGATTTTATAAGACCACAAACAGATGATGTATGTGGAAAAAGTAAAGTTAATTGGGGCTATATTGATGCGGATGAATTTGAAGTAACTGTAACAAGAAAAGGTACTATTAGACGATGGGAAGATGGTAATGTAAGATGTCGAGAAGTAAGCCGTGATGAATGGGGTGTGCCTATTTATAGGTTATCATTAAAACAATTTGGATATAAAGAGTCTTAAACATAGACTCTTCTTTTTTCTCGCAGCAAGAACATATGTTTATATGGAGGTATAAAAACATGAACAATTATACAAATTATTATGAGCGACCAAATTGGATAAAGAAGGAGTGTACTAGCAAAATGTTTGATAAGTTTGAAGAATTACTTTCAAATGGTGATTACACTATTGATTTCCATTGGAGTGAACATCATGGTAGATATTTTTATAGTTATTATTTAATACCAAAAGGACAAGATTTAAGTTATTATGGTCACCCAGAGGGTACTATAAGACTAGCTAATCATTGGAGTTGGTATACTAGCTACAAAAATTGTACAGATTTAAACAGAGTTCAATGTGAATTAAAAGGCATAAAACCGAGATTGAGATTCGAGGACAAACCTACAGGTGCAACTACACCAAAGTATTTAACCACTATCGCTATAGTAAAAAATGGAGTTTATATTCCACTAAAATATTAGACCGTTTACAATCGGTCTTTTATTTTTCTTCGCAGCAAGAACATATATTTAAATGGAGGTGGTATATATGAAGTTTCGTATTATAAATTATGCTTGGGAGGCAGTTATGCGTGACAATGAAGGTTATTGGAACGACCAATATAATGAAGATAAGAGACTCTATGATGCATTGCTGAAATATAATTATGAAATTAAGAATATTTCTGATTATGAAGCAAATACATATATTAGCGTTGACTCATTAGAAGATTTAGTGAAGCTCCAAAAAGAACTTCCTTGTGACTTGATAATTCGTGAAGCAGACAAAGAAGGAATTACTATACTTCAATTATACGATGGATATATTGAGTAGCAACAGCTACTCTTTATTTTTTTGCGCATAAAATACAGTTGTTTAAATGGAGGTATACGCATATGATAAAAATTATAAGACCAAAAAACAAGTACATGATTGAAGTAACAAGAGGTAAAGGAAAAGGTATCGATGAAGATGGTCATAGGCTCTCTGTAAGATATTATCAAACGTACAAAACCGAGGCAATGTATGATGCCTATTGGGCATTTATATTTTCGAATGCTGTTCGTGTAAGGATAAGATCTGCAAGAGATAGACACCATAAGATATATCGAGAATTCAATTCTGTTGCTGATTGGAAAAAAGAATGGCTTGCTTTATATGGTGAACATGCAAATTATATGGTATGGTATGACAGACACTAAGGCTTAAACAAAGCCTTTTTGTTTTTCCTCGCATAAAAAACAATGCTTTATATGAAAGGAGGTATAAAAAGATGAAAATTAGTAATTGTAATGATTTTTTAAAGGAGCATAAAGCTCACATAACGAGTGGTAGATATCATCATAATAAGGACACAAATCTTACCATAAGCGAGAGTAATGTAACAAGTTTTGAAGGTGAACCTATTACAAAAGAAAACTATGTAAAGGTTAAGAGCTTAATACTTGATAATTTCTGGCCAAATGAAAAAGATTATGATGTTATGGTGTTAGCCTGCCTATCGGATAAGGGTGACTGTTATTTAAAAATCGTTGAAGTATATTTTGAAGATACTGAAAATTAGAGCCAATTAAACAATGGCTCTTCTTTTTTCGCATATTAAACAATGCTTTATATGAAAGGAGGAAAGAATTATGGAAGCTAAAAGTGAAGAGCATGAGGATGATATTCAAGTAGCACCTGGATTGTGGTTTATTGACGGAAAGTATTACGATAGTAATATGAACGAATATGTATCACCTGAAGAGTACTACGAACAAATCGAAGACTTATAAGAGCTAGTTACAACTAGCTTTCTTTTTTTTCTCGCATTAAGAACAGTTACATCTATAGGAGGATAATGAAATGAAAGATGAAATTAAAGAATTAAGTAATGAAGAATTTGAGGAGAATTTTATTGAAGTTTTTAATTCAATGATGGATTATCAAAAGGAAATAGCAAAAGTTGGTATGGACATTGCTAATTATGGCGTTGACAGATTTTTAGAATTGATAAGCAATTATGCAAAAAATCTTGAACTGCTAGAAAAGTATGTTGAAGAAGGAAACAAAAGAAATGCTTTTGACAATGACGATCCTGAAAATTTATCGTATGAGGATTTAAAACAAATAGTAACTCAACAAAAAGAAACAATAAATTTCGCTAAAAAACAATTATCACAAAACTAAAGAATAAGGCTTAAACAAAGCCTTATTGTTTTTCCCTCGCATCAAGAACAGTTTCTTATATGGAAATCGATAAGATTATAAAGGGGTGCTTAAGGCATAATCGCATGGGTAAAACTATGAGTCTGTGGGTTCGAATCCCACATCGATTTTTATTTTTTTTCATCACGCATTAAAAACATTTGCATATATGGAAAACAGAAGGAGGTAAAATATATGAAGTACAATTATACTATAGGTATTGGTGCGACTATTGGCACTGCTTTAGTAGTAGGCATTATTGCTAAAAGTATTGTTAGATCTTGTGAAAGCAAAAACGAGGCTAAAGTACAGATAGCTAAGGCTGAGGCTGAGAAGGCTAAATACGAGCAACAAAACAAAAAGTAAATTACGAATTAATTAGAAGTGGTTTTTAAACGATAGGGTGTAATGCAAGCACCCTTGAGTTTTATATTTTTTTCTCGCATCAAAAACATTTACATATATGGAGGTATGGAAAGATGAAAATAAAATACAATAATTATAAATTAAAAGATGAAGCATTTCCAGAATTATTACCAGAAAGTAGAGTTAAATTGAATAATGATATTTCAGAAGCGTGCAAAATAAATGTCGCTTGTGGTTATGTACAAGGGGTTGGAAACACACTTATTGGAATAGGATTAGCTACTATTGCAGTAGGAACTGGAGTAACAATCGGTAAGTTAATTATTGCTAAAAAGAAATCTAAACAACCAAAGAAGAAGGACTAGTTAAACAACTAGTCTTGTCTTTTTCGCATCAAAAACAATTACCTAAATGGAGGTATGTAAGATGAAAAATAATACAAAAGATGCGGTTGCATCAGGATTTATTGGCTTAGCATTTACGCTTGTCGGAGCTTTTGGATCAGTCTTCGCGAGTTATGCAGCTCAGAAGATGATACAGAATGCAGAAGAGAAGAAAGTAAAGAAAGGTCAAGAACAGAATGGTGACAGCTTGCCAGATGTACTTATTAACGGCTAAATACTTTAAATGATAGGGTGTAATGCAAACACCCTTGAGTTTTATATTTTTACAAACACAAAAAAGGAAGGAAAACACAAATGAAGGAAACACAAATGAAGAGATCAGAAATAGTAGTAACTGTTGCTCCAGGAATTCAGAAGCATCAGTACACAAAAAAAGATGGTACAAATAAGGCATATTATCTAGTACGCTATAACAACGGAACAAAACGATGCTGGAAATCTTTTGATAATATGGAAGATGCTATAAAATTTAGAGAAGAAAACAATGTTCATGTTGTTAGGGAAAATTCAAATGATATTCCTAAAGATAAAAGAATTAGTGTTAGAACGATCGAACGTTGTATTTCAGAGCGCAAATATATTAAGAGTGATGGTAGCGAGTCAATAATATATTGTGTTACATCTGGTATAAAGATTAATGGTGAAAGAACTAAACATCAAACTTTTAGTTCACTAGAAGATGCACGAGCATATCGTTCTCTAATTGATAATCAAAGGAAGATTAGAAATTTTGAAAAAGTTGAGTCTATTACTACAGGAAATGAGTATCCTGAAAATATTTGTAGGGATTTAAAAATTACTATTGATAATTATCCTGAGTTATATGATGAGATTGTTGAATCCTTTGATAAAAGATTTAATGAATTAAATATCTATACAGATAGAGAAATGATGATATTTAATCTTCGTTATAAAAATTATTATACACTTGACCAAATTGCAAATGAAATTGGTGTAACTAAAGAGCGTATCAGACAGATATTAGCCAAAGCCGTTCGTAAACTTATGAAGCCAAATATATTTAATCATTTAATCGAGTGCGAAACAAAGCTTGAAATGTTAAATGCAGAAGAAACTTCAAGAATTCGTGCAGAACTTAAAAAGGAAATGTCTATAGAAGTTGCTATGGATATTGTTGCAGAAAAGTTTGGTTTTGAGTCTAAAGAAGCACTTGAAGAATGCTTAAATAATAGTTATCATTTTGGCAACAATGTATTAGATATGACAATTGATGAATTGAATTTAACAGTTCGTTCTTACAACTGCTTAAAGAGAAGAAGAGTCAATACTGTTGGGGAATTAGTTGATTATACACTTGAAGACTTAATGGGATTCAGGAACATGGGTCGCAAGTCTATAAGAGAAGTCGTTGAAAAAATTCATAATTTAGGTTTGACATTTAAAGATGAGGTTTATCAACCTAAAAAAGAAGATGAAGAAGAAGACAAATATGCAAATTTTAATCGTTCTAATGATCATCCTTTAGTACTAGTTGACAAGGATGAAGGAATTATAACATTAACAGAGGAATAGGAAGAAATCATAGGTATGAAGGAAAACAAAATTGTTATTAAATTAAAAGAATTACATGTAAAAATTGTAGATCTTATTGAAGCACTGCCATTTTCAAGAGCAACTTTTTATGTATATATTGACTATTATGAAAATGAGTATGATCATGAAAAAATACCAAATGATATACTTAAATTTTTTAATACTATAATGAGTTCAGCGCATACAAAGAAAGATGTATATGATTCCGCATATGAGATTTTTAAATATTCGGAAACGCAGTATGAAGAGCCTATTAAGCGTTCTGTTCATGCAAAGAGATTGTATAATATCTCCACAGATGAACTTATGGGAGAATTAAAACGCAGGTTACTATGTGAATATAGTACAAATGACCTTTTAAAAGAAATTAAAAGGAGAACGGCGCAATGAAACTTGAGTATAATAAATACAGACTAAGTAATGAAAGGATGCAAAATAGTTTATATTTAACAACTTTTATGGTTGGAGTCACAATGGATTTCTTCACTAAAGAATTAGGTATTACAAGACAGTATATGAGTGCCTTATGTAATCATCATCGCCAAATGACTACTGTGATGAGACTAGCTATAGAAGCGATAATAATGAAGCATTTTCCAGAATATTATTTTGGTTTTTTATGTAATGAAAAATACTCTGACAATGTAATGATGTTCGCAAATGATTATATTAAAGAGCGTAGAAGGTACAAAGATTCTCGCAAGGAAAAATTTAATATGGTATTAGAAATTCTAAACGAGGGAAAGGAGTAATATGTTTAAGAATTTTTTTAAAAACACTAAGGAAAAAGCAGAGAAGGCTATTGATGAGACCAAAGAAAAAGTTGGTAAATTAGCTGACTCTGCTGATAAATTTATATCTGATGGTAATAATCAGATGAAAACCATTACAATTGTAATGTGTATTATAGGTGTTACATTTACTTTATCGAATATTGTTACTATTGCAACAAATATTCATAATGCTAAAATGCTAAAAACACCTAAAATTGTTAATAATATTTATGTAAATAAAATACCGGAGGCAAATAGATGATTGATATTGAAAAGCTTAATATAGTTTATGATAAAACTATTGAAGAATGGTATGAGAAGTATGGAAACAAATCATTATGGAGTTTTTCTTTAAAAGACGTTCTTACTGGAGCAGTTAAACTAGATGAGAATATGTGCTATTGGGCAATAGATGGTAGATTTTACGAAACTCTTGAGCCAAAGAAAAAAGTTCCTGCTAAGAGACCACCTATGAAGAATGTGCATACTGCTATACCAGTTAATGACCCAGAAATGTTTGAGGAGATTAGGAAGGCAGAGTTAGCCAGTGCAATGAATATTTTGCATGATAATGGCTATGTTGCAGTAACTATGGATGAATGGCAAGCATTTGTTAACTCTACAAAGCCAAAACCTTGTGTAAAGGAAGCGCATTTATATGTATTGTATAAAGGCGAATTAAGTGGATATATTGCTAGAGTTTGCAATGATAGTCCATCTGTTACATCTTTAGTAAAGGTTCAGAGTCAACTTGCTGAGGATGGATATTGGGTTAGTAAAGTTTGCAGCAGTTCTACAGACAATGAGATATTCATGATATGCTATAAGGAAGGCGATTAACAATGTCATGAAAAAAAGACATGTTTATAAAACAATAGAATTATGGGAAGGCTCTTCGGAACACTGGAGAGCCTTAAATAATCTTATCGAAGACGTTTTATCACATTATGATGAAATCGCTAATAAACAAGATGGTTTATATTTACATTATGATTTCTTTAAAACTCTAACCGAAAAAGAAAGAAAACAATTATATTTGATAGGCGAGCAATGGTTAATTACTGTACATATTATAGGATTTAATGGTATAATAGAAGGACCAGACTTCGCTTGTACTTTAAATGAGAAAGGAATGTTAGATCGATGATTATAGATTATACTGATATTATTGAAACAGCTAAGAATCGTATTAAAGCTGAATTAGAGGCTAAGAAGTATCAAGGTCGTTGGGCTATTCAATTTAGTTTTGATACTATGATTACTAAAGTTCCACCTAGATATTTGGAAGAACTTTACTGGTATGCTGCTAAGTTGGGTTGCACTGTAACGTGCTTAATTAAGGAACAATCGTATACTCTTAATAGCAAGGGTATTTGGATTGAATAAAAATTATATTTGGAGGAAAAGAATGCAAGACGATGCTTTCTGGGCATTAACTGATGCCTATGAGTCTGGAAAGATTACTTCAGACGATGTTTTAAATGATATTTGCAGGAGTACTAAAAGCTATGAGGTTGCTACTGCAGACTTTGTTATGGTTGTGCAAAGACCAATGACAAAAGAAGAAAAAGAAAAGATCAAGGAGAAAATTTATGCAAAGAACTCTAAAAGAGGTGCACAATCTTCTAAAGCAAAAAGTGGAAAACGCTAGAATTGATTTAGAAAAGAGTCAACTTAGTAATCTTGTATTTCCTTGTACAGAAAAGATATTTAGATTACAAGGTGAAATTGAAGCTTATGAAGACGCTATTACACTAATCGAAACTTCACATTTATTGGAGTTGGAGGAAGAAAATGAAGAATCTAAAAAAGATAGTAATTAGTACTTTAGGACTTGCTTGCGCAGGAGCTACTGGATATTTGATCGGGAGCAGAAAAAAGAATAAAGAAATAACTTATGCTGGTACACTATGGGTCGACGATAGCGAACCTCATAAAACTCCTGACATGTATTTAGAACTAGATAAAGATGTAGAAGAAGTTACAAAAGCTAAAGTAGTTCATTTAAAAGTTGTAAAACGATGATATTTAGACCTCGCAAAAAATACAAGTGTTTATATGAACAGCTTATATTATGAAAAATATTAAGGAGGAAAACATATGGACACAAGTAAGCTAGAAAAAGAGTTGGAAACAGAAGTTGATAACTTTGTAGGAATTAGTGATGACACTAGTGATGAGTACAAAGCGGCATTAAACACTGTGCAAAGACTTAACCAAGTAGTAATAAGTCAAGAAGACTTAAATTTGAAGAAGATTAAGGTATTATCGGACGATAAGTTTAGGGACGAGCAACTTAAGTTTGAAAAAAAGAAGCATAAGGACGATCTTGACGAGAAACAGAAAGATAGAGATCTTGATGAAACTCGTGAAAGAAATAGACATCAAGAAAAGATGGAAGAGCTTAAAATTAACAGACTTAAAACTGAAAACGAAGCTAAAGTTCTCGATGAACAGAAGAAGAAATCTTCTCGTGAATTTAAGGTGACACTTGTAAAAGAAGGATTACTATTCTTAGGTAAGGTTGCAGCAGTAGGAGGAATTCTTGCCGTTAACATGTTAGCTCATGCTAATGAATTGCATTTCGAAAGAGTTGAAAATGGAATTGTTCCATCTCGTTGTAAAGGTTACGATGCCACTATGAATAAGATGGCTGAGGTATTTATTAAGTAAATAAGTGATCAAGATAAAGGGTAGAAAAAGCATCTACCCTTCGTCTTTGCAAAAAGGAGAATTATGAAAAGCCAAAAAACTATAGACGACCTTGTCGCTCATGTGTATAAAGTATACAAGGAACCGGTCCTTTGGTGGTCTAAAGCCCACTATGAAAAAAGATGTATCCAAATATACGCAGCTGAAGTCGTTCTACAAAGGTGCTATGATAATCCTTTAGCAGATCCTGAAGATGTTATTGATGGATATTTAATGGAAGTATGGAATATGCTACGAGAGGAGAAAGAAAATGCTGACATAATAAAAATGCTTAGGATTATTGAAGATACATTAGAAAGTTTATTAAGATATTTACATTAAAAGGAGAAACATAAGGAAACAATGGACATTAAAACACAAAGATATTTAAGTTTAGGTCTTGCAGCATTAAATGTAGCAGGAACTATTAGTATGTTTGTGTCCTTGACTAAAGAAGCACCAAAAGCTCAAGCTCAATTGAACTCGCTTCCTAAGGACGCAAAGAAGTCTACTAAAGCTAAAACTTTTATAAAAAACTATAAGGTATCCTTGATATTTGCTGGCGCTACTATTGCGAGTGGCGTTGCTTCAAAAGTATTAAGCGCAAAAACTGAAGCTAGTTTAATAGCTACGGTTGGTATGCTAGATGCTAGTTTACATAAGTATAAAGGTAAAATTAAGGAAACTTTAGGCATTGAAGCGGATAAAGATATTGTTCGTGAATTCATTAAAGATAATTATGATAAGTCTAATGATGAACCGGAACCTGGTGAGCAATTATTCAAATGTGAATTAATCGGATATTTTTATGCAAAACCAGAGAATGTATGGAAAGCTATGACTAGAATTAATGAAGATATTTCTGGTGAAATAGACTATTGCTCCAGTGGTATGGATTGCCCAGCAAACTATACTCTTGCCGAGTTCATAAGTTTAAGTAAAGCAAGACCATTGAGTCATGTTCTGGATGAAACTAAATTAGAGTTTGGATGGAGCTATGAATACTTATCTGAATGCCACAATACTGTAAAAATCCATTGGGAAATGGATGAGAAACCAGATGATGATGGTGCTAGATTGATTTCTTTCAGTGAAGAACCAGTATGGCTTCCGGATTCATGGAGCATGCATAAAACTGGTCAGATATCTGATGAAGATTATTTTAGAGGATCTGATCCAAAGTTGGTTAACCCAAATGACAGTTTATATTCAGTAAATAAATAAAAAAAAAGGAGAAACAAAATGAATAAAAAATTTAAAATTATTTTTGATGTAACTTTAGCAACTATTGTTGTAGGTGGAACTATTTACTTATGTAGTAAGTATATTCCAAAGATGGCTAACGCTATTGATACTGCTCATAAAAAAGCAGTTGCTAAAAAGGAATTAGAGGAACAGCTTCTTAAAGAGCGCATTAATGCATTTGCTGCAAAGAAATTAGATTTCAAGACTTCTCATAATGATAGTGATATTGCAAAAGCAACATTATCTAATAAGAATATTGATACTAAAGAGGACAGAGCATATCTGTATGGTAAGATGATGAATTACAGAGATAAGATATTAGATCTTAGTTACCGTGATGAAGAAACATTTAACCAAATGGTAGATGAATTAGATGGTATTCTAAATTCTGCCAAAAAGTTAGATAAGGAATCTTTAGATGCTATGCTATTTGCAATGCATGCAGAAGATGAAAGAGCAGCTGCTAAAGCTGCAGCAAAAGCTGCTGAAGAAGCTGAGGCTTTGAAGCATAAGCGTGAACTCGAAATTATAGAGGAGAAAAAGAACAAAGAACTTGCTGTGTATAAGGCAAAGTTGGAAGCTGAACAGGCAAAATTCAAAACCGTTTGCGAAACGATGAAGGATGCTGAAAAGAAAGTTCAAGCTAACGTTAATGTTAAGACTGATTTAGAGGTTTAATATGAGTAAACTAACAAATTTTATAAATAAGAATGATACTAATTTGGTTATTGGCATGGGCATTGCCAGTGGATTTATATTTGGTAGTGCCCTTTGGTACAAAACAGGACAGAAAGTCCAGAACATCTTAAATAATAAAAAAGAGATGTTACAGAGAGAGTTAACTCTCAAAGAAAAAGTGAAGTATACTTGGAAAGTATTTATATTTCCAACTGTCAATACTGTTGCCTCCGCTGCAGCTATAGCCTATGCGACTAAGGTTAATAATAAACGTTTAGCCGCATTAGGTGCTGCATACAATTTAACCGAAATTGCTTTCCAGAATTATATGGATAAAACTAAAGAAATAATCGGTAAAAATAAAGAGGAAGAGATTAAACAATCTATTGCAGAGGAATCTTCTAAAAAAGAAGATAAAAATATTGTTCAAATATTAGCTACAGGTAAAGAGGATATTCTAGTGCATGAGCCACTTACCGATAGATATTTTATGTCGAATTGGGATAAGATTAAGCAAGCTGCGTTAGATTTAAATTTAGATGCTGCTAATAGTTTTGACGGTAAAATTTCGTTGACTCAATGGTTTTATAAGTTGGGTCTTGAAAAAACGGATATTTCAGATGATTTAGTATGGAATATTCAGAAACATGGCAAATATGGTACTATAGATGTAGAACCTGTTGCCCATTTAAATTCAAATAATGAGCCTTGTATAGAGATTCATTATAATGTGCGTCCAGAGTATGACGATTGATATTCTTAGCACGCACTAAAAACAATTTACTTAATGGCAAATTAATTAAAAGGAGGAATAAAAGTATGCCAAACGATGAAGTAATTGATGTAAGACCTGAAGAAGGAGTTAATGTTAATGCGGAGAATGGAGTAGATATGTCTACACCTGAAACTCCAGTAGTAACACCAAAGACTGGAAATGTTAAGAAGGGATTATTAATCGGTGGATTAGTATTAACTGGTTTAGCAGCAGGCTATGGTATCTATGTAGGAGTTAAGTGGGCTAGAAAGAAGATCGCTTCTAAGAAGTCCGCAAAGGCAGAAGCCGATACTCAGGCTGAAGCAACTACTGAGGCAAAGTAAAACTCAGTAATTTATTGCTAAAAAGGTTGAAGGGCTCGCTAAGAGTTCTTCTTCCTTTATTTTTTTAAAAGGAGAAATAGAATGGAAAAGAAAAATGAACCAGTTAAGTTAACTGGCAAGGTTAATGTCAATAAAGAGGGTGAAGGTAAGAAATTTCTTAAGTTATTTTTCACCGGAAGTTTCAAAGAAGCATTAAAATATGCTTTTAATAATGTTTTTGTTCCTTATACAAAGGATGCTATTTGTCGTACAAGTACAAATGTTGTTAATTATTGGGTAAATGGCGATAGGCCATCTATGGAAAATCGAGCAGGAGCTAATAGAGTAAGCTATTGGAGAGATGGTGGTGTAAGAAATACTTATCAAGCTACATCTCCAGCACCAGCTCCAAAGCCAAATAATATATATTCTATAGGGGATTTAAGTTTCGAGGATCGTGGAGATGCTGAAGCAGTATTAATGCGATTGAAAGAATGCATAGATGTATATCATGTAGCAACAGTTGCAGATTTATATGATTTAGCAGGTGTTAAATATTCGTATACCGACCATAATTATGGTTGGACCGATTTATCGAGTGCAAAAGTAGTAAGGAATTTTGATGGGACATATTCTCTAGATTTACCTAGAGCTATGCCTATAAAGTAAAGGAGAAAGAAAATGGATATTAATAAATTAATTAAAAAGGGTCAGTTCAAATTTGAACAAAATAAAGGATTGATATTTACAATCCTAGCAGGTACTTTCGAGATTGCTGCAATTATTGCAATGGCTAAGCAAGCTCCTAAGGCAGAAAAGATTTTAATCCCAGTCAATAAAAAGATTGATGAATTAAAGAATGATATTAAGGATACAGAAAAGATTGCTAACAATCTTGTGAATGTTGAAGAGACTAAGAAAGAAATTAGAAAAACTCAAGCTCAAACATTTGTAAAGTTAGCTAAGACATATGCATTACCTGTTATATTTACAGGAATTTCTTTAGCATTTATGGGCGGTTCTTATAAGGTTATGAGAGATAAGGAGATTGCATTAGGCGCAGCTTATGTGGCTCTTGATAATGCTTATAAGGCATATAGAAATAGAGTTAAAGAAGAAGTCGGAGAAGAAACTGAAAACAAGTTATTCAGAGATATTCGTGATAAAAAGGTAACTCGCCAAGTAGAAGATCCAGTAACTGGCGAAATCAAAGAAGTTGAAGACATGGTTAAAGAAGCAGGTGGAACTGGAGCATACGACTTTATATTTGATGCTGCTTCACTTTTATTTAGTAGAAACGGTAGAGTTAATTATGAAACTTTATCTAATAAGGAAAGAGAATTAACTCAAATTCTTCGTAGCCAGGGCTATATTTATGGTGATACTATAATTGAAATTCTTGGTATTCCTAAGTTTACATTAAGTAAGGATTTATTAAAAGCACTAAGAGTTATCGGAATCATAGATGGTGTTGATGAATATGGTAGACCTAAGAAAGTATTATTAGGAATTAATGATTATGATGGCCATCCAAATGAAATTGGTCAAGAATTATTTGAAGGTGCTGAAAATACTGTATGGTTATCTCCTAACTTTGATGGTGTTATCGTCAACGAATATGTAAATCATATTAGAGATTAGTTAGGAGGAACACGATGAAGAGTGTAATAATTGGTTTGGTATCACTTTTAGCAGGTGGAGGAATTGGATATTTTGTAGGCAATAAAATCGCTACAAAAAAATACAAGGATTTAGCTGACAAGGAAGTTGAATCTGTTAAAAAGTCTTTATCTGAGTATTACGAGGAAAAGATTAATGGAACTTCTAAAGTAAAAAAGGCACCGTCTGATAAAAAAGATGACAAACCTCAAAGAAAAAATAATTTAATGGATAAAGATTCCATAAATTATGAGAAGCTAAAGGAAGAAAAAGTTAATTACGTTAAGTATGCGCAAGCCTATAGCTCTGATTCTGAAGTAAAGGAGGGCAAGCCGGAAGTATTGGCTGAAAAAATAGGAATGCCTTATGTTATTTCGGATGTTGAATATTCTGAAGGAGAGTACAACACTGAAACATTGCATTATTATAAAGATGGTGTGTTATGTGATGATGATTTTAATGTCATTAAGGATGTTAATGGCACTGTCGGAAGTGAGGCATTAAACTCTTTTGGCATTTATGAAGGCGACGCTGTATATGTTAGAAATGATCAACATAAAATTGATTATGAAATACTATTAGAAGATGATGCATATAATAGAGTTGCACCAAGGGAGAATGTTGGCGTATTTCCTGGCGATGACGATGAATAATGATTACCATTGAAGATCAGTATTTTAGTTGGATGCTAGAAAAGATATTTGAAAAAGATACTCAAGAAATAGATAGACGGTTAGCTGTACTTAGAGAATTGAATACAGTGATATTTGAATTCGATATTAATACAGATGAAAATCGTCAAAAGGATGCTCAAGACTTGAGATACCTATTCGGTGATGAATGTGGATATTCTGAAGCTGAAGTTTGTAGAACATTGGATATGCAGGCTCCTACATTACTTGAAGTAATCGTAGCCCTGCTTGTCAGAGTTCAAGAAAGTGTGTTGTATGATTTAGATGTAACAATTACTAATAAAGATATTTTCTTAGACATATTAAAAAGTCTTAATATTGACCATATCATAGGTTCATATAATTTATCTGGGGATCAAGCAACAGATTTCTATAATTCTATTGGTATTCTTTATAGAAGAGAGTATACATATTATGGAGAAGGTGGCTTATTCACAGTTAATAATCCTAAAGATGATATGAGAAATACAGAAATATGGTACCAATTTATGTGGTATTTAAATGAAAAATTAGGAGGAAGATATTTATGAGTAGATTTTTAGAGCACCATCCTTTTGTAGGTTTGGTAATGTTTGGTTTATTATGTGCTACAATTGTTCACACAGCAGATGTGATTGCTAATGGAACTAGAGTGGAGCGTATTTCATTCAAAAAGAAGGAAACTACAGATAAAGAAGAGCCAGTAAAGGAGCAATAATATGTTAGACTTTCTGATGATTTCAACCAGAAGCACAAAACGTGGTGTTGTTGAAATTTATCCGAGGTTCAAAATATGCAAATCCAAGGATTTGATGATTCGAGGAGGCGATTTTTATGCTATCTGGGATGAAGAACGCGGATTATGGTCCACTTCTGAAGAAGATGCTATAAATATTATCGATTCAGAGATAGATAGATATATTCGTGAGCATAGAGATAGTATTGAGGATCACATTCAGCCTTTATATATGTGGGATGCTGATTCTGGGTCTATTGATAGATGGCATAAATTTTGTCAAAAGCAAATGAGAGATGATTACGAGCAGTTGGATACAAAACTGATATTCGCTAATCAAGTGCCTAAGAAAAATGATTATGTTAGTAAAATGCTGCCTTATGCTTTAGAAGAGGGTAACATAAATGCTTGGAAAGAATTAACCAGCATTTTATATTCTCCTGAAGAATTGCACAAGATAGAATGGAGCATAGGTTCTATAGTAACCGGAGATTCTAAAAAGAATCAAAAGTTTTTAGTATTCTATGGACCACCAGGTTCTGGTAAATCTACAATAATAAATTGTATCCAGAAACTATTTGATGGATATTATTGTGTGTTTGATTCTAAAGCATTAGGTAGTGCATCTGCAGCTTTTGCATTGGAACCTTTTAAGGCCAATCCATTAGTTGCAATAGAGCATGATGGAGATTTGTCCAGAATTGAGGATAATACTCGATTAAACAGCTTGATATCTCATGAGAAGATGAATGTTAATGAAAAACATAAGAATATGTATTCTATGAAGTTCATTTCTTTCTTGATATTAGGTACTAATAAACCAGTTAAGATAACTGATTCTAAATCTGGTATAATTAGACGTTTAATTGATGTTCGCCCAACTGGAAAAACATTATCCTTTTCGAAGTATAATAGTTTGATGAAACAGATCGATTTTGAGCTAGGACATATTGCAGCACACTGTCGTGATGTATATTTAGAAGATCCTACCTATTATAATACATATAAGCCTAAATTAATGATGGAAGAATCTAATGATTTTTATAATTATGTATTAGATTCGTTCTCAGTATTTAAGAAAAATGATGGTATTAGTTTAAAGCAAGCTTGGGAATTGTATAAGATATTCTGTGAAGATTCTAAAATTCAGTATCAATTAAATAAACGTGTGTTCAAATCGGAATTAATGAACTATTTCGAGAATTATGATGAGCGTGTTTATATTAATGGTGAGTGGATTAGGAGTTATTTCTCTGGTTTTAAGACTGAAATACTTGAAACTGGAAAAATAGTGAATGAAGTTAAGGAAAAAGAAGAAACTTATACTATAGACTTTAAAGAGCAAAAGTCAAATCTTGATATTTATTGTGCGGATTGTTATGCACAATATGCTAATAGCAATGAGTTACCTAGACAGAAATGGGATAGTGTAACAACTAAGCTAAAAGATATTGATACACATAAATGCCATTATTTAAAGGTTCCAGAAAAACTTATTGTAATAGATTTTGATCTTAAGGATGAGAATGGTAATAAATCATTTTCTAAAAACTTAGAAGCTGCATCCAAGTTCCCACCAACTTATGCAGAGTTAAGTAAATCTGGTGGAGGTATTCACTTGCATTATATTTATAACGGAGACGTTACAAAGATAAGTAGAATTTATGCCGAAAGTATAGAGATAAAAGTATATACCGGAAATTCTTCTTTAAGGAGAAAACTTACAAAATGTAATGATCTTCCGATAAATATGATTACAGGAGGATTACCTATAAAAGAAGAAAAGAAAAAGGATAAAATTAATGTGAATAATTTGGATAGTGTTGAATACAATAAGTATTTGATAAATTTAATAAAGAAAAATCTTAATAAAGAAATTCATGGAGCAACTAAACCATCTGTAGATTTCATTTATAAGATATTAGAAGATGCGTATGAGAGTGGTAGACCATATGACGTAACAAAGTTAAAACCTTTAGTTATTCAGTTTGCCTCTGGCAGTACTAATCAATCTGAATATTGTCTTAGTCTAGTACCTAAGATGCATTTTAAGTCGGAAGAGGGTTCTGAAGATGTAAATGTTATATTAGATACGGAGGAAAAGCCTATTGTATTATTTGATATGGAAGTATTCCCAAATGTAGTATTCTTAAACTATAAGATATTACATGATAAGAATATGTTCCGTATGATTAATCCTACACCAAATGATATTGAGAAATTTGTCGAGAAGTACAGATTAATAGGTTTCAACAATCGTAAGTATGATAACCATATTTTGTACGGAATTATGCTAGGGTATAATAATTTAGATTTATACAAACTAAGTCAAAGTCTCATTATTAATAAAGAGGGTTTCTTTGGAGATGCTTATAATCTATCATATACTGATATTTACGATTATGCATCTAAAAAGCAGTCTTTAAAGAAATGGGAAATTGAATTAGGTATACACCATATGGAATTAGGTTTACCTTGGGACCAACCAGTGGAACCTGCTTTATGGCCAAAGGTATCTGCCTATTGTGATAATGATGTTATATCTACTGAAGCAGTATTTGATGCTACTCAAGGTGACTTTACAGCAAGAAAAATATTAGCGGATTTAGCAGGAATGACTGTAAACGATACTACTAATACCCTTACTACAAGAATTATATTTGGTAATGAGAAGAATCCTCAGCTAGTTTATACTGATTTGTCTAAAGAGTTTCCTGGATATGAATTTGAAAAGGTTTATAACACAGAAACTAAGAAATATGAGCGTCATAATTGGTATAGAGGCGATGATTTAGGTGTTGGTGGTTATGTTTATGCTGAACCGGGTATGTATGGTAACGTTGCATTACTTGATATTGCATCACTGCATCCGCATAGCATAAAAGCTATGAACTGTTTTGGTGAGTATACTAAAAACTTTGTTAGTCTAATGGATACGCGTATTTATATTAAGCATAAGGAATACGATAAGGCAAGAGAATTATTTGGTGGAAAGTTAGCTAAATATTTGGAAGATGAATCCACTGCAAAACAGTTATCACAAGCTTTAAAGATTGCTATCAATTCAGTATATGGTTTAACCAGTGCTGCATTTGATAATCCATTTAGAGATCCTCGTAATGAGAACAATATTGTTGCTCTTCGTGGAGCATTATTTATGCGTACATTACAGGACGAAGTTAAAGCTAGAGGCTTTACAGTTGCTCATATTAAGACAGATTCAATTAAGATTCCTGATGCTACACCAGAGATTATTGATTTCTGTATGAAGTTTGCAACAAAGTATGGATATACTTTCGAGCACGAGGCAACATATGACAGAATGTGTTTAGTAAATGATGCTGTTTATATTGCTAAGTATAAAGATGGTGAACACGCTGGTGAGTGGACAGCTACAGGTACACAATTTGCAGTTCCATACGTGTTTAAGAAATGCTTTAGCCATGAGGATATTTCTTTCGCTGATTTATGTGAAGCTAAAGAAGTTAAGTCTAAGATGTATTTGGATATGGATGAGAACCTTGAAGACCCAACTATATATGAAAATGTTTTAGATTTAAGAAAATCTATTAAACGTTTGCTTGATATTGGTGAGGAAGTAAGGTTAAGTAAAACTAAGAAAGAACTTCTTGATGAGTATTCAGATCTTAGTGATGATGAGTTAAGAACTAAAATTGATAATTGCCATCATTATACGTTTATAGGTAGAGTAGGGTTATTCTGTCCTATAAAAGAGGGTTGCGGTGGCGGTAGACTTGTTCGAGAGCAAATGAACAAGGATGGTTCTATAAGCATGAATGCTGTAACTGGAACAAAAGGTTACAGATGGTTAGAAGCTGAAGAAGTATTAAAGAAGAATATGCAAGATTGTGTTGATATTAGTTATTACAATAAACTTGTTGACAATGCTATTGATGATATTTCAAAGTATGGTGATTATGAATGGTTTGTTTCGGATGATCCATACCAGGAGCCAGTATATATGATGAACCTAGAATACAACATAATGGCACCATTAAAAGATAAAATTGAGCCATTCAAATAGCACGCAGAAAAAACAACTCCTTAAATGAAAAAAGGAGGAATTTATAATGAAAACAAGTACAAAAGTATGGTTAGGTATTGGTGGATATTTAACAGTACAGGCTATCGGAGCTGGCATTGGTAATGCTAGAGTTGATAGAATTACTGATAAATTTAACGCTAAATGCCAAGAAGTAAAGGATTTATTTAATTCTAAACAAAATGAAATGACAGTAGACGAGTATGCAAACTATCTACGAAGAATCGAAGATATTGCTACTAATGTCAGAAGTTATTGGGTTGACAAAGATGCAACTATCTTATTAAGCGTTGGTGCTGTAAGAATACGTAATTATAGCAAAATGGTTAAGGATAGTATGAAAGCTTTGGATAGAATAGCTGATGAGATTCGTGGTGTAATAATCGATGCTGAAGTAGTTGACTAGTTTAACAGCTAGTCTTCTGTTTTTCATTTTGCAAAAAAAAACTTAAATATATATTAAAAGGAGAAAAATTATGAAAGTAGATTTTATTATTGGTAAATTAAAACCAAACAAATTAGCTGAAATATCTGATAAAGATAGAGAGGGTTTAAATGTAGCATTATTTCAATACGGAAAGGTAAATGCAGAATACGGATATTTTCAAGGAGTATGCAAAGCAACAATGGCTTTTGCTACCGCAATTGCAGTGTGTGTAGGAATTGGCGTTGGAATTAAATTATTTAGAAATAAGAAGGAGAAAAGCAATGAATAGTTTAGGAAAGGTTCTATATGAGCAAGCTTTAAAGACAACAATTACATTTGGAGCACCAGGCAGACCAAATGCTGTAGCGATTAATAACGCTGCAATTTATAAGAGAAATTTTAAGGGTGTTGATCAAAAGATTACACCAAAGGATGGCGGTCGTTCTTTCGTAAAGAAGGGTCGTAGATTTACTTTAGCATTAACTGAAGATTTATTTGTTGCATTAACAAATGAAAAAGGAAACTGCTCGTATAATGTATGGGCATTTGGCGGAGAAGAAGATCCTGATCTAAAGTTATATTGTATTGAAGTTATTGTTAATATGGCTTCAAGCTATCCACCTACTGCTCTTTTATACACTGCTAGAAAAGATGGTAAGTGGGATATTTCTGATCCATTAACAGATACTAGTATAGGTGTACTAGATGAGGTAGATTATTTAAATATCGAAAGAGTAGACCTTGTAGTTAACCCTTATGATAAGGATAAGACAGGTAACTTTACTTTATATTTAAATAGTATCAAGATGGCACAGAAGTATATTGAGGATGGCGATGATTATTGGTCCGCTAATACTCATATTGAAAATGAAACACCTAAACGTGGTGATGATCCAAATGTAGATTAAAAGGTAGTGATATTTTATGCCAAAGGTGGTTCTTCGAGCGCATCAAGAAGAAGCATTATTACATATGAAAAACGGATGTATATTAAACGGAGGGGTTGGCTCAGGTAAGAGTTTAACCTCTCTTGCTTATTACTTTGAGAATCAAGGTGGATTACTAACAAGCGATTGTTTAATTCCAATGAAGAATCCTTGCGACCTTTATATTATTACAACTGCCAGAAAACGCGATACGTTTGAATGGGAAGTTGAATTAAATAACTTTGATATGTCGTCTGATATTTCAAAAAATAAATATAAAAATAATATAATCGTTGATTCTTGGAATAATATCCATAAATATGTAGATATAAAAGATGCTTTCTTTATATTTGATGAGCAAAGGGTTGTTGGTTATGGAAAGTGGACACAATCATTTCTTAAGATAACCAAAAGTAATCAATGGATATTATTGACGGCAACACCTGGAGATACGTGGATGGACTATGTTCCTGTATTTATAGCAAATGGTTTCTTTAAAAACAAATCTGATTTCTTGAGAAGGCATGTCGTGTTTTCGCCTTATACAGTGTACCCGAAAGTTGACAGATATGTTAATGAAGGACGTTTACTAAGATACAAGAAGGATATTCTAGTTCCAATGGATTTCAAAAGGAATACTGTTGCAGAGCACATATATTTAAACTGTGATTATGATGTTAATACATATAAGTATATGAAACAAAATAGATGGAATATTTATGAGAATAAACCTATGAAGAATGCTAGTGAATATTGTTCTTGTTTAAGGAGATGCGTTAATTCTTCGGATGACAGGAAAAGAAAACTGCTAAGTATTCTAGAAGATCACCCTAAGGCTATTATATTCTACTCTTTTGATTATGAGTTAGAAATATTGCGAGAATTATTAACTGAAAGTAGAATTATATTTTCAGAATGGAACGGGCATAGACATCAGCCTTTACCTAATGGTAATAAATGGGCATACTTGGTGGAATATGCCGCGGGGAATGAGGGGTGGAATTGTATTCAAACAGATACAATTATATTTTATTCTCTGCAGTATTCCTATAAGGTAATGGTGCAAGCATCTGGTAGAACAGATAGACTTAATACACCATTCCGAACTTTATATTACTATCACTTAAGAAGTATGAGTGATATTGACAGGGCAATAGACGGAAAATTAAAGAAAAAGAAAAAATTTAACGAACGTGATTTTGCACCAATATTTGATGAATAAAAGGAGAAACACAAATGAAAAGAACTATATTTTTAAGTCTACCAATGAAAGGTAGAGAAGATGAAGCAATCAAAAATACTATTGAAGGTATGATAAGAATTATTACAGCGATGTACCCTAATGATGAATTAGAGTTTGTTGAGAACTTTAGTTGTGTACTTACAGATGCTGATATTGCTGACTGTTTGAAGGGTGTTACTAAGCATCAATCATTATTATATTTAGGTAATGCAATAAAAAAGATGGCAAAATGTGATTCTATTGCTGTAATTGACAATCATAATTGTGAGCTTTATAATTATAGAGGATGCTATATTGAAGCTGAGGTAGCTCGTAATTATGGATTATATTTCATAACTGTTAATGATCCTGACGGAAGTATTTTACTTCCTGATATTAAAGCGAAAGTAGAAGAAGAACAACGTAAACTATGCCCTAAAAAGGAAGCTGGCTTTACGTTATTGTAATTAATTAAATTAGATGTTTGTCTGACCGCACGGGGTTTACTGAACCTGTATGACCTCCTATGAGTACAATTTTCCATGTCAAGAAAACACCGATGTAGCCGTGCATGCATCGGATCTGTTTTCCTATTATATATTTACAAACACAGAAGGAGAAACTATGGAAACAACAATAAGATATGATTATGCATTAATTAAGGAAGAAGAAGCTAAGAAAATTCCTGAAACTATGTGGTATCAGCATGAGACTGATAGACAGAACTTTGAATTTTTGAATATTGGTCAATTAACACCTTTAAAAGTACATCATAATACAATTATTAGTGTTAAGCACTACATTACTAAATGTGGTTATTTATATTCTAATTCTAACCCTGATTTTGCAGAAAAAATTAAGGCAAAAGAAAAGGATATTATTGCTAAGATTAAAGAAAGTTATGAGAGTAAAGGTGCTGGTACAAGTAGCAGAAAATTTGATAATTATAAACTAACTGATGAATTTAAGAAAGAACTTAAACATAAGATGGAGAATGAATTGTATAAATCATTCAAACATATTTACAATACTGATGAGAGTTTAAGATCTAATCTTATGCATTTATATTGCGATAGGATAGAAAAGACTATTAATAAAGGTTTGCCTTTAGAACAACAAAGAAGTGTTAGATTTGAATATTTACCTGCTTCCTTAGGTTACGATGTAGATTGTTATAAGATTGTTGCGGAAAGGGTTTAAATAGATATATGACTAGATATGAATATTATATTAAGGAAACAAGAGGAGGAAAACTAAGACCTGAAGATCTTAGGGTCATACTTATATTTGGAAGAAACATTAATTATGTTACCCAACTTGAAAAACAAGAAGCGCATACATTAATTGATGCTAAACACATTAATCT
>Ga0326512_10000520_pt1 | contig 34098 bp, 69 predicted proteins | sample 1_2617_0518_D_FD_203652 | JGI IMG/M metagenome (GOLD analysis project Ga0326512, IMG submission 203652) | Bovine rumen microbial communities from UC Davis, California, United States - 1_2617_0518 | ecosystem: Host-associated > Mammals > Digestive system > Stomach > Rumen | place: USA... | reverse complement strand
ACGCGCGCCTATCCGACCGATGCTGGTGCAGACCTGCGAACCCCGTTCGACTTCATGCTCTGGGGCCACAGCTCGTTCAGCGTCGACACTGGCGTGCACATCGAGCTCCCGCACGGGTACTACGCACGGGTCGCGTCAAAGAGCGGCCTCAACGTCAAGCATGACATCATTAGCGAGGGCGTCATCGACGAGGGGTATTCGGGCTCCATCGTCGTACGATTGCACAACCTGAGCAAGAACCCGCACATGTTCGCAAGGGGCGACAAGATTAGCCAGCTCATCATCGAGCCAGTGGCCTATGCGTCGTTCGAGCAGGTGGACAGCGTCGTCGGCGGTGACAGGGGAGTTTCCGGCTTTGGTTCGACGGGAATCTAGCCGCCATGTCGCGCAACTACCACTCGCGCGACTATTACGAGGGCTACAACAGGCGGCGCACCGAGGTGCGGGAGGCCAAACGGAAGAGGAAGGTCAGGAAGGTCATCCGCGAGGAGGAGCGCAAGAGGTGCGCCGCCGCCGAGAGGTTCGGGAGCGTTGCGTACTGGCCGTGCACGAGGAAGAAGCGATTCAAGAGGCGCGTCGATGCCGCCAGCTGGGTGAGGAAGCACCCGCAGTTTAAGGGCCTCAGCATCTACCGATGCGAATACTGCGGTGGGTGGCACCTCACCAGCCATCCGAAGGTCGACGAAAATGATGACGCCGAACCACAATATATAGATTCAGAATAGAGGTAAACCACAATATATGGTATCCTCCCATGGTCAGAACGTTGGCGGGAGGGCCATTGACGGTACGTGACGTTCTTGAGGCCGCATTCGAGGCGGCAGTCGAAATCAGGCGCATCGAGGAACAGGCCGAAATCAGGCGCTCCGCAATCGGGGTGCAGGGGCACAGCTATGGGATGCACGCCAAGTCAGGCATCTTCGACCCGTCGAGGAAGGTCATCGACCTGATGGACTGGGAAACGGAGATGGTCAACGCCGAGAACCTGCAAGAGCCAATCGAAGAAGCCTACGAGATTGTCGCGGGAATAGCCACAATCTCGGACGACTCGACCGTGGAGGTGCTGACCAGGAGGTATCTCCAGGCGGAGTCTTGGGTCGACATCGCACGCGACATCGAGCGTCGCACCGAGAGCTTCAGGCGACTCAACAGGGGCGAGCAGGTCCAGTGCCTCAAGGACGCCATGAACCACAGCATCAGCCAGTGGGAGTCGATCGGAATAGCAAGGCTGAAGGAGATGGGCCGTGAGTAGTGCCATGAGCGTCGACGAAGCGAAGCGGAGGTTCCGACCGTTCGTCGACAAGGAAACGCTTGAGGTGATTGACGGGATGGACGAGGGCGACCAGGCGTACTTCTGGACGTACATGGGCGAGACCGTGCCGCGCAGTCTCGCGAAGTCCATCCTCGACGAGATGGAGCGCGGCATCGCGGAGGGCATCAGGCGCGGCCTCATATCGATGCCCGAGGAGCAGGACGCCATGCCGTTCAAGTATGCGGAGGACCGCATGCGCCCTGGGTCATGGTTCAGGCAGACGTGCATCTAGCGATGGAGGGGTCGATGGCAGACTTTCATGTACTCAGGTGCGTCAAGAGCATTGACGCCTGTCCAGAGCTGTCCGTTGGCGACAGGCTCTGGAAGGTGGCGTCGGAAATCTGGCCTGGCGGCTACGAGTACGTCGTAACCCACAGGCTGGCCGACCGAGCAGTCATCAAGTTCCGCGCCGACCACCTCGACGACTGCTTCGAGCTTGAGGAGGTGCCTGTCGAGGACTACATGAAGGGGGAGTGGAAGTGGACCTAGACCCCATCAGCCTCATGCCGGAGGCGTTCCTCAACGAGGAGGACATGAAGCTGCTCGACAAGGTCTTCGACCGCATCGCGACCGAGAGCCGCTGGTCCAACAAGGACGTCGCGAGGGCAATCACGAGGCTCATTCACTACATCGTCGGCAACGGCGACAGGAGCAGGAAGTAGGTGCCATGAAGGATCACAGCTCAAGCATTGCAGGCGGTGGGACCAGCATCTTCACGTTGCTGACGGTGCTGTTCATCGGCCTGAAGCTGACGGGGTACATCGATTGGCCCTGGGTTTGGGTGCTCGCACCGCTCTGGGCGCAAATCGTCCTTATCATCGTCCTCGGCTTCGTCGTCGTCCTGTACGAGGTCGTCAGGGCGAACAAGCGGTGGCGTTTGTAGTACAATTGTTCGTAGGACGTCAGAACACGTCCTGCCCAACGGGATGTAGCTCAGCTGGCTAGAGCGTCGGACTGTCTCTCCGAAGGTCGCGGGTTCGAGCCCCGTCATCCTGCCCACTGGAACGTAGCTCAGCTAGTAGAGCACTGGTCCGTTAAACCAGGGGTCGTGGGAGCGAAGCCCACCGTTCCAGCCATCTTCCTGTTCGTCTAGCGGCTAGGACATCGGATTCTGGTTCCGATAACGTAGGTTCGAGTCCTACACGGGAAGCCAACGGATGCGTGCCGGAGTGGTAACGGAGCGCCCTGCTAAGGCGTACACGGCGCAAGTCGTGCGTAGGTTCGATCCCTACCGCATCCGCCATATCGCGGTGTGGAGCAGTGGTAGCTCGCTGGCCCCATAAGCCAGAGGCCGCAGGTTCGAGTCCTGCCACCGCCACCAAGGAGCGAACCCCCGGCGCCTCTCGACGATGCGAACTTCCGGGGGTGTTCTCATCTTTGGACGCATCGTGCGGCGCCATCCACATCGTCGCCACATACGACGACGCAAACGTGTCGTACCCGTGTCGTATCATATGCATGTGGCGGGTACCGCAGCGTGACGTTACTTCTAATTTGGGATTAGACCGCGTCTACGTCACGCGACAATCGTCCTAGCCACGCCTGAAAACCGAATACTGGCAGGCGCGTACCGAAGCCGCGTGTTTCATCATAAGTTCGAATCTTATACACTCATCCCTTCTTTGAGAGTCTGGCACTGGTCGCCAAAGACACACGGCGCAACTTGTCGCAGCCTGCCAACGGCACCGAAGCGTGCCCCGCGTACCGTAATGCAGAAATCCTTCAAGCCTTGAAAGCCTGTTGTCCTTGGTTCGAATCCAAGCATGGCCCGAATGGGCCGTGTAGCTCAGAGGGTAGAGCACAGAAAAAAAGAGTCTGCATGCCAATCGTCGTCGGGGCACGCTTTTTTGAAAGGAGCGCAAATGGCAACGTACAACGTCAGCACCAAGGGCCGCATGAGGACCGAGAACAGGTCCGGCCACGCGGCATACATGATGGATGATCGAACCAAGCTGGTCACCATGGCCCTCACCACAATGCTCGGAGAGCCGAAGTACTACGGCGACACGACCGACGAGTTGATTGCCCTCGCCGAGACGCTCTGCCGCAACGGCGACGTAGGCTTCGTCGTAAGGCTCGCCGTATGGGCGCGGACGATGGGCAACCTCCGCTCCGTGAGCCACGCGCTCATGGCGGTGGCCGCGCGCGTCGGCTCCGGGAAGAACGCCGACTGCACGAAGCCGTCTCCCGTGCGTGCCGGAGCCCGCATCATCGCCTCCCAGCGCGGCGACGACGGCACGGAGATGCTTGCGGCCTACTTCGCGCTCTACGGCAGGGGCAACCCGAACGCGCTGCGCAGGGGCATTCGAGACGCGCTTGAGGCCTCCAAGCCGTTTTCGCTCGCAAAGTACCAGTCCCGCAACAAGGCGGTGAAGCTTCGCGACACCCTCCGCATCACGCATCCAAACGCATTCCGCGACGACACGACCGAGGCGATGGGCAAGGTCGTCGACGGCACGCTTCCCGTGCCGAAGAGCTGGGAGACCGAGCTGTCCGAGCGCGGCAACACAGCAGAGGTATGGGACGAGCTGCTGGCCGAGCGCAGGGTCGGCATCATGGCCGCCATCCGCAACATGCGGAACATCATCCAGTCCGGCGCCGACATCCAGCCCGTCCTCAGCATGCTCTATGACGCCGAGACGATTCGTCGCTCCCGACAGCTCCCGTTCCGCTTCTACAGCGCCTACCGGGAGCTTCGCAGTGCGGGCCTTGCCACGACTTCGATTGCGAGGGCCCTCGATGCGGCGATGGTCCACGCCTGCGGCAACGTCGAGCGACTGCCCGGCAGGACGGCCGTGCTGATTGACAGGTCCGGCTCCATGGGAAACCGCGTGAGCGCGAAGTCGAGCGTCGTGTGCTCCGAAATCGCTGCGGTCCTCGGCGCCATGTCCTCGTACATCAGCGACGACGCATGGGTGGCAGAGTTCAACGGCTCGGCCAGAGTCGTGCCCATGGCCGGCATGGGCATCATCAGCGACGCGTCCCTCGTCTCGTTCCCCAGTGGGGGCACTGACATGGCATGCGCGTTCGACCTGCTGCGCGAGTCCGGATACGACGCCAACAGGGTCGTCGTCCTCAGCGACAACGAGGTCAACGGCGGCTACTGGCACGACAACAAGAAGGTCATCCAGTCCGAGCTCGACAGGTACCGAACCAAGGTCGGCCATGACGTCTGGTGCCATGCCATCGACCTCCAGGGGTACGGAACCCAGCAGTTCATCGGGCCGAAGGTCAACATCATCGCCGGATGGAGCGAGCAGGCCCTCCGATTCGTCGGCATGGCCGAGCGTGGCTTCGGCTCCATCGTCGACGAGATTGCCAGCATCGACCTGTAGGACGCCGAGAAGGCCCAAAAGAGCACCCGACAGCAGAGAACCGCTCGCTGTCGGGGGCATTTGCGTGCTGCGGCTGGCTGGAATGCGCGTCAGACGACGAAAATCGTAGTCAAAACGGCCTAAATCCAGAGAAGTGAGCGGTAGATGCCGTCGAGCTCGGCCCAATCGACCCTCTCGCGATGCCTGATTTGCCGGATTTCGTCGGGAAGAGCCTCCAGATTGGCAAAAATCCAGTTGTCGAGGCCAGAATCGTGCCCCGCGAGGCCGTTTTCCTTGCCAGAGAGCTTCCTTTCGAGCAGATTCTCGACAGCGGGGCGCAATTCTGGCAAGAGAATGGCGTTGACGAGCTCTTCGAACGGCATCGGAGCGGGCGAGAACCGAGAAATCGACCACTTTGCGGCAAGAATCGCCCGAATGATGTACAAATACTTCTTCGCAGACACCAAGTCGCCGTTCAGGTACCTCAAATCGTGCTTCTTCGCCATCCCGTAGTAGTGCCATGCGCTTGCGGGAGGGTCGAAGCACCTGTCTCGGAGCCCCTCGACCTCCGAGAAGCGGGATTCCTTGCGATAGACGGTCGTGGAGCCGAGCCATTCGATGGCTGAGGGGTTCGAGCCGTGCAAAAGTCGCATGAATTTGGCCAGATCCCATCCGACCATGTCCAGCTCGACACCGATTGGCGAGTTTTCAGCCTCGACGGCATGCTCGATGACGTCCCTGGGTGTCTCAAGGCTGAGATAGTCGGTAATGGGCCTCACATAGACGAACCTGACGTCGAAATCGCTGTCTTCTGACGCGAAACCCCATGCGCGGGAGCCCGATTCGCATGCGAACACGACCCTGACGCCGTGAACCTGCTCGATGGTGGCCAGTTCGTCTGAAATGGTGCTTCTGCTTGTCATTTTTCACCTATTCTTGGTCGTATGGCCCGATTACGAGGCCTTAAATTGGCTCTTATCGATTTGTGTTTGCGCAGGTAGAGGGCTTAGAGTCGTTTTCCTGCAATTTTATCATTTATTTAACAAAAACATGCTGAAAGAGGGATGGAATGGAGCGTCTTGACTCTTATCGCGTGATTCGCGCCAACGGATACGTCGGAATCAGGGACAAGTTCGGCATTTGCGGCGAAAAGGACGCCATCGTCCCCGAGCACAGGCTTATCGCGTCGCTTTTGATTGGCAGGCCGCTGGAGGACGGCGAGGTCGTTCACCATCTGGATCTCGACCGTACGAACAATTCCCCAGACAACCTCGTTGTGGTCAATAGGGGCGAGGGAGATACGTTCCATCGCGACGGGAGCACCAAGGCCAGGAAGAAGGCCAAGAGGCAGATTCGCTTTGATGGACGGACGCCATATCTCAAGATGAAGTGCCCCTGGTGCGGAGGAATCTTCTTCAAGATGCGAAGCCAGTCGGTTCTGGCGCATGACAACAAGCTCCACGTCAACTGCTGCTCCAGGTCGTGCGCGAACAGGCTCCATGAGGCCGTCGAGAGCGGACACTGCCATGACCTCAGCCGTCGTGTCAGAGAAAATGTGGTGTGCGAGTTCAATTCCAACACGCCGTTCATGGAACGCTACGTCAAGGGGCAGTATCCGCCCTCGTGGCACATCGACGACGACGGCGTACTTCACGACGACTAGCCTGCCTTGCGGTCTAATGCCCGGTTTCGCTGCGGCGGGCGATTTCCGCCCCGATTCGATGGACGACGCCGACCACGAGGGCGTTTCCCATGCAGAACGCCCTCTGGCCGTCGGTCATGCCGACGTTCGTCCAGCCTGCGGGGAATCCCTGGAGCTGGTCGAGCTCGTCGGGCACGAGGCGGCGATGCCTGCCGTCCTGGATGATGATGTGCTTGAACCTCGACGCCCCTCGACCGCCCTCGCCGGTCAGAATCGTCCGAGACGGGTTGGTGAGGAGGTCGGGATAGGCCATCGAGCCCTCGGAGTACCAGTACCTGTGCCCATTCTTTGCCACCCGCTCCTCGCGCTTCGCCCCCTTGAGGTACTCCCACCTCGGGAGCTGCTCGTCGGGCACCCAGTACTCTTCGGGCACGTCGGAGGAGTCGACGAGCACGTCGCCAAGGACGCGCCTCTCGCCAGCATAGGCCTCGCTGATGCGGCTCGTCGCCACGTGAAAACTCACGCAGCATCCAGCCTCAAGGAACGGGGAGACCTTGTAGCTCTCCCACGACTGCGTGATTTCGTATGGGTCATGGGCGATGTCGAACTCGTTCGGGTCCATGATGTCCTGCACGGGAAGGGCGGACGCCATGACGCCGGAGTTGAGGCGGTCTGTCGTATCCCAGGCCGCATCCCTCTCCGCATAGATGTACACGCGCTTGCGCCGCTGCGGGAACCCGTACTCGGCGCTGTTCACGACGCGCCACTCGACGGCGTAGCCGAGGCTGCTGAGGCATGCGAGCATGATTGCGAAGTCGCGGCCTCGCTGCCCAGCGGGGCTCTTGAGGAGCCTGTCCACGTTCTCGAAGAGGCAGTACTTCGGGGACTTGAGCCTAAGGAAGCGGTAGATCTGCCACCAGAGGACGCCCTTCTTGCCCTCGATGCCGCCAGCCTGTGAGAGGGGGCGTGCCGTTGAGTAGTCTTGGCACGGGAAGCCTCCGACCACCATGTCGACGTCGGGAATCTCCGCCTCCCCACGCTCGTATGCGTCAAGAACGTCCTCAATGTTCTCGTTCACGCATGAACCATCGCCGAAGCGGTTCGTGTAGCAGCGCCATGCGAACTGCTTCGTCTCAGTTCCGGGCGGCTCCCACTGGTTCGCCCACACGGTGACGTACTCGCCCGCGCCGGGCATGTCGAAGTTCGGATTCTTGTCGCTGTGATAACCGTCCAGGCCGAGCCTGAACCCGCCGACCCCAGCAAAGAGCTCGGCTACCTTGATTTCGTTGGACACGTTTCTCCAATCGCTTCTGTGTCCTGCACTGACATTCAATTGTAGGGGACCGGTCGGACAGAATTGGCATCCAATGCCGCTGCATCCATCCTCGCGTCACCAGATTCCGCTAGATTCTGACTACGCGGCCGACCTTCCTTCGCCCGTGAGTCTCAAGCTCGATTCTGAACGTTCTCGGCGCCCCTAGGCCGACTATCATTAGCGGCGCCGTCAGTATCTGCGACAGCGGTTTAAGGTACTGCACGTAGTCCTCGAACGTTCCGACGGCGCTGTCGAAGCCTCCGGCCTCCTTCAGCTCCTGCGTCGCAGTCACAATCACGCCCCCGTTTGCCTGCACGGCCTTCAGAACGTGGTTCAGCTCGCTTGCGAGCGTCGGTTTGAGCATGTTCCACGATATGTCCGAGCGATGGTTGAATGCGACCTCCATGCAGAGGTGCCTTTTCGTGAAGTCGAGGCGCCATACGCCCTTCGATTGCTCGGCATACTCCCTGTCTGCGAAGATGAACGACTCGGGAGTCCATCCACGGGCTACCATCCGTCGCTTTATGAGCCTGTTTATGGCCTGCGAGATGGATTTTGCCTCTCTCGGGTTGTTTTGGAACTCGTCTATGACGTCCTCGTCGCTGATTTGGTCGATTGCGTCGCAAATTTCGAGCCATTCGGCCCTGAGTTCGTCACGACCGCTGAAAATGAGGTCGGCGTGACGGTGGGGATGTATCGTGAACTCCATTTTTGACGCTTTCGTCCGTCTTTCCGTGCTCAGAGGACGATTTTAGCGGCCGAACGAGGCCGGTTGCTCATTTTTCGACGGGGATTGCCGCAAGCGGAGCCAAAAATGGCGAAAAGTGTGTCGAAAACTCGTCAGTTGACCCTGATGTACACGATTTCGGTGTTTAGGTCGTCCTTTTTTGGCATGTGGACGACGTTGTCGCGCCCAAACTCGTTGCAAAGCCACTTAATGCGGCTGGCTACGCCATTTTTCGTGCTGTAGACCCGAGATCCGGTCCAAAGCGGGTTCTTGTATCCCCGCATCGACGAAACCGTGCGCTCAATCGTCTGATATGACATCCTCACCCCTCCTTCGCTTCGCTTTTGCACCTGATGACGTACCTTTCGCCCGTGTAGCCCTCGTTGAGCTTCCTCATGGCCTCCTTGGCCTCGATTTCGCTGGTCTTGAGGTACGTGACGTGCTGATAGCGCCTGTCACGCCATTCCAGCAGCTCGTAAGTGCTCATGTTGCCTCCAATTCGCTGCCTGAGTGCCTAAAACGCCTCTTGCAGCAGCTTTCTGCTGCTTGCGTGCCCTTCCGCGACGATTTGCGAGCCATGGACGAGCCTGATGTGCCCCATGGACCATTCCGTGCCGCGATTCTTCCATTCCTTCGGTGCGAGGAACCACATTCGCTTGCGTCGAGCCCACTTGAAGCCCAGCGCCTTGATTTGGTCCCTAAATTCGTACGTATTGCCGGAAAGCCAGATGAAGCTGCCGCAGATCTCGATTCCGACGCCCTCGAACCCGATGACGACGCCGATGATGTCCGCAAACCGCTCCGTGACCTCGTCTGGCACGTCCTGCCGCTCGTCCGTGTAGACTGAGCCCTCCTTGCTGGTCTTGACGTTGAAGTTGTGCCTCTTGAGGTAGTCCCACTCGGCGTTCACGCGCTTCATGGCCTCCTCGCTGCCGCCCCTGTCTGGATGATGCATAAGGACGAGCTTGTGGTACTGTCGCTTGCACTCGTCTATCGGAGTCTGGAAGTTTGCCTTGAAATAGGTGAACTGCACGGCGTATTCCCCCTTGTAAACAAAGAAGACCCCGAAGGGCCTCTTTTCTCGCTGCTTTTTCCGCCACCTAGATGTGGTAATCAATCAGGTATGCCGTGCAGTTCTGGTACGGCTTGATGAAGCGCTCCTCGAACTCGTCGGACCAGTGCTCGTCCTTGACGAACTGTCCGAAGGGGTGCTCGTCGTTGGCCAGGTCCTCGCGGAACGTCTCGCAGTCGTGCCACTCTCCGAACGGGTCGAGCACGCTGTAGACGTCCGATGGGACCTTCGTCAGGTCGCTGACGAGGGCGATGTCGTAGTGACCGCTCTCGTCTGGGCCGTCCGGCCCGAACCACGACCGCTCGCCATGCCTGCCGTCAGTCGCCTCAAGGTGCCCGTACCAGCGTCCGCCTATCTGGTACCAGTCCCACTTCGCGTCTGGGTTGTACCAGTACCCGTCCTCATCCTGCTCGACCTCGTTCTCCTCAAAGAACGGGTCGAGCATCTCGTCGGGTGATTGTCCGTTCGAAATCAGAAGAAGAGAGAAGTGCATGGTTAGTCCTCCTTGAATCGCTTGGTCAGCTCATCCTGCACGTACTCGTCGATTGCATCCCAAAGCGCGTCGCACAGGACGTCGTACTGGCAGGGGAGCTTCTCGTAGAACCACCTGTGGAATGCGGTCCCGAACTCTTCGTCACTCTCGGACATGTTGTCAAGAATCTTGACCAACGCCCTGTCAACGTCTTCCTTTGTCGCCCTTGAATCGATGGGCCAGTCAACGAAGTCGTAGTAGCAACGGTCCTCTGCGTTGAGACAGTCAGTGTCGATGACAATCTCGAATACCTTCTTTGCCACAGCTAGTCCTCCAAGTTGTCGTTGTCGCCGTAGTCTACCCAGCAGTTGCGGCCATCCTCGTCGAGGATGTCGAAGGCGAGGCCCTCGATGTCCCAAAGCCACTCGCGCCGAGTCTCGTAGTCGTCCGTCCACTCAATCTGCTTGGTGTCTCCGTTCCAGCAGTAGTGGATGTGGTACTTCTTGTCCATGTGGTCTCCTTCCGTGTCTCTCATTCGGAAATCAGGTCGCCAACGGTGCGTGCGACCCCGATTGCGATGTCGTCGGCGTCCCAATAGTCACCGGCTCCCTCGTCGGCGTAGATTTCCTCCATCTGCTCGATGCTCTCTCGCATCTCGGACGCCGTGTCGACAGGGATGAAGGTTCCAGGAAGCTCGCGAATCACCCAGCGGTCCTCGCCGCAGTCGAGGTACGCGTCGCGCTCGTTGACGAATCCAATCCATCCGACGCTGTCGCCCCACTCGTCGACGCCCTCCACGTCGCCGTCCCTGTTCGCCAGCGCGTAGCCGTAGTTCGCGGCGCACTTGGCGAACTGGTGCCGCATCTCCTTGCGGGCGGACTCAAGGGTGGGGAAGACCTCGACTTCGTTGTCGAGGCTGAGGGTGTTGTAGTCAGAGTAGATGAGAATGAACATGCTAGGCCTCCTTAGCGTAGCGGTTGATGTCCTCTGCCGTCAGCGTTGCTTCGCTGCTGTCGTCTGCCCTTATGACGTCGATGAGCTCTGTCGCATACAGGCTCACCGCATAGTCGACGTAATACTTCATCCGAGCCTCCTTTGCCCGATGCCTAGACCCTGCACGCCCTCTCGTCGGTGATGCCGAGGTCGTGCCACTCTTCCAGATTCGTGCCGAACATCCAGTCATACGTACTGACGGCATAGCCCGGCATCCAGTCGCTATTGTTGCCACCCTCAAACCAGTCCATCTGGAGAACGTCGATGGCCACGTGGTCGAAGTTCCTCCCGTTGCCGTGGGTCTTGAACCAAAGGGCCATGTCGCGATCCACCCAGCCCGCATATGCCCTCGCCTCTCTGATGCTGGTGAAGAAGCAGTCGATGGGACTCACGTCGGTGCCCTGCTCGTTCTCCCAGAACCAAGCGTCGAGGCAGCGGACCTTGCCGTCCTCGATGTAGTTGTCGAACACGATGGTGTCAATGCGAAACAGCGGGCCGCACTCGCCAGTGTAGCCCGCTGCGAAGACGTCATTCAGAGTCTTGAACATCATGTCTAACCCTCCTTGTTGTACTTGTCCTCGTTGATGCTCGCGTTCGTCACCCAATAGGCGAGCGTGTAGCGGCTACCGCACGCCTTGCAGACGTTCGTGTAGTAGACCGCACCGAAGTCAAAATCATTGCCGATGTACTCGACGTCATGGCTGCCGCACAGTGGGCAGCAGCTGTCGTCGTCCACGCTGACTATCGTTCCAGTCAGGTTTCCTGCCATTCCTACTCCTTCGTCTCGCTCCAAATCCAGCAGCCGTTACCGATTGGGTAGAGACGCATGCCGTCGACGTCCCTCCCGACAAAGCGTTCGACGCGCTCGTCAAATTCGTTCATGCAGTCGAACGCGTCGCTCTCTGCGTCATAGACGAGGCTGTCTTCGCAGAACTCGTGCAGAGCGTCGTTGATTGCCGGAACGTCGTCCGCCTTGAAGTACGGGCAGACGAACCCGTTCCACACGACGCTGGTGTCTGCGTATGCCCGCACCTTCCCGTAGCCATCGAGCGTCACGTCAATCCACTTGTACGTCATCGTCTCCTCCTTGATTCGCGGTTCCTTACTCAGCTGCGTGCCATGTCAGCGGGGCCAGCCGTATGCGAGCTGCATCACAGGGAAGCTGCTCGTGTAGTCGTAGCCGCCGTAAATCTCCTGAGGGTCGTCCGTGTCGTCGAATATCAGAACGTCGTCGTCTGTGACGCTGCCCCATCCGTAGCGCCTGCACCAATCCCTCACCGCAGGGACGTCGAATGCCTCCTTGGGGAACTCGGTGGCGTCCTTGCCATGCGTGTCGAACGCCATGATCCAGCCGCCATCGCATTCCATCTCGAATGCGACGATGCGATAGCCGAGGGCACGGTATGCGTCCAGCTTGCGGACGAACCTCGTCCAGTCGGTAGCCGTGAGCTCGTCCTCGAACGCCTCGATTACCTTGTTCCTGCTCTCGTCTGCGTAGACGGGGCCGATGTTGATGCGATACATCGGGCCGAGCTCGAACAGGTCGGCCTCGTCCAAGGTCACGCGGCGGAGCACGGTGCATTCCGTGCCGTTGTACTGCGTGAGGTCGGACTGGTAGGTGTTGAATACCACGGTGTCGTCCGTCTTGAAGTGCCAGTTGAGGTCGGTGTCGGGGTTGAAGGTGTTGGGGTCGTAGCAAATCATCGGTGCTCCTTCCTAGTGGTTCTTCTCAGTGAGCCGAACCTGCACGAGCATCCCGTCGTCGGGGTCCCAGTACTCGCCGTTCCATGCGGGGCAGCAGACTTCGTTGACCTCGAAGTCACGATGCGTGCCGTCCTTCTCGTGCTGGTAGATGACTACGTCCTTCTCAAGCAGGTAGTACGGGGTCTCCTTGAGGAGGTTGAGCAGGTCAAGCCAAGTCATGGTTGGCTCCTTTCTATCGTGAGCAGGTGAGGTTTCGGATGCCTATGCGCTTGATGTACTTCCGTGCGCGTTCGGCACCCCTGACGAACTCGTTGCTTGCGTTGCTGTTGTAGATTTCCATGTACGCCCTGTCTGCGTCGTAGTAGTCATAGGCGAGGCGCTTCATCGCGTGGTAGCCGCGCCAGTAGGTCTTGCGGTCTGTTGTGTTCACTCGTCCCTCCTTGAAAGGCGGCGGCCCGCCCTTGCAGGCAGGCCGCCATGCCATCGTCGTTATGACTTGAGCGTGAGTTCTTCGACTTCGAAGACCTTCTCGCTCACGAGGAACGACGCAATCTCGTTGAGGTTGTCGACCTCCTTGAGTGCGGCGTCCATCGTTGTGTACGCCCCGAAGAGTCGTGGCGTGTCTCCCTTGGCCCAGATGACGTAGATGCTCTTGTCCATGTGGCTGACCTCTGCCTTCTCGATTTGCTTCGCTTCCGTTGCCGTTGGCTGCTTGACCTCGACGGGCTTCGCAGGCTCGACCTTGGGTGCGGGCTGCTTGCTGCGCAGCTCGTTGCACCACGACCGCCACATCTCTGCCGCTGCGCCGGCGTTCGCTGCCATGAAGGTCCTGCTGTTCGCCTTCCCGGCGACGATGCAGGTGCCTTCGTAGCGGTGCGGGTCGCTCGTCGAGGTCAGTCGGCCGTTCTTCTTGTCTCCTGCTACCACGCATTCTCTGTGGGCCACGCTGTCTCCCTTCGCTTGCAGCTCGCGCTGCGCCTTGACAATCTTCGTGATGCTGCTGACGGCAATCCCGTACGCCTCGGCTATGTCCTTGCGGCTCTCGCCAATCTGGCAGGCTTCGTAGATTTCCTTGCGCTGCTCAGGTGTAAGACGCTTTCCCTTGGGCACTCTCTCCTCCTTACTCGGCGACGCCGAACCACTCTGGGTAGCTCCTCACGAGCGACCCCGCATACCCGCCACGGTTCGCGCTCTGCACGACGGCCTCGATGACCATGTCGCAGAAGTCGAACCAGCTCTCTTGGCTCACGTAGTCGTAGTGATGGCGGATGAACTCGATGATTTCGATTGCCTGCTGCTTGTCCATTTCCCCTCCTAAAAGAAACGACCCGCCGTCTTGGCGGGCCGTACTACCGTGCGTTGGGTTGTCTGACGTTGACTACTTCTTGAGGTTTTCCTCAAGAACCTCGTTCAGCTCGTCCTCGTCGACGGTCCAGTAGCGGTTGCCGTCGCCGCACAGCGCCGTGGCGTCCTCGATGATTCCATCGACGTCGTAGTCATCGACAAACTCCCCGAGCAGCACCTCAAGCTCGTACTGTTGGAACTGCTCGACCTTCTCGGCCCATGCGAGGTGTGTGTCGGTCTCCTCAAGAAGCGCCGATGCAAGCTCGTCGGCCAAGTCCTCGACGGACCCGAACCGCACGGGACCGTTGCTAGTCCAGTCCATGCCGCCGTCGCTCCAGCGGATGCGGTAGTAGCCCTCGCCTTCCCACTCCATGTCGGCGTCGTGCTTCGCGTTGTCTCGGAACATATCGTAAGCAGCCATTGTCTTCCCCCAAATCGTTAGATGAGGTACTTTGCCCCCACAGGGCCTTCCCTCAGTGCGAACACGTCCTTCTCCCTTCAAACTCGCTAGATATTCAATCCAGCATAGGAGTCCCTCTCGTAGTCGAGGAACTCCCAATACTCACGCTCATGCCGCATCGCAGCTTCCCTTACGCTGTCGGGTAGGGAGTCGAAGCCGGCAATCGTTACGGGATCGTCGATAGGGAACTCGTCGTGCTCGTCGTATTCCTCGACCTCAATCCATGCGGAGTTGTATACGATTGTGTCAAGCCCGCGCTTCGTGCGGATGACCTCGTAGGGCTTCACCCAAGACCCGACCACCTCGTTGAGGCGGCCAAGCGCGTCTTCCATCGTGTCGAACACCTCGCCGAGCAGCTCGACCGAACCGTCGCGCTTCGTCACATATCGCTCGTCTTGCTGAACGAGCATCATCTCGGTCTCATATACGACATACTTCTTCTTTTCAATGTCGCTAAGGGTGTTTGCGCTCATCTTTACTCCTTTCCAAGCATCCTCTTAACATCGTCTGACGTGAGCGACACGTAGTCTGGGTCGTTCGCCTCGTCAACGGCATACAGCTCGGTGCCTGCATTCGCATCAAGCTCGTGTGCGGCATTGGCTATGAGCTCCCAAAAGGCGGGCACTCGTTCAAGCTCATTGCAGATTGAATAGGCCTCATCAATGTCCTTGGCCCTGATGTTCACGTCAACGTAGATGCTGCGCACGTATTTGAGTGCGTAGGTCTTATCTGCCATCTCTAGCTCTCCTTGTTGAATCGTCCGTCGTTCATCACGTGGACCCACGAAATCCAGTAGGTCAGGTTGTAGTCGCTGCCACAGTCGCCGCACGAGTACGTCCTGACTATGACGCCGGGGTCCTCCTCCTCGTCGTAGCTCACATAGACGTTGTTGCTGCCGCACACTGGGCACGTGCCGTTCCACGGGTCGTTCTCCTCGACCTTCCACAGTCTCTGAGTGAGGTTCTTGGTCTTGTCGATTGCTTCCATTTCTCTTCTCCTTACTCGCCCACAAGCTCCACTTCGGTTCTCATTACGATTCCTTTCTCTCTGCCAGTGCAAAGCAAACGACCCACCGTGTAGGTGGGCCGTCGTGCCGTGCGCTGCCGTCCTATTCGTCAGCCCAGTAGGTCCAGTACTGGCACTTGCTCAGCCCATAGCGCTTGAGGTACGTCTTCAGGCGCTTGCAGAACTTCAGCTGCTCCTCGAAGCAGACGCGGTAGTACTCGTGCAGCTCGTCCTCCGTGAGCTGACGCCACCCCTGACGCTCGCACCACTCGTGGTCGTTCCGGTGCTTGCCACAGACGGACCCGAGCTTGCAGTCGGGGGTCTGCTCCGTGTAGTACCTATTGGAGAGCCACCACTCGACCCAATGGCTGTCCTCGATGGCCTTCATGTCCTGCCCTGCGTCACTGTGCTCAAGGTTGTAGTCGATGAAGTAACGCTCATTCCTACTCAGTGCGTTGCAGGTCTCCTGCGCTTCCTCGTAATCGTAGGCGCCTTGACGGCCGTAGCCGAAGCAGAAGCGGGTCTCGATGCGGGGCTTGTCGAAGGTGATGAGGCGGTCGCCGACAGTCATGTAGGCGCTGGTCGTCTTCACGCACCAGTCGGGCATGTCGCTGCCCTTCTTCCATACCTTCGCGAATTCGTCGTGGAGCATCTTCTTGTCCTGTTTGGTGATCTTGGTAACGAACATGTCTTTCCTCCCTAATGGAGAGGCCCTCCGAAGAGGGCCTGCTCACGCCGTCGTTAGTCGAGCACGCTGTAGAAGTATTCGAGCTGGTCTCCCTTCAAGTTCTCGCATCCGTACGAGTCCGCCTTGCGCCAGAGCTCGTCGTACAGTCGGGCGAATCCCTCGCGCCCTGCCTCGTAGTGCTGCCAAATCTTGTGGTTCAGGACGAGCACGAGGTCGGTGAGGTAGAGGTAGTTGTCCTTCCACTCGCCGAACGCCCGGTCGAACGTGTCCCTGACCGCATCCTTGCCGAACGCGTCGGCGATGCTGAAGTCCTGCCAGAACGTCGTGCTGAAGCCATCCTTGCGGTCCTCGACCATGTTGCCTCCCTAATAAGAAGAGCCCCGAAGGGCTCGCTAAACCTCGAATATGTGCCACTCTGGCGCGTCTGGTCGGTCCAAGTAGCAGGTTCCGTGCATGTCGCCGATGCTGTAGTCGTCCGTATCGTCGATGCCGGGCTCAAGGACGCAGCAGATGTCCTCAAGCATCGCCGCACGGGCGTCGAACTTGTCTCGGTAGATGCCGACCACCGTGCACTCGTCGTTGAGGATGCCCTGCGGGGCGTTGATTAGGATGAACATTCGCTACTCCATTCTTGCGAGCTTCAGGTAGATGCCGTTGAGCGGGTCGTCGAGCCGGTGCCAGCCGTCCTCGGTGAAGATGCGGCGCACCGCCTCGTCCCGTGCGATGAAGTCGTCCTCGGCTGAGTGGTAGCCGTCGAGGATTTGCTTCGGGTCGTCTATCTCACTCAGGTTCAGCGTGGAAATGCCGAACGTGCCTTCGCTCTCGGGCGGCTCGTCGTAGATCGGGTCGTGGAAGATGTACCCGCCGGTCATCCAGTTCCAGTAGCCGTGCTTGATGATGTTGCAGTAGATGGATGACCACCTGTTTTGCATGGACTCGACCTCGCACTCCATCGGTGTCATGAACATGCGTTATCCCTCCTTGATGAGTCTGTCGATGTCGTCCGGATAGAGGGAGACGATTCTCCTATCCCTTGCAGAGTGTCACGCCGTAGCAGACCCAATCGTCAACTACTTCGAACTCCATCTCGTCGTCGTCCACGAAGGTCCGGTCGATGATGCAGACGTCCAATCCGTTCGTGCCAGCCTCAAGCTCGTAGTGGAGCCACGACCTCGGGTGCTTGTTCTCCACGAGCGCCTTCGCATCCTCGTAGCTGTGGTACTCGTACTGGCGCACCGGCACGAGGTCGCCGACCGGCTCGCCGTTGCCGTCGTAGTCGCATCCGCAGATCTGGATCTCGTAGACGTGCTCGATTGTCCCTACCATGCGTCCCTCCTAAAGCTCATACCAGTGGGAATCCTTGTTGATGGTCACGTACTGCGTGCTTGCCACGTCTTCGCCCATGCCGTCGTAGCAGTAGATGTGCATGGGCTGGTAGTCGGGCCACCTTGCGGCAAAGGCATCACGCTTGCCGAACTCGTCGCGTCCGACGGCCGCCAACTGTATCAGGCGGTTGTCGTCGGAGACGAAGTCGATGCAGACCTCGCTGATGCCGCCTGGCGCGCTGGCTTCGTATGCGAGCAGGTAGCCGCCTGTGCAGGTGACCTTGAATCCCGGTCGCCCGCCGGTCCACTCGTTGCCGAAGGGCAGGTACTCGAACTTCCCAAGCTGTGCCATGCCTAGTCCTCCAAGTTCTCGTAAACCTTGTTGTTGCCAACCCAGTCGACGCATCCAATCAAGGTCCAGCATTCGAACCTGCCATGGGTGTCTATTAGTTCGAGCACGTCGATACCGAGGGCATTGGTGCAGGCCTCTTTTTCGTATGCGATTATTTGTTCCGTCGTGATTGAACGAACGAATCGCATCGCTTCACTCTTGGTGGCGAAGCCCTTGGTCTCAACAACCTCGTGCCAGTCCGACCAGTAGCACTCGCCAGTCAGCTGGTCCTCAAGGTAATCGGTGCCGCTGATTTCGATGCCATATTTCTTTCCACTCATGGTTAGTCCTCCTTGTTCGTGCCGTCAGGGTTAACGGCTTCTCCCATGAGGTAGGCCACGCTGACGCCGGTCTGCTCCTCTATGTCGTGCCAGATTTCGAGACGGTCGTTCTCGTGGGCGAAGTACCATCCGAGCACGGGTATCTCGACGTTGTCGTCGAGCGTGTCGCCGTCGTCCTCAACCGCCACATCCTCAAGCTCCTGCCAGATTCGCTGGGCAACCGTCAGCGCGTCACCGCTGAACGACGCTGCCCAACCGCAGGCCGCGCAGGACATGTCACGCTGCTCGTGGCGCGACATGCAGAAGCCCGTGTAGTCTAGGCACTTGCAGTCGCGGCACGTTCTAATCTTGAAGTTCCTCATGGCTAGTCCTCCTTTTGCGCCTTGCGCCGCTCGATTTCCGCCATCAATTCGTCGTCCGTGTACCTTTCGAGATTCTTCAGGAACTTGGCGTGTCGTTCTGCCTGCTCTGCCAGACGCCTCTGCTCTTCCTTCTTCTTGCAAGCGTCGTGCAATCCCTCTCGGATGTAATTGAGAGCATAGATGCTCTCGTCCAAGTCGATGCCGTTCTCAGCAGGCTCGTTGAGAACACGAGCAATCTCTTCGAACACCGTGTCTTCTCCAACGGCATCTATGTACTCATACCAAGACAACCCTTCTCCCTCACTGCCAGCGAAATAGAACCAGACGTTGCCGATTGAGCATGTGGGAGCGTCCCAATAGCCATCGTCGAAGCTGAGCAGGCCTTCGCTGTGGGCCCACTTCAGTTCGTGAACATCGGTGTGCCACGTCTCGACCATATCTCCTATGACCTTTTTCATATGTGGAAGCTCGTCTCCCCAAGCAGGACACGAGCGAACTTCCTTTGCGTTCTCTGGAATGATGTAGGCGCGATGCTTGCAGCAGACCCTGCATGCGTCTCGCCAGTAGAAAGCTCCTTCCCAGTAGTGTTCCGACTTGACCATGACGTACAGGTTGCCCTTCCATGGGCTGTATGGCACGTGCTCCTTGAGTCCATAGGACTCGATTACCTTGACCGCCTGAGAGTACGTGTCGTATGGGCCGCTTGGGACAATGTCCGATAGGACTTCGTAGCTCATGCTCGCTCCTTTTCTACCAGCCGATGCCGAGACCATAGAGTGCGCACCCTTGCTCACCAATGCGGAAGCCTTCGCTCTTCAGCTTGCTCATTACCCTCAAGCACGCATGGCATGTGGTGCCCTGACCTTCGTAGTAGCGGACGAACTTCTCCCAAGTAACGTTAGTCTGGCCACGTAGCGCCGCCTCGTTCACGAGGTCCATGACCTCTTTCCATTGACGCTGTACCTCGTAGTCGAGGTCGTCTTCGATTGCCTTCTCCGTGCGAAGGCGAATGAGCTGCGCAAGATTCATCTCTGCCATGTTCGTTCCCTTCCTAAGCCCCGAAAATCTCGTATACAAAGCCGTTGTCAGATGTTCCGTAGCCGAAGTCCTCGCTGTAGTCACCGCCGCCTTCGGCTTCAATGTCCTCAACCATTCCTGCGAGCGCATCCTCGAAGGTGTGGTACGACGTGACCTCTGGCGGACGGCTTGCAGCGGGTCCGATGATGCCGTCAGTCGCCTTGACCAGAATCCACTTGCCCATGTCGGCTCCCTTCCTAAAAGACCTCGCCAGTGTAGAAAACAGAGCAGACACTCTTCGCATCGGGATGGATGCGGGTGCCTTCGTATATGTCGACCTCGAAGGCGTGCTCGCTCCTCGCATAGTCGATGGCGCCTTGCTTGTCGCCTGTGTAGTGGATGAGGTACGGGTTCTCGCTGTCGTAGGTTTCGTAGACCAGCATCACGTAGTCGTTCATGTTGCGCTCTCCCTTCTAGGCCGCAATGAGGTCAACGTCGTAGTAGACGTGACCATTCTCTTTGGATTCGCCGAACATCTTCTCCATGACCTCTTGGAGCATGTAGTCAAGGTCACTTGTGCTCCAAAGGTCCTTGAACTTGCGCGTTACGACCTCACGATGGTTGTCGAACCACAGCTCGTAGCTGATGATGTGCTTGCCACCGCTACGAATCAGGCGCAGCTGGTCGAAGTAGCACCCGACTGGGTCGTTGTGCTCGTCGTACATGTCAAAGCCGTTGATGACGTACTCTTCCGTGACAAACATGTCGGTTCCTTTCTGTTGATGAACACCCAGCAAGAAGGGCGCTCACGTTTCCGCAAGCGCCCTTCCGTGCCAACTGTTCGTCGGTCGTTATGCTATGCCGTTCGCCAGCTTGAACTGCTCGAACCACTCCTGTGCGTGGTCTCGCTGCTCGAACAGCTCCTGCATGTGCTTGAACGCCTTCGCCGACGTTCCGTGCTCCCAGCTCAGCTGGTTGTTGCCGGGGTACGTGACAATCAACACCCACGGCTTGTGGTACATGCCGTGCATGCTGTTGCGTGCGATGATTGCCGTGAGTCCGTCGTGCTCGTACTCACGCCACTTCTCGCCCTCGCTGAATGGCTTGTGCTCCGTCATGCTTCCCCTTCGTTCATGTAGCCAAGCTCGTCGCGGGTGTTGCAGATGATGTCGAACATGACCGCCTCAGTCTGCCATAGTTAGTCCTCCTTGCTCAGGCATTCGCTTACGAAGTCGTACATGCAGTCGTCGACAATGTCGAGCACCTTGTCGACGTACCAGTCACCCTCGAAGGCGTCCCGTATCATCTCGAAGAGACGCCCTTCCGTGCTCTTGGCGACGATGCGGTTGATGGTGGCGTCAAGCTCGCCGTCCGCCATGCTGTGGTCGTCGTCGATAAGCTCCGTGTTGTTGGTGAGGTAGTCAAGGACGTCCTCGCTTGTAACCAGCGGGTAGATTGTCTCCGCCATTACTCGTCACCCTCTTCCTCTTCAGGCTCGTAGAGCCACGCTTCCTTCTCGCTCTGCTTGATGACCTTCCAGCCGTCGTCGGTCAGGACTTTGATGGCTTCGAGGAACTCGTCCTCCGTGACGCAGTCCTCGTGGTCGTAGTCGCAGCCCTCCTCTGGTTCGTCGCAGTAGAACACCGTCCACGTGTTCTCCTCGATGTAATCCTCGACGTCTGTGTGAATCTCGCCGTAGACGTAGTCGTAGAGCGGCGTGTAGCCGTCGCTCACGTCGCCACGGAGAAGCTCGTCGGGACTGTAGACGTCCTTCATCAGCTCCCAGCAGACCCATTCGTTGTCGGTCTCGGTGTCGAAGGCTTCGCGGAGGGCTTCGTCTGCGTCGCGCTCGCCGTCCTCAACGTTGGTCTTGGCGCGGTCAAGAATCTCGAAGATTGCATCGTTCATGTCGTTCTCCCTACTCGCTCTCGTCTCGGACTACCCTGGTGCGCTTGTACTGGTACACGTCGTACCAGCTGCTCCCGCACTCCCTGCACTCGCAGTCGATGGTCACCGTGCCGAGGCCGGGGTCGGTCTCCGGCCTGCCGCAGTCCACGGCATGCGCCCCGCAGCACGGGCACGCATCGAGGTCGTTCTGGAACACCCAATCCATGACGTCTCCCTTCTCGCTACTTGCGTTCGCATTCCTTGACCTCGTACTCGTCGCTCAGGAGGGTCACGTTGTTGCCCTTGCACCAGCTGCCGAGGTACTCGTTGACGAGATCGTCCATCATGGCCTTCGCCGTCTCGTAGCGCTTCTTGGATTGGCGCTCGCAGGGGAGTACGCAGTCCTTCATCCCGCTGAACGCCTTGAACATCCTTCCTGTGACCCCGTTGCCCAAGTCGCTGTCGAGGTACGGCTGGATGGAGAAGTAGTAGCCACGAGGCTCGTTGCGGTAGGTGAAGTAGTTCATGCCGCCCTTGCTGTAGTAGATGCTGACCTCGACGACGTTGATGTCGTGGCCCTCGGCCTTATAGGTGCGGGTAATGTTGTTGAGCATGTCGTTTCCTCTCTAACGAATTGCGGCCACCCCTTTTGGATGGCCGCTTGGTTCCGTGCTTGTGGTCGTTCGCTAGTACATCAGGTCTGCGTACTCGCTTGACCACTCTTGTTCAAGGTGGACGTAGTAGTCGCTTTCGAAGGCTTCGGTCAGGTAGTCGCTCTCAGCCTTCGACAGTTCGTGCTCGTGCTCCGACGGACTGTCGTAGAACGACCAGCCGTGGCGGTCACTGATGATTTCCCATGCGGTGTAGAAGTGGCTGACCATGTCACGCTCCTAACGGACGAGGTCGCTCAGGTAGTCGTAGCGAAGGCCCATGACTTGCGCCGTCGCATCCATGACGCGCTGTCGGACGATGCTGTCGTCGATGCCGAAGATGTACGGGTCGCCGCCCTTCGCAAGCTCTGCGAGGTACATGGCGAAGGTCGGACCAATCTCGATGCTCTCCCACAGCTCGTCGGTGGGACACGTCCTTCTGTACCAGTCGCGGATGCACTCGTCGGGACACTTCGGGTAGAGCTCGTTGTCGTGGTAGTGCTTGAGCAGGACGGCACCGTTTGTAGCAGCCGTCAGGTCGTCGTTCGCGCGGACAATCAGCTGGATTGCCAAGCCGTTGTCGTCGTTTGCGAGCGTGACCTCGTACTTGCGGTCGCCTACCTTGTCCATCCTCGCCATCCATCCGAACGGGCCATCCACGTCGTAGTAGCCGCCGCTTTCGACGGACTTGCGCAGAGCTTCGCAGATGCTTACCTTCTCTAGTGCCATGACGGTTCCTCCTCGTCGTCGTCATCGGAAAGAAGCGCGGCGACCGCAAGGACGGCCGCCACGATGAACCCGCGCCTCGTCATGTCAGTTCCTCCAATCCTTCCAGCCATTCCTTGTTGAAGCGGCCCTCGGGGTACTCGCACCAGCCGCTGCTTGCCGTGCGCCCCGTCAGCTCGACGTACCCCTCGTCGACCATCGCCTGAATCAGGTGGCCGACGTTGTTGGTGTCGAGGAACGAGCAGCCATCCGCTGGTCGCTCGTAGAGACACTTCGTTACGTCTGCGTAGGGCTCCCAGTAGTCCTCGCCGTCTTCCTTGCACCACGCCTCGATGAAGGTGGAGTCGTCTGCGATGTAGCGGGACTTGTAGAAGGCGAGCTCGTAGGTCGTGTCGTAGTGTGTGTAGCGCATGCCTGCTCCTTACAGGTCGGTTCCGAAACGATGGTTGTGCCTGTACTCGCTGTCGTAGGCCAGCATCTCCTTGAACTCGTCGAAGGTGCCGCTCCATGCGGGGTGTCCGTATGCGTTGCTGCCGTCGGATGTGTTGACGTCGACCATCAGAGGGCTTTCGCTGTCGTATCGTTCCATGTAGTGCAGGTTGATGACCACGCTGCCCTTCCAGCTTTGCGCTGACGCCCTGATGCCGCTGTCAAGCGAGCCGCAGCGGGTCGCAGGCCCACGCTGGCCTTCGATGGTGCCGTAGAAAGCGCTCATTCGTTCTCCTTACTCCTTCGGGTCGAGTCCGTAGGACACGGCCGTGTGCAGTTGATGGGACGCGAACTGTGTCTCGTAGAAGTGGGTGTATGCGTTGTAGGCGCTGACCTCGACGTACTCCATGAGCCTGTCCTCGGCCACCTGCTGGGAGACCAGCGACATGTAGTCGAGAAGTGCGCGTTCGAGTTGGTCGTAGTACCTGTCGGTCGGTTCTGGGTCGTCCTCGTCCGTGATTGGCCAGTACTCGTAGCAGCGGAGCCTGTACATGCCCTCGTTGCTCTCGGGCTCTTCTCCCTCGTGGCCTGTCAGCATTGCCATGTACTCTTCTGCCTGCATCCCTCGTCTCCTCTCTCTCGTAGGCGCTAGGCGCACATCGGGTGCTGACGGGCGGCGTCGAGTCCGACGACCCCGATTTTGTCGGCCCACTTGTTGAGCCACGCCAGCTCCTCGTTCGACGGCTGGCGGTTGCACGCCCTGTACGCCTGGCGGATTCGCCCGTCGCGGACCTCGACGGTGACCAGCGACTTGTCTGGGTCCTCGGTGCTGCGGAGGAAGTAGATGTCAGTCTCGTCATCCGCGTAGCTGCGGACGTAGCTGGCGAGACAATTGGCCTGCTGCGTGGCCTCGTCGAGCATGTCGTCCTTGTTGCGTGGCGCTCGAATGAGGTAGCCGTCCCTCTCAAGCTCGTTCTCGGACAGGCGCTTGGTGTGCTCCTCGAACTTCCACCTGTCTATCTCGATCTCCTGCATTGCGCAGCGGAACGAGAGCCTCTGGTGGAGCCCTGCGAGGTCGTCGGGGTACTTGTCGTACACCCTTCCGCGCAGAGACTTCTGCATCGAGAGCGTGTCATTCCAGATGCGGAGGAAGTTGTACATGTCATCGCGGCCGTAGTGAGTCACTATGCCGAACCCTTGTCGCACCGACTCGCCGAACAGGTATTCGCGAAGGCTCGTCGGGTCGAAGTTGCAGGTGCGCAGCAGGTCCATGATGAGATACGATGCGGGCAGCGAGTTGCCGACGTAGGGGGCGTTGATGAACGACCTCACGAACTCTCGCGTCCAGTCGAGGCCGCACCGCTCGATTAGCTTCTCCATCGTGGAGACGGACTGTCCCTGCTTCAGGCTCAGGAGCTTCAGCTCCATCTCGTTCCTGCTGCGGTTCGTGCTGACAACCTCGGCCCAGCGCTCGTGGCCGATTGTCTCCTCGGCGAGCTTGTTTATGAGCTTGCTGATGGGGGAGTCGAGGCTCTTGTGCCTCTCAGACAGCTCGTAGTTGCTGTTCCTCCACTCCTTGTTGGAGTAGGTGAAGGCGTGGAGCCCGCGCTTCGCCAGCCACTGGAAGTCGTCGTTGTTGACGATGCGGACGAACTCCTCGGCGTTCGAGCGACCGCCGCCGCCCATTCCTGTGCACCAAGGGACGGCATTGAGCGTGTAGTCGCTGCCTGCGAGGAACTTCGCGAGGTTCGTTGCGTTGAGCATCTCGACCCCATCCGTGTTCTCGTCCTTGATGTAGAACTGGCCCTGCGACATGAGCAGGACGAGCAGGCGGCTCGTCTTTGCGGTCTTGCGGCGGATTGCACCGTCGCAGGCGTCGCTCATGACGACTTCCCACGTCGTGACGGGACGGGTGCGCTGGCGCTTCTTCGCCGTGGCCTCTGCGGTCTCGATTTCGGTGGTGTCGGAGAGAATCAGGTCGCGAACGTTCATGTTTCCGCCTTTCGGTAGGGGAGGGGCGCCAGCATCCCTGCCGACGCCCCTCGTTGACCAGCAATCGTCTTGTGTTCAGCGGCGCTACCCTGCGCCGCTACGCTCTGCCGCCGTCGTCGTCCTCGTCCTCGGTCGCGCCGTTCATCAGCCCGGCCATGAAGCCGATGACGACCAGCTTGCAGAAGCTCCTTCTCGTGATGTTCATCCCTTGCTCCTTCCTATGCGTAGACGAACGGGAGCTTGTCCTTGTCGCGCTCTTCCTCGTCGTCGTAGTCCTTCCAGCCATCCTTCTCCCATTCGGCCCACTCGTCGATGAAGTCTGCGACCCCACCGCACATGGGGCCGTACTCCATGCAGCTCCCCTTGCTGGGGCAGTCGCCGCAGCAGAAGTCCAGCGCGCTGGCGTAGTCGGCGATGTAGTCGTCCTCGTAGTCCTCGTAGTCGTCGTAGCTGTACCAGCGCAGCGACTTGTCGTAGCGCCACGAGGAGTTGGATGCCTGAATGCCCTTGGTCACGCTCTCCCAGCCGTCGCCGAGTCGGTAGACCTTGCCGTCCTTCGTCATGAGGGCGAACCTGTTGCCAGGCGCCGCCCTCTTGATGCGGCGGAGCGAGCTCTTCGTCACGCCCTCGCTGTGGTACAGGTCGTTGACCACCAGCTGCACGAATGCGACCGTGTCGCTGATGCCGAGCTTGTCGTCCGTGGGCATAGTCGGGATGATGCCGTTGTGCATCAGGGCCGCGTCGCACTCGACGTCAGGCTCGTGCAGCATCTCCAAGTCGTTGCAGATGGGGAACGGGTGGCAGGTGCCCACGTCGATGCCGCCGCTCGTTGCGATGCGCATGTGGACCACAAGGCGGGACTGCTTGGGGACGTAGTCGATGGCTTCGGCGAGCTCCCTGATGCTGGTGAACCCCTTCGACGTCTGCACTCGTCCGTCCTCGACCCACATGATGCCCGCTCCGTCGGGGTTGTTGTAGAAGCAGGTCTCAAGAAGCTCGTGGTCGGGACGGACGTTCTGCTCACAGGTGAGGATGATGCACATGTCGTGCTCCCTTCGTTTGGTCTTTCGTGAGGTGGCGGGGCGGGCAGGTCGCCCGCCCCGTGTCGTGACGGCTAGAGGCAACGGCGGACGAGGTAGCTGTCCAAGTCGTTTCGGGGCAGGCCGTTCTGCTCAAGGGCGAAGCGGACCAGCAGCTTGAGCATCGACCACGTGAGGGTCTCCGCCAGCTCGTCGCTCATGGAGTTGGCGACGATGGCGAGGCCAGTCGTGAGCTCGATGGTGGCGCGCAGCGTCTCCATGTTGAGAGTGCCGCGCCACAGGCGAATCTCGACCGTGGCGCTGTTCGTGTCGTTCACCGCCTCGTAGCGGCCCGCCCACTGCTTCTTCTCGTACCAAGCGGCCTTGCGCTTGGCGACGTCCTCGATTTCGGCGAGGTCGCTGTCGTCCGAGAGGCGGCACCAGCTGAGCTGCCCCTCGTTGCGGCGGCTGAACTTGACCAGCTGCCGCTCGAAGCGGTGGAAGATGCGGTCGAGTCGGTAGACCGCATCGTGGTCCCTGAAGAAGTTGCGGCTGAGGTGGATGTGCAGGCCGCACGTCCCAGAATCGTGCGAGGTCCCGCCGTATCTCCTGACGTATGCCACGATGTTCGACCACATCGGGGTGGTGAGGTGGTAGACGGGCGTCATGGGCTGGGACACAATCTCGAACCCGTCGTCGCTCAGGCTGCCGTCCTCTTTCAGCTCGATGAAGCGCTCGCCGTAGGCGCTCGTTATGTCCTCGGCGCAGCAGCTGCGGTCGTCGAGGTCGTCGACCTCAAGCTCGACGCCGAGGTAGAGGAGCTTGTTCTGCTCGTCCGTGCGGTCGTAGGACATGACGGGCGTGCCGTCGTCCTGTATGAACCAGAGCCCACGGGTGTGGTGGTAGCCGGCGATGCTGTCGCACCCCCGGTGTTCGTCGATGCAGTTGGGGCAGTAGATGCAATCGTCTTCCCCGGTCTCCTCATCGCCAGAGGGAATCAGCCCGCCGCAGTCCTCGCAGTAGTAGTAGTTGTCGTTACGGCAGCACAGGCAGAGGTAGACGCTCTCGCCGTTGTAGAGCTCGTAGTACTCGGCGATGTCGTCGGAGATGAGGTCTCCGCAGTCGTCGCAGGGGGTCGCGTCCCTCTCGGCGCAGTCGGGACACCAGTCGGCCGTCGTGCGGTCGCTGTAGTACCAAGAGTCGCGGACGATAACCTCTCGGGTGTTGTTGGTGGCAACGAGCGAACCGCAATGCTCGCAGGTTGTCGCGTCACGGTCGACGCAGTCGGGGCACCAACGCTCGGTGTCGTCGCTGGTCTCGACATCTCGCAGGGCGTCGACCTCGAAGAGCTCGCCACAGTGCTCGCACTCGGCGGCGAACTCGTTGACACACCCTGAGCACCAGCGAACGTGCTTGCCCTCGGCGTTGGTGACCTCGAAGAGGTCGTCGGCGTCTTCGACGACCTGACCGCAGCAGTCGCAGATGTACACGGGCTCGTTAATGATGTTGTTGGACACGGTGGTCCCCTCTCTAATAGAAAAGGCACACGCTCGTATGCAGGTGCCTAGCTACCCAAGTGATGCTGTTGGTTAGAACATGTCGACGACGCGGTTCTGGTGGACCCGCTTCGTCCTGCGCTTCCAGCTCTTGGCTGGGCGGCGGAACCGCCGCTTCGGGTGGATGATTGGAATGAGTTGCACGCTCATCTGCATCTAAATCACCCCTTCTCTCTCTTGTCGCTTACATCTCAAGGTTGCGGATACGGCGCATGCGCTCTGCGCTGTATGCAAGGCGGGCACGCTCGTAGCTCTGGCGGGCGCTGCGCTGCTCGCTGCGATGGGCGAGGAGCGCAAGCAGCAGGAACAGGACGAGGACAATCAGGCATCCGACCGTCTCGTCGGGCTGCATCCAGTTGGGGTCGATGTATGGATAGGACATGTTCGCTCCTTTCATGGCGAGCCTCACCTACACCGTGGACCGGGGCCTTTGGTCGGTCACCCAGCTGCCCTCGGTTCGTTTCTTGGCTCGCAATTGACCGTTTTACTTAAATAATTGATGTACGGTGTTGCTGGACTCGTTGGTCATGGTTCGCTCTCCTTACTCGTACTTTCTAGTCGTTGAGCTGCTCGTAGATGCGAGCTTCGCTAAGAAGTGCGCTGAGACAAAGCTTCATGGACACACTCGTCCGAACGTCGTAGGGCATCTCGTCAAGCTTCTCCTTGAGTGCGTGGAGCGTGCCGACCCCTGCGCCGAAGGACTTCTGGCAAATCTCGGCGAGAACCGAGAGGTTCTCGATAACCGCCTCATGAATGGCAACCTGCACCTCGGAAAGCTCGTCGCGCTCTACGGCAAGGAACGCACGCTCGTAATCGAGTCGATGCGTCACTGCATCGACCAACAGCTGCTTCTTGGACTTCATAAGGGCAATCCTTTCTCTTCGCTGTACCCTTCACCCGACCCTCTGACTCATAGACAGAGGGCCAGTAGACGGGTGCTAGGCTTTCGGTTCGTTAGGCCACGGCGCGGTACTGGTGGTCGCGCTTGCCACGACCAGTGCCGCGCTGGTCCTTCCAGCAGCGGGAGTTGGGCTTCGTGGCCCAGCGCTCGTAGGTCCCATAGCGGGACTCGTCGCGCACCTCGCGGGTGCAGCGCGCCTTGTAGGCGCACTTGCCCCTACAGTCGTGCCAGTCACCCTTGTTCGGGTAGACGCGGCGACGGTCGAGGTCGCCCTCGATTTCGTCGCAGATTGCGTCCATGCGCTCCTCGTACAGGGCCGCTTCGTACTCCTCTTCCATGTCGGCCCACATCTCCTCGTAGTCGATGCTCTCGGCGAGGGCGGACGCTTCCCTGTACAGCCAGTCCCTGTCGTTCATGACGAGGACGCTCAGGATTCGGCTGTACGCCTTGGGGGCCTTGGGAGACTTGTTGAAGGACCACCACTCGCTGCCGTCGTACTCGGCGCGCTCGTACCACGAGCCGTCGTGCATCTTGATGACGAACGGGGGCACATACTCGTGCCCATAGGAGCTGTCGTAGTCGAACGCCTTGGCGAACTCGACGAAGTCGTCGAGCTCGATGCCAGTGCCGTACAGGGTGACGTGCTCGACGTTGTCGAACGTGTGCCCGTTGCGAGCGAGTTCGCGCTCGGTCTCGGTGAACAGGTTGGTGAGGATGGGCTCCATTGTTGCGCTCCTTTCTTGGGCTTTCGCCCTCGGTTGTCCCTGCTGCGAATGCAGCGAAGGCCAGAATCGGACGATTCCAGCCTTCGACGAACTCGTATGCAGGCGGGCGGGGACTCGTTGGAATCCCCGCCCTGTGGGTGGGCTAGCTCATGAGGGCGAGCAGCTGCTGGTACTGCTTGAGCTCGGCCTTGCTATGGACGGTCATGGAGCCGCCGCCGGGGAGGTTGAGGGTGACGGGCTTGAAGGCGGTGCGGCTCGGACGCTTGGCCTTCGTCCACTTCGTCGGGACCTTGCCGTTCGGCCAGACGACGTCGTCGACGTTGACGACGTAGTAGCGGCGCAGCGCGGCGCCGATGTTGAAGGTCATGAAGAACTCGAAGGCGCCCTCGCGCACCTTCCCGCCCATCTCGGAAACGTTGCTCTCGGTGAGGAAGTAGGGGCTCGTCCAGCCCATGTCACGGGCGACGATGCCGAGGGCCTTGAGCTGCTGCTCGTCCTTGTTGAGCATGCCGGGCTTCTTCCCCGGCTCGACGGTCAGCTCCTTGTAGAGGGACTTCGGGGTGAAGGCGGGCTCGTCGCCGTAGACCTCGGCGCAGGCACGGACGGCGTGGTCCTGGAGCTTCTTGGTGGCCAGAATCCATTCCTGACCCTTTGCATCGGTAGCGGCGAACTTGATGGTGGCGTTCTTGGTGGTCATAGTGCTAGTCCTCCTTGGACTCGTTGCCCGAAATCGTTCGGGCGTTTACAGGCTGGTTTGGTGCAGGGTCGTGCTAGTCGATGAGTGCGAAGCCCTCGCCGTTGGCGAAGGCCGTGAGGGCGTCGACGAACTCGTCGACGGACGCACAGGACTCGTAGATGAGCATGGCGGTCCCGTGGGATACGCCCAGCTCGTCGGCCTTCTTGTTGATTGCATAGCGGGACATTGGTGCTCCTTTCGTTTCGTGTCCCTCACCTACGCCGTGGCTCGTAGCCTTTAGTCGGTCTACGGCTGTCCTCGGTTCGTTTATCGGGACATTGTTTAACTTTTGATATGGATGGGCAAAAAAACCTAGCAGGGGCAGACAGCCGCGTTGGGGACGCCGAAATCGCTGGCAATGCGGCGATTGCTCATGCCGCCGTAGTAGGGGACGAAGTCAGAGACTCGGACGTTACCCTCGTGGTCCACGTCGAAAAAGTTCGCGATGGTGCCGTCGATGACGGCGAAGAAGCCGAGGTAGTCCTTCTGCCCCTGCTCGTCGGTCTGGTAGATGGCCCTGCGCTCGGAGACGTTCTCCCCGCGCAGCTTCTCGTACAGGTTGTCGAGGGCCTTGTCGAACTTCTTGCACATGATGCTTCTCCTTTCGTCATCGCATGTGCTCGCTGCTTATGCAGCGAGGGCCAGAATCGTTGCCAATTCCAGCCCTCGATGCATGCAGGGGATATGCCGCCCCTGCTCGGCATGGGTGTCTCCAAACTCGTTAGATGATGATGTCGTCGTCAATATCGAAGTCGAAGAACGGGACGGCATCGTCTGGTTCGTCCGATGCTTCGATGCTGGGCAGCTCGTAGCTCTCCCGAACAGGGGCATGGTCGTAGAATCCGCACATGACTCTGTGGTCGTAGGCAAGCGTGGCAAAGTATTCGTCAGCCATGGTTGTCTCCTTTTCGATAGAAAAAGCCCCTCGCTCGTTGCAAGGGGCCTAAAGTGAACAGATATGCGTAGACAGAGCTACGGAAGTAGATTCTTGCGCTCGGGACTCGTAGCATGAGCTTCAAGAACGCTTATAATGGACTCACAAGCGTCGTTGAGGGTCTCCCTCTCTACATGAGTAGTCTCGGACTCGGGAACGTCAAAATAGAAGTCGGACAGGTCGTAGTAGAGCTTCAAAAGCAGCTCAAAGTTTTCGTTGGACATGTTTTCCTCATTCAGGCGGGTCGATGTGAAACTCGAAGCCGTCTTCTCGCGATTTGGCTACTAAGTCGTAGCCAAGCTCGTAGAGAATGCCTGCATATGTTGAGATTTTTGGCACGGTTTTTTTGTATAGCAAACTCGCTATGTAATTTTGGTTGCGGCCGATTCTTCGCGATGCTTGAATCGGTGTTAGACCCTCACGTGCTAGAATCTCACGCAGTACCTTGTCAGCTCGCATATTCCTCCTTTCGAAACTCGGAAGATTATACCAGCCAGAGACAGTCTCCTTTCATGTGTATAGGGCGCTCTAATGGTTGCGAGCGCAAGTTTTGCATGACTCGTTTCTCCTTTCAACTCGATGAGCCACACCTGTACCCTCCCAACGGGTGAAACTCGTTGCTATGCGGCAACGATTTTCGTAGTCTTGCATGCTGTGGATACGGTGCGACCATCTTTGGTCGTCAGGCTCGGTGCCTTGCCGTTGATGGTGCGCTTCTTTCCACGGTGCGCACGCTTCTTTTTAGCTGCGCGCGCCATTTCTCGGTGCTCGACGCTCGTTGCCATTTCGGCAGCGATGGCGGCATTGTCGTCCTTGGAGACGGTGCCGCTCGTAGCCTGCGAGCGCTCGATAAGGCCGACCTTCCAGTCGTGCTCAAAGTAGAGTGCATGGTCCTCGTAGCCAGTGCCTTCTGCTAGGTCGGACACCAGAAGGCGGAAGGCCTTCGCACGAGCATCATTCTGGTTGGTTGCGTCGACGATGTACTTACGAACCTGAGACTTGTAGCGGTAGCAGGTCATGCCCTGCGCTTCCATAGCCTTGCAGGAGCGGTAGTGCGCGATGATTGCCGGGAAGTCATCGACCGACTCATCGCGATGCTTGTTGATGTAGTAAACTGCGTACTGACGGAAAACTGCCATGGTATCCTCCTAAAGATGTTATGGGTTAGTTTTTCCGTCAGGAGGGCACAGGTGTAGCCCACCAAGTCTCACCACTTGATGGGCTTCACTTGAAACAGATTGTGTTTTGGCCAAAAGGCAAGCGCGGGGTAAGGCCCTTTCAACTTGATTCCGTTAAACGACAACCGTCACACGTGTAGTTCCCAGTAGGCACGCACGGAACGTGAAGCTTCATCAGGACTAGTAGCCCGTGGCCGACTGCATTAGCCTATAGCATCCCCCCAGCGCACAAAGCGTTTCAAGATGCAGGCATCATCCCCTTTAGGGTCCTGCCGTATAGGTTGCTTCCAACACACGTCAGGCAGTCCAAAGTGCGGAACACAATCCTAGCGCATGCCTTCCACGCCCCTACGAACAGGCGAGTCCTTGCGGGTAAGTGGCATGGTTATCCCGAGGGATTTTAGGTGACCCAGGGTCACAAACCTGCCAAGGCGCCTACGTTGCCCGAGTATTTCTGTCCCCTGCCCAGCACGGAAGCTGTCTAGAGAGCGAACCCTCACGGAGCGACAGCTCTGCACAAGTCAGTGTACTGGGGATTTCAAGCCCTTGACCGAGCTAATATAGGGGCCAGCGGGTCGCTTAAGCGGTCCGTCCGAACGGTCACGCCCACAAAGTGCGTGGACTACACCCGTCGCCCATACCCGTACTCCAGTCGTCACCGTCAAGACTCACGAGTGACTACTATCGCCGCACGGGCTGGTGCCATGCGCCTATGTGTGGGGAAACCCGCCCATACGGGGGAGACCTTGCCATTAGATACACCTCGCCTTCGGTCTGTGCAGGTGTGCGCCTGCCCGCCTGCGCTGCGCCTGTGCGCCGCGCTTCGCCATTCACTATCCAGTTTGAGACGGCAACTGTCTAGTGTTATCAAAAATTTTTTTTCGTAAATTGGATTTGTGCAGGTATTTGGCCTAAAACTCACAAATTCTAGGCCATAAGCTTAACGGTATAAAAATGGCTGTGAACGGTAAACCGCTGGTACAAGGCTTATTCAGGTACCTGTGTAAGGCAAATATGACACCTGACCTGCGATTATTCAAGAATCAGTGAAATTGATGCAAGAAAAACGGTTAACGAAAACAGTTGGATTGAATTAATTTTGATTGTTCAGAATTTTTCTGTTAATTAATTAGAAATAAAAGACAAGCAACAAAAGCGCAGGTAGATTGGTGTGCAATTTCAAATTTGGCTCAAATACACCCAATAATCACCCAAAATAACCTAACGTTATACATGCATATAACCGTTTGCGTAGTTAAATTCTGTAAGTATGGCAAAATTGCAGCTTGAATATAATCGCAGTTAAACGGGGTAGTTTGAAGCAATTAGCATTGTATAACGGTCAAATAACGTGCGCACTTTAGCCAATAATGGCATAGTGTAAAATCTGACATCTGAAACGGTTAACATAAATAATAATTCAATTAAAAACAACAAAAGCGCAGGTAGAATGCGTGTAAGAGCAAAGCAAATACCAACAACCTACATTGCCAAAATTGGCACACTATGCGAACAAACGTACTGATTAACCGATTTATTACTGGAACAATTGTTCTAATTTGTCGGATTGGCCGAGCTTGTTTTGATAGGTCACACATACACTACAGAATCGCGTTAGAGACGTTCTAGGGCATGTTTTAGGCCATATCTGTGCATGATGGAACAAATATCCATGTATTGAAATACAGACGCCAATTTAAACGGTTAACTTGACTGTTTTTCGCCCATATCAAACATGCAACAAACATTATTAAAAGATTGATACACAAGATATTGTGGATAAACAATGCAACAACACAAGATATTGTGGATTGAATACATTTTGATAATTTTGGGTCTGCCGAGGGCGTGGGTCTGCCGAGGGCGTGGGTCTGCCGAGGGCGTGGGTCTGCCGAGGGCGTGGGTCTGCCGAGGGCGTGGGTCTGCCGAGGGCGTGGGTCT
>Ga0326512_10000519_pt1 | contig 34126 bp, 37 predicted proteins | sample 1_2617_0518_D_FD_203652 | JGI IMG/M metagenome (GOLD analysis project Ga0326512, IMG submission 203652) | Bovine rumen microbial communities from UC Davis, California, United States - 1_2617_0518 | ecosystem: Host-associated > Mammals > Digestive system > Stomach > Rumen | place: USA... | reverse complement strand
CAAGAGTTTACCAGTAATGCGGCAAAAAGAGATTTTGTTAATTCCATGATCAATGCAAAACTTAAATGGAACTCTGACAAAACCGCGATTGAAGGCACGGATGAGTTTACAAAAAAATACAAAGAGGCAAATGCCGATGCGTTTGTTGTAAAATCTGATCCGACTCCTACACCACAACCTCAGCCTACACCTCAACCTCAATTTGCAGGTGCAACAGGTGGCAGTAATGGTGGAGGACAAAAGATGACTTTATCTGAAATGATGAAGATGAAAAACGAAAATCCTAATGCTACGTTTAATTTTTAAGGAGGTAAATTATGCCGCAATTTGATTCTAAACTTTTTAACGGCGAAGTATTCCAAAAGTATGTTGACAGAGTTCCTAATACTAAACTTAATGAACTGCTGAAATCCAGAGCGGTTGTTGCAAGACCCGACCTTGCCGCCGCCATGCGTGATCAAGTAGGTGGTAACTATATTACCACTCCTCTGAAAGGTCTTATTAGTGGTTCTATTCCGCTGAACTATGATGGTGTGACGGATATCACTGCACAGACCACTCAGACGTTTAGTCACTCTCGTGTTGTTATCGGTCGTGCTCAAGCATGGACTGAAAAAGACTTCTCTTATGATATCACCGGTGGCGTTGATTTCATGGAGAACGTTGCACAGCAAGTTGCAGAATACTGGGATGAAATTGATCAAGCTACTCTGGTTTCTATTCTGACTGGTATCTTCTCTATGACGGATACTGAAGGCGCTAGATTTGTTACAGAGCATACCCATAATATTACCGCTGTTCAGAACAGCGAAGGTAAAACGGGATTTATGGATGCTACTTCTCTGAATACTGCTATTCAGAAAGCCTGCGGTGATCATAAGAATAAATTCAGTCTTGCCATCATGCACTCCACTGTAGCAACGAACCTTGAGAACATGAAGGTTCTTGTATATTTGAAGTATAATGATGCTAATGGTATGGAACGTGAAACTGGTCTTGCTACTCTGAATGGTAGACTTGTTATCGTTGATGACTCTATGCCTATTCTGGAAGACCAATCTACTGCTACTTTTGCAAAGACTACCGATACTACTGTTACTGCTGGTAAGAAATATTATACTCGTACTGGTACATCTGGCAACTACACTTATACAGAAGTTATGAATCCTGTAGATAGTGCGATTAATAGTTACTATGAGAAAACCGGTAATGGTAATCCTATGTATGTGACTTATCTGTTCGGTGATGGGGCTATTGAGTACACTAACTGTGGTGCAAAAGTTCCTGCTGAAATGAGCCGTGATCCTAAGACTAATGGTGGTCAAGATACTCTGTACAATAGACAGAGAAAGTGCTTTGCACCTTATGGTATTAGCTTTACTAAAGCTAATATGTCCACGCTGTCTCCTACTGATGCTGAACTGGCTGATGGAGATAATTGGGAACTGGTAAATACTGGCGGAACTAATAAGAAGTATATCAGTCTGAAAGCTATTCCGATTGCGAGAATCCTTTCCTTAGGCTGATGATGATCAGCACAAAGGCGGTGAAATCTAATGTATTTAACCTATGATGAGTACATCCAGTTTGGCGGAAGTACATTAGAGGAAACCGCCTTTGAAGAATTAGAATTTGAGGCACGAGCACAAATTGATTATGTAACATTCAACAGGTTAGTAAATGAAGAAAAGTTACCTGAAGCGGTCAAGCGTTGCATGTATAAATTGATTACTTTGTTACATGATCAGCAGTTGGCATTGTCAACAAGTGTTCCCTCAAATACTGAAAATACAGTACAGGCTGGTATTACAAGTCAATCAAATGATGGTGTTTCGATAAGCTATAACACATTATCAGCAAGTGAAATTGTTGACACTGTAAAAGACAAAATCAATTCTACGATAGGTAGATATTTAAGTAACGTTCGTAATTCGTTGGGTCAGAAAGTTTTGTATAGGGGGATTTATCCAAATGAATAATTACCCTGTTTGGTGGGACACAACAATTACAATCTTTAATAAGTATCAAGATCCTCAAACTCAAGTAGTAACTTGGCATAAGCATGTTGTTGAAAAATGTTTCTGGAAATATGTCGGAGATAAAATAACAATCAACGATGTAACACTTGAAACCAACAATATTATATGTCGCATACCTAAACAGGAAGATTTTTTAGAGCGGCATGAATGGATAGCACAACCAAATGATGAGATGTCAAATTATTTTACTTTGAGTGTTGGAGATATACTTGTTAAAGGTGAAGTTGACGATACAATAAATGAATACGCAAAAGGACAACGGTCTACGGATTTACTTAAAAAATATAAAGCACTACAAGGATGTATGACAGTTGAAGAAACTGCAATAAATACAGGAGAAGGACGCTGTAATGAACATTATTTTGTAAAGGGCATATAACATGGCTAGTTATCCTCATTTAGAAATAGAAATATCTGAATTTATTACTCCAACAAAATTACAAGAAAAATTGCTCAATATACTTGACGATGAACAAATACGATGTGGAATAAATCAAATTATCGGTGACCGGGCAAATAAATACGTGCCTATGGAATCCGGTGCGTTACGAGAATCTATGAGGGTTGATTCAGATGCTATTCATTGGGGTGAGGGACTTGATTATGCACGATATCAATACGGTGGTGAAGTATATGGACCTAATCGACCTATAACATATCAAGGTCGAATTGTTGGTTGGTATTCGCCGGCAGGCGTGAAGAAATCACCAACTGGACGAGAACTCGGTGTGCCAGGCATGTGGAAGGGATGGAAATTCGGATACAAAACACCTGGTACTACCCATCATTGGATTGATGAAATGTTACAAAATGAGCGTAGGGCTATGAATATTCAAATAACAGCATACCTTAAACGAGAAGCGAGGAAACGAAATAAATGAGTGTAGATAAGAATAAAGCAATCATTGATTTTTTAATTACTTGCCCTCAGATATATGAAAGTCCTTTGTATTTCAATTTTGTTAATGCTAACGATAGTGATAAACAAATTGTTACTATGGCTAGCGATAGATATACAAATAAACCATATATAGATGGTAGTGTTAATAAACAATATTCATTTACAATTTTAGATTTTCGATCTATTTCAGATATGGCAGTTGTTAAATTGTCTGGATACGATAGTGAGAATGTGGTTGATTTATCAGATGTACAAGCATTAATTGATTGGATATCTGAACAAAATGAACTAAAGAATTTTCCAAATTTTGGAGAAGATTGTATTATCGAACAGATGTATACAACTACGGAAGAACCTAAATTTGAGGGCATTAACGATGAGTTAAGTCCCCCATTAGCTATGTACAGTATTACAATTCGTATTGAATATACGGATGTAAGCAAAGTATTGTGGAGGTAAAAGATGGCAGTTACACAATTTAATCTTCCTGTTAATCAGAGGGCAGAACGTAAACTGTTAATCACTGTTGCAGAATGGTCCGAAGGCAGTGAGAAAGTAAGAGAAATTCTTGGTAGACGAACCGAAGATTCTAGCATTGAGTATAATCCTGATATTGAGACTACTACTGATATTCTGGGTATTAACTACACTGATATCAATAGAACCCAGCCTCAGCAAGATTTTGATCCTTATCTGATTCTTGGTGGATCTAAACTTGGTGCTAAACTTAATGACATTAGAAAGAGAAATGCCATTGCAGAACTGAACCAATTCACTATTTATATCATTACTGTTTTTGCCGGCAGTGATGGTGCATATGAAGCAGAAAAGCACACAGGATGCACTATTGTATATAATAGTATTGGTGGCGATTCTAATGTGAATTTCCCGATCTCTGTATATCTCAGTAATGATATCACTAATGGTACGGTTGACGTACTGACTGATGCGTTTGTATTTACAGCTATTCCGTAATTAACCAGAAAGGATGTTGGATATGGGTACAAAGAATATAATTGATCTTGATTTATCAGAAACCAGAAAAAAGAGAATTAGAATTGATGGAGATGATAATAGAATCCTAGAAATCAATACCTCTGATTTAAATGTTATTTCAAGATTGAAGGAAGTGTATAGCACTCTCACAAAACTTGCTGTTGAAGGTAATCAATTTTTTGAAGTTGGGGAAGATGCTCCTGTAGAAGAGCAGTTTGAATCCTATGGAAAGAGTCTTAAAGAAGTTGATACCAAAATGAGAGAATTGGTTGATTACGTTTTTGATGCTCCGGTATCAGAAGTGTGTGCTCCAGATGGATCTATGTATGATCCATTTAATGGAATGTTTAGATTCGAATTTTTATTCGAAAAACTTTTAACCCTGTATGAAAGTAATTTTGATACAGAGTTTAAGAAGATGTCCAAGCGAGTACAAAAACATACAGACAAATATGTAAAGGGATGAATATAAATGTATGATATACCTACTTCTGTAACAGTGGGTGATATCGAATATAAAATCCGAAATAATGGAGACTTTCGAACAATTCTCGATTGTTTTTCTGCCTTGAATGATAGCGAACTATCCGAGCAGGAAAGATTGTTCGCAAGTCTCATTATTTTTTATGATGGATTTACTTGTATCGAAGATACAAATAGATTTTCAGATATTGCCGAAGCTGTTAAAAAAATGTATGAATTTTTTAACTGTGGTAACTTACAGAATGGTAAAAAAGTAAATTATAAATTAGTTGATTGGGATGCCGACTCACAACTAATTTGCAGTGCCATAAATAAAGTTGCTGGAAAAGAAATTCGATTTGAACCTTATATACATTGGTGGACATTCATGGGATATTATAGCACAATCGGAGAATGTCCGTTATCCACAATAGTGTCTATAAGAGATAAAATCATCAAGGGTAAAAAATTGGAAAAACATGAACGTGAATTTAGAATGTCTAATCCTCAATACTTTAACTGGAATAGTAAAACAGTAGAACAAGAGGAAGCAGACAGACTTGTTCAGGAGTTATGGAATAACGGTGAGTAGTTATGGCAAATTATGATGGTGATATTCAATTAACAGTGGATTTGGAGCCGGGAGATATACAAAGCACGGCTCAATCTTTAAAAAAAGAATTAGAAGAAGTTGTTAGAATTAATGTTGGCAAAAATATATCAAAGTCTTCGAGGTCATTATTTAATAGTATCGACCAGACAACTTTAAGAGCAACCGAATTATTAAATAAAATGAAGCAACTGGAAACTGCCAAAATTCCAACAGAACAGTATAAATCTTTAAATTCCGAATTTGATAAACTGAACAATAGTTGGAATAAGATGACTAAGCTCCGAGAAGAAGCTGATAAAATACAACAAAAACTTGACACTCTTAGGACTGAAAAAATTCCAACGGCCGAGTATGTCGCACTTGGTAAAGAATATGAATCTTTAGCTAAAAAGTTAACCACACTTAATGAAAGAAAAGAAAAATTTTTAGATACTGGTGGTAAAAGAAGTTCAACAACTTTTAAACGTTTAGAATATGATATTGATATTGTAGAACGAAAACTCGTGGATGTATTACAAGCACAAGACGCTTTACAAAAAAACGGCGAAGCATTCACATTAGGCAATACATCGAAAGAATTTACTGCATTAGAAGAAAAGTATAATAAGTTAATTGGTCAGATACAAGAGTATACAGATAGATATAGAGAAGCATTGAGGTTAAGTGATGAATTAGCTGAAAATGGGGAAGAGTTTACACTAGGTAGCGATACTCCAGAGTATGCTAAATTATCAGATCAATTAAGTAGCGTAAATAATCGAATGTTTATGTTGCGTCAACGTGTTATTGATTTAGCGGACGCTCAAGATAGTGAATCGGTAAGTACTGATAGGGCAGAATCAAATTTACACAGGTTTGGCTCAACGGTTGTATCTGTATCTAAAAAGATTGGCACAATTTCAAATTTTCTCTTAACAGGTGGTGTAGGATTTAAACGATTAAATAGTATTATAGAGTCATTAATTACTAATTTTACGAAACTAGCCGGCACTACAATAAGACGCGGTATTTCTAAATTAGCGTCCTCATTTAGCAAACTTGGAAAAAATACAGATGTTGTTAATAAAGGATTAAAGATTGGGTTTAAACAATTATTAAGATATGGACTTGGCGTTCGTTCTGTATACTTCTTAATTAGAAGGTTAAGACGTGCATTGATTGAGGGCTTTGGTAATTTATCTCAATATTCAGAGCCATTTAATGAAACATTATCAAAGTTTGTAACTATGTTGGAAACTTTGAAAAATCAGTTTGCCGCGGCATTTGCACCTATTGTACAAATTGTTCTGCCTATATTAAATCAATTCTTAGGAGTAATAAACAATCTTATTGCTAAATTCGGAGAATTGATGTATGCAATGACAGGACATAAGGTATATATAAAAGCAAAAGAAGTCTATAAAGATTATGCTGAATCCTTAGATAAAAATAATAAGAAGACAAAAGACAGCACCAAGAAAACCAAAGAAAATACTAAAGCTATTGAAGAACAAAAGCGTCAATTAATGGGATTTGATGATGTAGAAATTTTACACGAGGATCATGATGATGATTCTAGTAAAAACGGTTCTACAGATACAGGCAGTACAGATGACATAACAGGTAAAGATATGTTTAAAACTTTACCTATCAGCGATTTTATAAAAGATTTGTCAAAGAAAATAAAAGAAGCATGGCAAAAAGCTGACTTTACAGAAATTGGACGTATGGTCGGCAGTAAGTTGTTGAGTGCTCTTAGCAATATTCCGTGGGATGCTATTAAAGCAAAACTGCGACAAATAGCTACAAGTATTGCCACATTCTTAAATGGCTTTTTATCTGTACCTGGATTATTTTATAAGATAGGGGAAACTCTTGCACAAGCTATAAATTCTGCCTTCGAATTTTTAAATGCGTTTGTTCACGCATTTAATTGGGCAAGTTTGGGTAATGCTATAAGAGAAGGAATACTTGGAGTATTAAATACTATAGATTGGCCATTAATCTATGATACAATGTTTAACTTCGGTGTCGGAATTGGCACCGCATTACAAAATGCTTTTAACAATCCAGAAATTTGGACTGCTATATTTACATCAATCAGCTATGGATTAAATTCTGTAATACACGCTGTATCAGGATTTTTGCAAAGTGTTGATTGGGGTTCTCTTGGACAAAATGTTGGCATAGGGTTGAGTGATGGCATCGAAGCATTTAACTGGTTCGGTCTTGGACAAGATTTAGTTGCTTTAATAAATGGAGTATTTGATTTCTGGTATAACTTTGTAACAACGTTTGATTTTAGAAAATTCGGAGAACATATAGGAACTACGCTGGGTGAAGCAATACGTGATATTAACTGGACAACAGGTGCCGCTAGTGTAGCAGAAACAATAAATGGATTGTTTGATGCGTTTAATGGGTTTATGGAAAACATGCGCTGGAGGAAACTCGGTGAGGTAGTTGTAAATACTATTGGAGCATTTTTCCAGAACTTTAGTTGGTCATCGTTTGGTGAAGCACTTCATAACATAATTGCAGGTATTTATCAATTTTTAACTGGCGTTGTTGAAACTATTGATTGGGTATCTATTCCTGGATATATTGTAAATGCTATTAAAGATTTCTTTACTGGATATGATTATCCTGGATTATTAGCAATATTAGGTGAGTATCTTGGCAAAGCATTAATCGCACTAATTCAAATTGGTGGTGAACTTGATTTTAAAGTTAGACAGCTTGGTCAATTTATTGTTGACGGATTCAAAAACGGTATATTAAATGGACTTGCATCTATTGGTAATTGGATTGTAACAAACATATTTAATCCGTTTTTTACTGGATTTAAGAAAGCATTTGGTATCGCATCTCCTTCTAAAGTAATGGCAGAACTTGGTGGCTATTTGATTGAAGGATTAAAGATGGGATTGTTAAGTAAGATAACAAGTTTTGGTACATGGTTGAAGACAAATGTAACTGATCGTATATTAGGATTCTTTGAAGATCATTTTCAAATGCACAGTCCTTCTAAAGTTATGGCACAGTATGGTGGCTATATGATGGAAGGATTGGAAGAGGGTATCGAAGGCAACACTGGACTCGCTACTAATGCTATGTCAGATGTTCAAAATGATATGCAAAAAGTGTTTGGCACTTTTTCACAGTGGGCTACAACAGGTAGTAACTTATTAACTGTTGGACTTGTTGTTGGTATATCTGCTAAATCACCATTAGTGTTATCTACAGTGGATAGACTGCATAAATCCATGTTGCAGATATTTACGAATGCTGTACCTAGTTGGAATACTATGGGCGTTACATTGTTATCGAAATTAAATGACGGCATGAACTCTAGACAAAGTGCGTTATTAAATTTTATTACCACTACGATGACTAGAATTACAACCACTATTAATAATGTAGCTTATTCTATGTCAAGTGCTGGACAATCGTTAATGTCATCATTACAATCTGGCATGAGTGCTTACAGTATGAGTATAAGTAGTACCGCAAGTTCCATCGCATCGAGTATTTATACATCATTTAGTACTCAAAACTGGTACAGTCTCGGTGAAAATATCGGTATGGGTATTTATAACGGACTGTTTAATAAACAAGAATGGTTAAAAGTACTCGCATGGAATACAGCAGTTGCTATGTACAATGATGCCTGTGAAGCATTAGATATTTCATCTCCTTCCAAAAAGTTTGCTTGGATCGGTGAAATGATGAGCGAAGGTATGGCACAAGGTGTTGAAAAAAGTCAGGATTCTCCTGTAGAAGCTGTTGTGTCCATGACGAACGCCGTACAAGAAGGAGCGTTCGAGAATTTACAGATTCCAGCAGTTGTTAAGGGAGAAGTTATTCCGTATGCCGCAACTGATTCTCAAAACGATGTATCCTCAAATACTTTAAATAGTTTATCAGATATGTTACAATATATACAGGATGTAGTAGTTACTAGAGACGATGTGTATGATATCTTAACAGAATTATTACCTAGATATCTCAATATAGTATTACAAGTTGGTGATGAACAAATTGCTAGACACGCTAATGCTGGTAATGCAAAACTGAATCGCCGATTTAATACTGTAAACAAAGTACTTGTATAAGGAGGCGTGATACATGGATGAGCCTTTTAAAATAGACGGCGTGTCAATACCGACTCCCACAGATTATAAATTTAGCAATGAAGATTTATCTTCCGAAAACACTGGACGTACACTAGATGGCATAATGCACAAAGATGTTGTTGCCGTAAAAGATACATATGCGTGTGTGTGGAAAAGATTGTCTTGGGAAGATACTGCTAAACTTATGAATGCAGTAGATGGTAAAACTAAAGTGTTATTTACTCATGCCGATCCTAGAGTACCTAATAGATTTATAACTGCCGATTATTATATTGGTAAACGGGAGTGTAAAGCAGTTAATCTTGTTCGTTCTGGTAATAACTGGTCAGAGATATCTATGACATTCATAAAGATTTAAAATGAGGTTATTATGATAAATGTAACAACAGCATTTAGGAAAGCATTGTATGATGAAATTCGGGAATATGAAAATTCTGTTGTTATAACACTCGCAAATGGCACAGTATTAAACGTAGATAATGAGCATATCATGTCTAACGGACTTGAAATCGAAGATGCTATATCCAATGACGATGATTTTACAGCATTGGGATCTACCATTATAAATACTGCTACTATTGTACTGTATAACAATGATGAGATTTATTCCGATTACGATTTTGTAAACGCTAAGGTGGTTGTATATACCACCTTAGCTAATGAGCGTATTAAAAAAGGCACATTTACTATTGATGATGCCACGTATAGTAATGCAACAATAACTCTTTACGTGCTGGATAATATGGAACAGTTTGATCGTCCATATAGTCTTAGTAATCTTGCTTATCCTGCTACTCTTGGTGAAATTGTAAGGGACGCTTGTCAAGTGTGTGACGTTACCTTAAATTCAAACTCTCAACAATTCCCTCATTACAATTTTACAATAGATGAACGTCCAGATGATGAGAGTATCACATTTAGAGAAGTTATAGGCTATGCCGCTACAATAGCTGGATGCTATGCAAGATGTGACGTAGATGGTAAATTAGAGTTTAAATGGTTCAATGTTGCCGCATTTGAAACTGACAGCTCTTTAGATGGCGGTACATTTAAACCCTGGACAACTGGTGGGTATACAGACGGTGGAACTTTCAGTCCGTGGACAGCTGGTACAGAAATAAGTGATAATGAATTTACCACTAAAATTATTCCTCATTATATCACATCACTCTATTCTCAAGATATTGGTGTGGATGATGTAGTTATTACAGGTGTAAAAATATTTATAGAAGTAGACGATGAAGAAGGCGGAACAGAGACCGAATCTTATTTAGCAGGATCAGAAGGATACATTATTCAAATTGAAAATAACCCATTTATCAATAAAAGTAATGTGTCAACTGTATTAGGCTGGATATCAACAGTAGTTGTTGGACTTAGATTCAGAAAATGTAATGTAACACATCCAAATGATCCATGTATCGAAGCAGGGGATATTGGATATGTATGGGATACAAAAGGAGTTGAACATCCTATTCTCATCACTCGTGTTACATTTTCTCCTAATTCTCCTCAAACTATTGTGTGTGGTGCTCAAACTCCATCAAGAAATAGTGCATCAAGATTTTCAGAATTAACAAAGAGTTATGTTGATGCAAGGAGACAATTAAGAAAACAACGTGATTCATATCAAGCCGCTATGGATGATTTGAAAGAACAAATAGATAATGCCAACGGTTTATATGAAACTCAAGTAACACAACAAGATGGTTCAATTATAACTTATTTACATAATAAACCATTGTTAGAAGAATCTGATACTAGAATTATGATTTCGTCTGTTGGTGTTACTGTAACGCCAGATGCAGGACAGCATTGGTACGGATTAACAGTAGATGGATCATTTTTAGCGTCTGTTATAAATACTATTGGATTATTTTTTGATTATGCTCATGGTGGAACATTAACACTTGGCGGACAAAATAATACTAACGGTAGAATAAGAATTTTAAATTCTTCTGGAACACAAATTGGATTAATTGATAACACAGGAGCAGAACTAACAGGTAAAATAACACTTACGCAAGATACTTATAGAGCATTTTTAGGCACAGTTACATATGCTATAATAGCGAGTAATTCAACAAGTCCAAATTATTATACCGCAACTGGGTTTGGTATCGTCGATACAGATGCAACGTATGATAGGAAATTTTCTGTAGCTTTTGGTCAAAATCGAACTTATTTAAGTATAATAACAACTAACGAGTATAGTAATGCTATCATTGTAAGAAATCCTACAATGTCAACACGCCATGTATTATCAATAACAGAATCATTAATTAATGCCGCTAATTCAGAGTATTATCATAAATACATACAAGATCATACAGATTCTATTATGTGGTTTCGTATGTTTGCAAATTCTTATTTTGCATATTTGCAATTAAATGCCGGCACGATTCAATATAGTAGTAATACCAGTGCGTTTACTTTTTCCGTTAATAATACTACATTATTAAAACTACCTGTCGGTGCGTTTATATCAATTTCGACCACAACAAAAATTAATATATATGGAGCATTAACAGCTACATTCAGTGGAAATAATACTTTTAGTATGGCTGATAATACTGGAATAGAATTAGCTTCTAATAAAATTTCAATATACGATGGTCAAGGTAGGATGTTGGATTCAACAACAACAGGCTCCAATATACGTTGGAATGGAATGAATTTAGCATTTGACACATCTTCCTCTAAACGTTATAAACATAATATAACACTCCTTAAAAATAAAACTCTTGATCCTCATAGATTATATGACCTAGTTGTTAAACAATATAGATATAATGATGATGCAAAATTACAGTATCAGGATATGAAGGATCAAACATTACCTGGATTTATTGCAGAAGATGTAGCAAAGATTTATCCTGCCGCTGTGATACATGATAATGAAACAGGACAAGTTGAATCTTGGGATGAAAGAAGAATTGTGCCCGGTATGTTAGCACTTATTCAGGAGCAAAAGAAATTAATAGATGAATTAACAGAAAGAGTAAATAAGTTGGAGGGTATTATATGACACTAGAATTTGAATTGAATAAACAAATAATTAACCGTGTAGACAGGGAAAAACCTGTTGCTGATTCTATTGATTATTTATATGCCCACTTCAATTATTTGTCAGATGAGTGGCAGAATAAAGTTGTGACAGCGATATTTACAAAAGATGGCAAATCGTATAAAATGTTATTAGATGATACAGGAACTTGTCTAGTTCCGTGGGAAGTAGTACAAGGGGAAGGTGATGTTTTTGTATCATGCACGTGTGGTACATTAGTTACAGCTACATCTTCACGGATACAAATTCAAAAATCAGGATATGTTGAAGATGGTGAAAATACACAAGAACCAACTCCGAATATCTACGATCAACTAACTGGTCAATTTCAAGATTTAAAAGATTATGTGGAAGATGAATTGCAAGTTATTGATGGTGGTAGTTTTACGGATTGGTAAAGGAGGAACTGAATGGCAACTATAATTCAACACAGACGAGGAGCATATACAAACTTTGATCCTCAGAAAATGAAGCCCGGTGAGTGGGCAGTAGTACAAAGCGGTGATCCAGATGCAGTAGACGGCGAAGCTGTTTATATGGCATTTCAAGCCGGTGTTGTAAAGCGGATGGCAACTATAGATGAATTACAGGACTATAATAGCCAGTCGCAAACAATATTAAACAATGTTACCAACATTGCAAATCAGGTTGCTACTAATGCGTCTAACGCTTCTCAAAAAGCCGCTCAGGCAGAACAGTCTGCACAGGATGCAGAAACAGCGGCAACAAATGCTTCTAATACGTTAAACAGTGTCCAATCTACTGTAGATAATTTAAAAGAACAGGCGATACAAGATATCACCGAAGCCGCTGAACAAAAGAAATCAGACGCATTAGATGAAATACAGGCACAGTATAATCAAGATTTAACAGACTTTAATCAAGTATATACGCAAGCCAGAAATGCAATAGAGACTAGAGCACAAGAGATAGCATCCGTTGTTGTAGATGCAAATGCAATAGCTTCCAGAGCATTAGCAAAAGCAACGGACGTTGAAAATGAATTAGCAGAAGAGTCCAGTAAAACTTCCCAGATGTTACAACTGATTCGTACCATGCGAGTTGATGTAGATCAAAAAGTTGCTGGAGGCTATGCTGATTCCGAAGGCTATCTTGTTCTCACAGATGTTAATGGTGATCAGATCGGAGATAGATTAGGACCATTCGCCGGAGGTGGCGGAGGAGGCGGTGGTGGAAGTACCACTGGTGCTGAACTGACTGCTCAAAACACAACTGGATGGATTTCAAATACTATATCGGAAGGCGTAGACTGTATCGTTAAAATTTTATGGTCTTCTATTGAGAATGAAATGCCTACCGGTAATGGTACTGCTACTATTCGTGTTAATAATGTAGTGAAGTCCATGTTTGAAATTCCGCAAGGTGAGATTAGCATTAATTTGACACCTTACTTAAGTTCCGGTACTAATAACGTAAAAGTTATTATTTCCGATACATACGGACAGCAGAGACCTGTTACTTTCAATGTGCAAGTAATCACACTTAAAATTTCTTCCACATTTGATGCAAATGCAGTATATGATAATGCTATACAATTTCCGTATACGCCGGTCGGTGATGTTGCAAAAGATGTTTATTTTATAGTTGATGGACAACAAGTTGCAGTACATTCAACAAGTGTATCTGGTAGACAGCTTACACAAACAATTCCGGCACAAAGTCATGGTGCACACTCATTACGAGTATATTTTGAATCAATAGTAAATAATCAGACGGTTCGGTCAAATGAGTTGTATTATGAATTTAAGAGTGTTGAAACCTTAAACAATACTCCTATTATAACAAGTTCATTTAATAGGACATCTGTACAGCAATATGAATCAGTGCCTATTGCATGGTCTGTGTATACTCCTAACTCTGCTACGTCAGAGGTTAAATTATACATTAATAATAATCTTGTGTCTACCCAGACTGTAGATAGATCAGAACAATCTTATACATTCCGTGCCAATGATGATGGAAATGTAGTATTTAAGATTGAAAGTGGTACTCAATCTAAGACAATTACATTCACTGTTACTCCACTGGATATAGATGTAGAAGCAGAGACGGAAAACCTTGCATTATATTTATCTTCTCAAGGTAGAAGTAATAATGAAGAACATCCGGAAACATGGACATATAATGATATTTCTACTACGTTTACTGGATTTAATGGCACTAGCGATAGATGGCAAACTGATGCTGATGGAATTACAGTGTGTCGGGTGAGTGGTAATGCTAGACTTAATATTGCTTATAAACCTTTCGCACAAGATTTTAGAACTACTGGTAAAACTATCGAGATTGAGTTTGCTACTAGAAATATATTAGACTATGATGCAGTTATTTTATCTTGTATGTCGGGTGATAGAGGATTAGCTTTAACAGCTCAACGTGCTATATTACGTTCGGAGCAGTCTTCTATCAGTACTCAATACAAAGAGGATGAACATGTAAGAATTTCCTTTGTATGTGATAAGAGAAGTCAGGATAGGTTGTTATTTATTTACATTAACGGCATTTGTTCTGGCGTAATTCAGTATCCGGATGATGATGACTTTGCACAAACAAATCCTGTTAATATAACAGTCGGTTCAAATGATTGCACGATTGATTTATATAACATCCGTGTATATGATAATAACCTGACGAAAGAACAAGTATTAAATAACTGGATTGCTGATACACAGGTCGGTTCTTTAATGCTTGATAGATATACACATAATAATGTATATGACGCTTATGGTAATATTGTAATTTCAAAATTACCTTCCGATCTTCCTTACTTAATTATTGAGTGTGATGAATTACCTCAATATAAGGGGGATAAGAAAACTTGTAATATTAATTTCGTACATCCGTTATATCCGTCAAGGAATTTCACCGCTACGAAGGTGCAAATTGATGTACAGGGTACATCTTCTCAGTATTATGAACGGAAGAATTATAAGACAAAACATAAAAATGGATTTGATACTACAGCAGGAAATATTGCTAAGTATGCCATGAATAATGATGCTATAGCCACTAATTCATTCTGTTATAAAGCGGACGTTGCTTCAAGTGAGGGTGCCAACAACGTAGAATTAGCGAGATTGTATAATGATGTTTGTCCTTATAAGACACCCGCTCAAGTAGAAAATTCCAAAGTACGTCAGGGTATTGATGGATTCCCTATGGTAGTATTCTGGCATGATACTGCGGAAGATGTGACTATTTTCTTGGGTAAATACAATTACAATAACGATAAGGGAACAGAAGAAGTATTCGGATTTGCTAGTCCAGATGAGTCTATCGAAATTAAGAATAATACTGGTTTACGTGTACTGTTTAAGTCTGCTGATTACAGTGGAACAGATTATTTGAATGACTTTGAATGGCGCTATCCTGATACCGATCCTGCTTACACGAATCCAGCACAGTTAAAAGAATTTGCAGAATGGGCTATGTCTACTGACCCGGAACAAGCTAATAATTCTGTACTTCCTAATCCTGTGACGTATGATGATGTTACATATACAAATGATACGGAAGAATATAGACTTGCTAAATTTAAGGCAGAAGCGTGGAACTATATGGAACGAGATTCAACTTTGTTCTTCTACTTATTTACAGAATTATTCTTAATGGTAGATAACAGAGCAAAGAACGCATTCCCTTCATTTATAGGAAGTTCTACTCAAGGAGGTAATTAATGATAAAGAAAATAGTTTGGTTACCTTATGACTTTGATACTGCTTTAGGTATCAATAATGAAGGTGCTCTAGTATTTGACTATGACCTTGAGGACATAGATCATTTATCTGGTGGAGCAGATGTATATAATGGACAAGAGTCTGTTATATGGAAAAATGTTAGAAGATGTTTCTTTGAAGAATTAAAATCAATGTACCAAACATTAAGATCACAAAGTACTGCAACGTCTGGTTTATCTTACGAAGCAGTAGAAAAAATGTTTGAGGATCATCAAAGTAAATGGCCAGAAGCAATATTTAATGAAGATGCTTGGTTTAAGTATATTGAACCGCTTATTAATCCTAGTGCGGGAAAAGAACCTACTGCCGCTTATTTGTCGATGTTACAGGGCAGTAAAGAAGAACAGAGAAAATGGTGGTTGTATAATAGATTTAAGTATATTGATAGTAAGTATAATGCAGGATCAGCATTAACGGACTATATACAGGTACGTGGATATGCAAAATCTAATATTACGATCACTCCTTATGCTACTATTTATCCTACTGTAAAGTTTGGTTCCTATCTTGTTCAGGAAAGAGGAACTAGAGGACAAGCAACTACTCTTGTTTGTCCTCTGGACAATGTGAATGATACTGAAATTTATATCTACAGTGCATCACAATTAGCAAGTGTTGGTGATTTAAGTGGATTCAAAGTTGGGTTTGCTGATTTCTCAATGGTTACTAAATTACAGAATATCAAATTAGGAGATAGTTCTAGTTCTTATTCTAATCCGAACTTGAAAGAACTTTATCTTGGTAACAATGTTCTGTTAAAAACCATCGATGTAAGAAATTGTACAGCACTTGGTTCTGGTGATCAGAAGTCTGTAAATATTTCTGGTTGTTCTAATGTAGAAGAAGTATACTTTGATAACACTCAAGTTACCAGTGTTACACTTCCTAATGGCGGTGTATTAAGAGTGTTACACTTACCTGATACTATAACGAACCTTACAATCATGAACCAGAAAAATATCACAGACTTGCAAGCCAATGTTGCTAATTTATCTACGTTGCGTATTGAGAATTGTCCCTCTGTAGATACCGAAACAATGCTCAACACAGTTGCCGCCGGTACTCGTGTTAGATTAATCGGATTTACATGGGAAGCGGCCGATGCGACAGAGATCGAAGCAAGGCTTGATAGACTTGATACAATGCGTGGTCTTGATATTCAAGGTGGTAACTTAGATAATGCTTATGTTGAAGGAACTATTCACACAGGTTCTTTGACGGGAGAACAAATAGCAAGTTACAATGCTAGATATCCTTATTTAAGAATTACCGCCGATCATGTTACCAGTTATCTGACATTTAAGAGTTACGATGGAGAAACTACACTCAAGACAGTTACTTGTCTTGATGGTGTTCCTCAAGAATCTGCTCCTACTATACCTAGTAGACCTAATAGCAGTGACGGTCATTATAGTTATACTGGACTCGGATGGAATACAACTTATGATCAACAAGTTGCCGATCCTAATGCTTTAGTAGATGTAATTGCTGATAGAACTGTTTATCCTGCTTATGAATGGGTTGTCAGAACTTATACTGTGACATGGGTCAATAATGGCGCAACCATTGAAACTGATACAAATGTTCTGTGGGGAACTGTACCGCATTATGACGGCTCTACCCCTACAAAAGACGGACAGGCAAGTACAGGATGGTTGCCTGATCCTACTCAGCCGATTACTGGAAATACAACGTTTACCGCACAATATCTGCCTGTTTATACCGTCACATTCAAAAACGATACTGGCAGTACTACTCTTGACACACAGAGAGTTGTACAAGGTGGAACCGCTACTTATGGTGGTACTACACCTACCAGTAGTGAGGACGCAAGTCTGGCATGGCTCGGATGGGCGACAAGTGCAAACAGCCATACAGCAAATGCAGTGCTTACGAATGTACAGGCAAGCATGACGGTATATGCGGCGTTTGAGAGTGCTGTTGAGGTTGCAGAAATTACCGATTCATGGGATCAGATTATTGCGAACATTGACAATGGTACTTATAGTACGAGATATAAGATCGGTAATTACAAACCGCTTGATCTTGGTACCGAGGGTACTATCAATATGCAAATCGTTGCTATGGATGCGGATGAGTTGTCAAATGGTACGGGCTATGCGCCGCTTTCGTTCTTAGGGATGGAGTTGTTGACAACAACGAAATCGCTTGGGAGTAACACTTATACGGCAAATTGGAATGTTAATACTGTACGAACTTATTTGAATAATGACATACTTTCTTTATTACCAAGTAAGATACAGGCACGTATTCAAACTGTCAAAAAGTATACAAAAACTGCGGCGAGTGAAATAAGCTCTAATGATAAAATATGGATACCAAGTCTTAGGGAAATTGCAGGTACCCATGAGACTGTTGGGGCTATATATACTAAAATTTATTCAGATACGGCATCAAGAATTAAAACATATAATGATTCTGCCGTTAATTGGTGGCTTCGTTCTAAGCCTGTCAATAAAGATAAGTTCTTTATCTCTATAGATAGTATCGGAAATAATGTAAACTCTTCTTCGAGTAATGCTTATCACATCTGTCTCGGCTTCTGTCTCGGCTTAGAACCTGAAACCATCGAAGATAGTTGGGAAACTATCCTTGCAAATGAGAATCCTAGTGCATCTTATTCTGTTGGAGATACCAAATCAATTAGCATTAATGGCGAAAATCACTTGATGCAGATTGTTGGTTTTGGCGTTGACGATAAGAGCGATGGAACTGGCAAAGCAAAGATTTCTTGGTTGATGAAAGATTTGTTGACCACAACTCATAGAATGAATGCAACGCAAACTAATGAAGGCGGTTGGCCTGCTACAGAAATGAGAACATGGTTAAGAGATACCATCTTACCAACGATTGATACGAGTATTAGAAGCCATATTGTAGATGTTAATAAGACATATTATGATTGTACTGATAGTACTACCGAAACTTCCTCTGATAATATCTGGTTAGCAAGTACTAGGGAGATATTTGGGGATTCGCCTTATTATGAATCTAGCGGCCCTGATTATACTACATTATTTACAGATGTCGAAAGTAGAAAAAAGAAACGTTCCGGTTCAGCACAATCTTTGTGGTTACGTTCTGCTCACAATTCTCAAGCTAGTCGTTTCCGTATTGCGGACATTAATGGTTACGTCGTTAGCGATGACGCGAACAAGCCCTATGGGGTGTGCTTAGGCTTCTGCACCAAATAACTCCAACAAAACAAAGATACTGTCACCATACAAAGTGGCAGTATCTTTGGTAAAAAGTATATGCAATGTGATAACATATCACAGAAAGGATATATGATATAAAGTGAAAATTCGTGACTTTACAGTTCCCGAATTGGATAAATTTAGAACGTTATGTAATTTCACTCCTTACGAAAGATTATATTTTGAATTAAAAGCAAGAGATAAATCAAATGTAGAGGTATCACTTGAAATGAATATGTCATTACCGCAAGTATCAAAGATTGCAAAACGAGTTAAATCAAAAATGATTCGGGTACTGTAAATCGTATAAAAAGTGTATATATAATGTAAAGAGATCGTATAAGTTACGGTCTCTTTTTTATTTTACAATTTAATAAAAGAAACCATAGGAGGTACGAGATAATGCAAGACATTGGATTACAGTTACAACATATTATGTTCACCAAAAATTGCACTCCTGTTCGTGCCTTCTTTTTATTGGCGAACAGTGAGGTGAATGAAGATGGCATACATAAATTACAATCCGAATCCTGCAAGAAAACTTGTGGGAGATTGTGTGATAAGGGCGATTTCAAAAAGTCTCGATAAAGAATGGGAAGATACATATCTTGAAATTGTTATGCAAGGATTTTCTATGCACGATATGCCATCCTCTAATGATGTATGGGGAACGTATTTAGCAGATCACGGATTCAAACGTTATGTTATACCAGATACTTGTCCTTATTGTTATACAGTAGATCAATTCTGTCAAGATAATCCTGACGTTACTGGAATATTAGCGACAGGAAGCCATGTTATAGCAATTAATGGTGGCAACTATTTTGATACATGGGATAGCGGTAATGAAGTGCCTATTTATTATTGGCGAAAGGAGAGATAAGCATGGCATATAATAATGGATTTCCTATGACATATCAGCAAATGTATCCTCAATATAATTTTGTTCCACAGCAGATGCAACAACCACAAGTTGTGCCACAACAGCCTGTTAATGATAACGGTATCTTATGGGTACAAGGTGAAGCAGGCGCAAAATCATGGGCAGTAGCACCGGGTAAAAGTGTAATGCTCATGGATAGTGAGTCTAATACATTTTATATTAAATCATCTGATAACAGCGGTATGCCTATGCCTTTAAGAATATTTGATTATAAAGAAAGAACTACACAACCTACTCAACCTCAAGTTGCACAACACAATGAAATTGATACTACTCAATTCGTCACATGGGATGCTTTTAATAAAAAGTTAGATGAATTATTTACGCAAAAAACGGAGGAGGTAAAAGTAGATGGCTAATCAATTATTTAGTATGCTAGGTGGCAATTCTAATTTACCTACTCCGTTTAGTAATATGCAAGATTTAATGTCAAGATTAAATCAATTTCGCCAGTCATTTCAAGGTGATCCTAAACAGCAAGTTCAGCAACTACTCAATTCTGGTAAAATGTCTCAAAATCAATATAATAAACTTTCCCAAATGGCAACACAAATACAAAATATGTTAAATCAGAAATGATACTAATAACCAGGTGCACATGGTTTTAAGTATAAATTTATGAAGGAGGTTAAAGACAATGGCTTTAACAGAAGGTGGAAATGGAGGTAATGATATGATTATGCCTGTAGCTCCTATGTATGGTGGCGGTTCCGGCTTTGGTGGCTGGGGCGGTGACAACGGTTGGTGGATCATTCTGTTATTCTTATTCGCTCTCGGCGGTTGGGGAAACGGCTTCGGTGGCGGATATGGCGGTGGAGGTGCAATGCCTTACATCATGAATAACACTACTAATGCCGATGTACAAAGGGGATTTGACCAGCAAGCTGTTATGAGTGGGATTAGTGGATTACAGAGTGGTATTTCTGGATTATCTACTCAACTGTGCAACTCTACTGGAGACATCCAGCAGTCCCTCTGCAATGGTTTCGCAGGAGTTAATGCAACAGTTAATAGTGGATTCGCTAATGCTGAAACAGCGGCAAATGCCCGTCAGATGGCTAACATGAATCAGGCATTTAATGCTCAGACTGCTATGATGCAGGGATTCAACAATATTGGTACTCAGTTTGCCGATTGTTGCTGTGAAAACAGACTCGGCCTTGCCGATCTGAAATATACGGTTGCCACGGAAAACTGTGCTGGCCGTACTCAGTCTATGCAGAATACCAGAGACATTATTGAGTCTCAGAATCGTGGTACTCAGGCTATTATCGACAAACTTTGCCAGCTTGAACTTGACGGCATCAAAGGTCAGCTTGCGGAGGCTCAGAGAGAAAATGTTGGTCTCCAGAATCAGCTTAACATGGCAACTCTTCGTGAATCTCAGACGGCACAAAACGCCTTCATTTCTCAGGGATTTGCTAATGAAGTGGATGCTCTGTATAATAGACTTAATAGCTGTCCTGTACCTACTACTCCTGTATACGGCAGAACTCCTATCTTCACTTGCAATAACAATGGTTGCGGATGTGGATGCGGTGGTAACACTGGTCTGATTTGATGGAGGTGATAACATGGCAGAGTTTACGAAAAATGAAATTCAGCTTGTACAGCCGAATCAACTCGTGACGCTTAATACGTCTATTGGTTGTCCTAAAGGCTATGTATACCATAGAAATGGTAGTGGTATTGTAACTCTCCGTGGTATCACAAATAATTGTTTTGCACGTTATCAGGTAACTTTCAACGGTAATATTGCTATACCGGAGGGCGGGACAGCACCCATCCCGATAAGTGTAGCATTAGCCATTGATGGTGAACCTATTCTTACTAGCAAAGCAATCGTGACACCTGCGGCGGCATCAGAAGCACCGCCTTCAAACGTAAATTATTTTAATGTTACATCTACTGCAATTATTACAGTTCCGAAAGGATGTTGCATGAATGTAAGTGTTGAAAATACCAGTGAAAGCACAGACCCGGCAACGATTCCTGCTCCACCTATTAACGTACAAAATGCTAACTTGACGGTTAGCAGAATCGCATAAGAAAGGAGGTATGTTATTATGGAAAAACATTATGAAGCAGTTAAAGAAATACTGGAAGATCAGATTAAAAAGATTGTGAAGAAAAATGACATAACTCCTCAGGAACTTGATAATCTGTACAAGGCTTCTGCTATTGTATTAGACTTTGAAACAAAAGAGGCTATGAAGAAAGCGGAAGAACAGCAGAAACAGCAAGGTCAAGGCGGACAATCTCAACAGAGTCAGGGTTATTCACAAGACGGTTCTTATAATATGAGTAATCGTAGAGGTAGATCGTATAATCAGAGAAGTTATGATGGAAATAATTCTAATCATTATCCCTGGTTTATGTACTACGGAGACGGTACGTATGACATGAGTAATACTGGAAATTCTTATGGTCCTATCTGGAATCAGGGAATGGAAAATCGCTCAATGCACGAAGTACACTCTAATAGAGATGGCAGAAGTTATGATAATAACCGTTCTTATGAAAATGCCTACGATGGTGCCTATGACGGTGCTTACGATGGCAGTTATGACGGAAGTTATGAAGGCTCTTATGATGGCAGTTACGATGCTTCCAACGATAACTCTTATCGCAGAGGCAGAGACCAAAGGACTGGTCGTTATGTGAGCCGTGATAACAGAGGTTATAGCAGAGCAATGGACAAAGAACGTATGATTGGCAAATTACAGGATATGATGGATGACGCACCCTCAGAGAAAGAGAGACGTACACTCCAACAGTGTGTTGATAAGTTGCAAAGATAAGATATGTATAGGAGGGAGTAACTTCCCTCCTTTATTTGGAGATAAACATGAACTTAGATACCATAAATGAGTTGATCGATGAGTTGGAACATTCAGATACTTCATTGTCTAACATAAGAAATTTATCAGCATTATATAATGTAAAAACTCATCTTCTGGGCAGTAATAATTTCAATAGCACAGTAAAAGAATTAAACGATATACTGCCTTCTTATATAAAGTACATAGATACTAAAAAACGTTATCAATTAAAAGAAATAACGATTGACAATGTACTTATACAATTAGAAAATGTGTGTAAGGAAATAGGAGAGTTTTTACAAACACTTTATCAAGGAACAGATACAAATGATGAGCGATTATATATACATAATTTAATAGCCCAGTTAAAAGAGACGTTATAAACGCCTCTTTTATTTTTTTTGCAACAAGTACTTGACATATAATAAAATATGTAGTACAATGTTTACAGTAGTTAATGAATATGAACTCTTGAAAGGAGACAAAACTATGGCACTGACTTGGAAATGGGATAGCAAGATGGGAGAAGCGATTATTCATGATGAATCGCAGGACAAAGATTTCGTAAAGAATCTTTATGAAGGAAACGCATTCCTGATTTTCATGAGCGAATGGACAGAAGGTGATCAAGATTGGTATAATGTGTATTCTTTCTTCGCCGATGAGAATCATGCAAAGAATTGTCTTGGACTTACAAAGAATTCTAAGAATATCTTTGAAGACGCGAGCATTCGACTTAAGAAACTTCGGATCAATAAAAAGAAATCTCGTAACTGGAAAAAGATCGTGAAGCTGTTTTCGGAAGCGTTTGACAATCTTGAGATTGAGTTGTACAGTGAGGAGTGATGTTTATGGTAGTAAGTATTTGGGGTGGATACACAAACGATTATGTGATTTTCGGAACAACGGGATTTTCTCCTGAAGCACAGATGTTCAAGCAGAAATGGGGAAAGATAACAGTAGCAACAAAGGATGTTTACAAAATGATTTGTGATATTACAGATTATGTAAACAATGAACTTGGTGAAGAGTGCTTATTCGAGGTAGAATGATGATTGATATAAGAATAGCCGAAGCAACGAAATGTAACGGGGATTGGTCACTTTATGTGACCTTCCCCTATGATGATAAAATCGTAGAAGTAGTGAGAAGTTTTCCTTCTCGTTTCTGGAATAAAGATAAAAAAGAATGGGAACTTCCATTTAAGTGTTTCAAGCCTTTCATTGATGCACTTCCGGATTTTAACTTTGATATTCATGGAAATTGGAAAGCATTTGAAACAAAAAAAGAAGTAGCAATTCCGAATGGATTTAAGTTTAAGACTACTCCATTTCAGCATCAGATTGAAGGTTTTGAATACGGCCTTAACAACGATAAATGGTTACTTGGTGATGAACAGGGTCTTGGAAAGACAAAGCAAGTTATTGATATTGCTGTAGCCAAGAAGTTACAGAAAGGTTATAAACACTGTCTTATTATTTGTGGGGTGAACGGTCTCAAATGGAACTGGCTTAATGAGATTCACACACATAGTAATGAAGAAGGATGGATTCTTGGACAGTGTAGAAAAGCTGGTAAGTTATATGTAGGCAGTGTAAGTGAACGATTAGAAGATTTAAAGAATGTTGATAAAATTCCTGCCTATTTTCTTATTACTAATGTTGAAACACTTAGAAATGAGGACATTACAAAAGAGATTCAAAAACTCTGTAAAAATGGCACAATCGGTCTTGTTGCTATCGATGAGATTCATAAATGTAAGAATCCTACATCACAGCAAGGAAAAGCAATTCTGAAAATTCAGCCAGAGTGTAGAATAGCTATGACTGGTACTCCTCTTATGAATACTCCGTTTGATTTATTTATTGTGCTTAAATGGCTTGGATATGAGAAACACGCTTTTTACGCATTCAAACAGCATTACGGATTATTCGGAGGATATGGTGGATATCAGGTAGTCGGATACAGATATCTTGATGAATTACAGGCACAGCTTGATGAAGTCATGCTCCGTAGATTAAAGAATGATGTTCTCGATCTTCCTGAAAAAACTCATATCACAGAGTATGTTGAGATGACTCCAAAACAGAAACAGATTTATGATGAAGTGACTGCTGATATTAAAATGAACATTGATCAGATTAAAATGGCAAGTAATCCTCTTGCAGAACTTATTAGAATGAGACAGGCTACTGGCTATACTGGTATTCTTTCTAGTAAAGTAAAGGAATCTGCTAAACTTGATAGAATGGAAGAACTTGTAGAAGAAGCAGTAGAAAATGGGAAGAAAGTAGTTATTTTTTCTAACTGGACACAAATGACAGATGCAATTTGTCCAAGACTTAAAAAGTATAATCCTCTCGTTATTACAGGACAGACAAACGATGCTGATAGACAGTTGTGGGTAGAATATTTTCAGAAAGATGATAATTGTAAAGTTATTGTAGGCACTATAGGTGCTATGGGTACAGGACTTACTCTTACAGCAGGTACAGTTGAAATCTTTATGGACGAACCGTGGAATCGTGCGAACAAAGAACAGGCAGAAGACCGCTGTCACCGTGTTGGAACTAAAGAGAATGTAACTATTTACACACTTGTGTGTCATGGAACTATTGATGAACGAATTAACCAGCTTGTAGAACGTAAAGGCGCTATGGCAGACGCACTCGTAGATGGAAAAGCCAGTATTGATAATAGTCAGTTATTAGACTTTTTAATCGGTTAAATATTGACAACTACATTATAATGTAGTATAATGTATATAAATATAAGAAATAAATCATTAAGGAGTGATCTTATATATGATTTGAATGGAGGTTGTAGCATGATAACGAAACAAAATGAAAAATTATTACGAGTGGAAGAAGTTGCGATTAGTCTAGGAGTATCAGTAAAAACAATCAATAATTGGTACTGGTTTAAGAGAGAAAATCCAGACCATAAATTAGCGAAGTTACTTCCAGACTTTATTCAGGATGGAGAACGTCAGACAAGAAAATGGAGACGTTCTGACATTTGGAAACTTGTGGAATTTAAATCTAAAATTCCTACTGGCAGAAATGGTGTTATGGGTAGTGTCACACAACGATATTACCATAAAAAAGCTAAGAAAAAGGAGAATGTAAATGAATCTGAAGGATCTTGATACTTTAATTCCTCAGTATGCACAGAATAAATCAGAAATGGATAGTTATAAAAAACTGTGTGATAAAGAAAACGCACAGATTAAATCCATTATGAAAGATTTGGCATTGCAGTTCTATGAAGCAGGTGACTATAGGGTTAATTATTCCGTGTCTAAGAGGGAAACATTAAACGAAGAAAAACTTTTAGAGTTGGCAAAGAATAATGTTTCACTCATTCCCTGTGTTAAAACAAAGGAATACATTGATTTTGATGTATTGGAAAAATTGCTTTATGATGAAATGGTACCACCTGCTGTGATTGCAGAAATGGATAAAGCTAAAGAGGTAAAAGAAGTTGTTACTTTGAGAATTTCTAAAAAGAAGGAGAAAAATAACGATGACTGATGTAGAGAAATTTTTGGCTATGCAGATAGTAGGCATTTTCGCTCAAGCGGAACAGAGTGGTCTTGGCACTGTCATTTCTAAAAGTTTAGATAATATCGTTATTGGATTTGATGGTAAAGAATATGAAGTAACCGTTAAAGAACGAGTTAGGAGTAAAGAAGATGTACATTAACCCTATAATTGTTGGCGTTGCAGGTACTTTGTTAGTCGAAGTGTGTATTGCGTTAATCGCATATTGGTGGGAGAATAAATTATGATCAAAGGAAAAACAACAGCAATTAGATTCACAAGTAGGGCATCTGTTAAAGTGGGAGATTCTTTTTATACAGTAGAAGCATGTGAGGAAAGAACTATTCCAGATTTAGAAGATGTAGACATGGAAGAAGAACGTCAGAATCTATGGGATACTGTAAATACTGAATGTGATAATCAGATACAGGAAATTTTAAAGACGTTTCGAAAATAACTTGCAATAAATCTGGGAAAACTTGCAATAAAATTTCTCATTGCAAGTTTTAAAAAAGTTATTGACAAAAAAACGTTTATGTAGTACAATGTAAGAGTCGAAAGACTTCATATCTTTTCTCCTTTCCGGGTTGTTCGGAAACAAATAGGTTAGCTTGTACTTCCACCACAGTACTTGCAGTCAAGACCTCATAGTCGGAAGACAAGACTAACCGAGTCTAAACAATAACAGTGTGGTGGCTGTGTTGTTTAGACTTTTTGTTTTATACGAGGTAATTAAATGAAATCAGAAAATTTTGTAGTAATTCAAGGTTGGATGTGTAATGAATTAGAATTAAAAGGAAATGAACTTTTAGTATTTGCTCTTATTTACGGCTTTTCACAAGACGGTGTTTCTAAATTTCATGGAACTAGACAATATATAGCAGATACTTTTAATATTTCAAGACCCACTGTAGATAAAGCATTACAGGGACTTGTAGAAAAGAAATACATATGTAAGGAAGGATTTGACGATTTTGTAAATCCAAATATTTATTGGGTAAATTTAGACCTTGTAAAGAAACTTTATACGGGATGTAAAGAAACTTTACAGGGGGGATGTAAAGAAACTTTACTCAATAATAATAGTAAACAAACAGATAAAGAAAAAAGGAATAATTCTAAAGAATTATTACAAAATTCAGATTTTCAATTCGGTAAATCAAAACCTAAAAAAGAATCATTGTTTACAAAATGTGTTACTTTAACCGATGATTTTGTTAGTCATCATAATTGTGGAAATCCTATTAGGAAAAAATTGATAGAATATCTTAATTACAGGTTGTCAGTTAAAGATAAACCATTGTATACAAATATGTGGAAAGGAATGTTGAATAAATTAGATTTGTTACATAAAGAAGGATATGCTTACGAATCTATTATAAATTTCAGTTTAGAACGAGGATATCTTTCATTTTACCCGCCAAGTAATTTCTCTAGTCAGTCTGATGTAACAAAAGGAAAAGCATGGGAAGAGAATGTAAGTTGTAGACAAGCTACGGAAGAAGAGTTAGAGGATATAGAACGATTAAACAAAGAACGAAAAGCGAAAGGATTAAGGGTGACATTTTGAGAAATCAAGAGTGCTGGTACAAAGATGTGTGTACCTACGATTTTTGTACGAATTGTATACGATTCTCCGAAATGAAATATCTAATTGAGAATAGTGGTATACCTAAGAATCGACAGAAACCTCAATCATTAACTGCTGGAGTTGATTATGATGCGTTTTGTCTTTTGAATGATGTAAAAGAAAAGATCGACCAGTATGTTGATGTAGGTGGATTTAATCTGTATATTTGTAGTGAGAATACAGGTAACGGTAAAACAAGTTGGGCAATAAAGATACTGTTAAAGTATTTTGATAAAATCTGGGCAGGAAATGGGTTTAGAGTAAGAGGAATGTTTGTTCATGTTCCAACATTACTTTCTAAGTTAAAAAATTTTGATAATCCGTTACTTAAATCTTATCGAGATAATCTAAGTAACGCAGATGTTATTGTGTGGGATGATATAGCAGGAGTAAAATTATCTGATTATGATATTTCCCAGTTGTTAATGATTATTGATAATCGTATAATAGATGATAAGACAAATATTTATACCAGTAATGTGACTACTCAAACTGGATTGACGAAAGCAGTTGGACCTAGACTTGCTAGTAGAATTTTTAATTGTAGTGGTATTATAGAGTTGAAAGGAACAGATATGCGTCATGGTAGCATTACAGATTTTAAATAAAGTTTTGTCTACAAAAGATTTATCTATTATAGAGGATAATCTATTGACAAGAGACTATTTTGTCGGATATGAAAATGAGTATGATTTTTTAACCGATCATGTTAAGAAATATGGAAGTGTTCCTGATAAAGAAACGTTTCTTTCTAAATTTCCGGAGATAGATTTATTGGATGTTACAGAATCCGATAGATATCTTGTAGAAACGATAAGAGAGGAATACTTGTATTATAAATCGGTGCCGGTTGTGCAAAAAGTGGCAGAGTTATTAAAAACAGATGCAAACGCTGCCGCTGAATATATGATACACTCAATGAGAGAGTTACAGCCTAATTATCAATTAGGCGGCACAGATATTATTGCAGATGCGGACGAACGGTTAGAACAATTTATAGAACGTAAACAACACCAAGATGAGTATTTCTTTACTTGTGGGTTTGAAGAATTAGATGAGTTGATTCATGGTATACAGAGAGAGGAAGAATTATTCGTTATCTTTGCAAGAACAAATCAAGGTAAATCATGGGTTCTTGAGAAGATGTGTACTCACATATGGCAATTAGGATTTAATGTCGGATATATATCACCCGAAATGGGTGCAAATAGTATCGGATATAGATTTGATACATTGTATAAAAACTTCAGCAATAAAGGACTTATGTGGGGTAAAGATGATGTAGATGAAGCAGAATATACGGATTATCTAAAAACTCTAAAAACCACTAAAAATACGTTTATTGTAGCGACACCTAACGATTTTGATAGACGTATAACGATTACAAAATTAAAGAACTGGATTCAGCAATATAAGTTAGATATTGTAGCGGTTGACGGAATAACTTATATGACTGATGAAAGATATAAGAGAGGGGACACAAAAACAACGACCTTGACAAATATAAGTGAGGATTTAATGTCGCTGTCGATGGAAATGAAAGTACCTATCTTAATTGTAGTACAAGCAAATAGAGGAGGTGTATCACAAGATGATAACGATGGAACTCCAGAACTAGAAACGATTCGTGATAGTGATGGTATATCCCATAATGCAAGTAAAGTTATATCTATAAGACAGACTAGCGATGGAATCTTAAAAATGGAAGTTAAGAAACAAAGATTCGGAGCTGTCGGTGGTAAATTAAATTATCAGTGGGATATAAATACAGGACGTTTCGTATGGGTTCCAGCAGAAAATGATGCTGTGCAACCAGAGAAAAGAGAAAGAGCTATTAAACAAGAGAAGAAAAAATTTAGCGAGGATAAGGAGGATGTTTTTTAATGGGTTTAGAAAAGATTTGTCCGTGTTGTGGATCAATATGTCATTACACAGCTATAGTGCCGATGTGTGTATACGGATACAAGTGTACAAATTGTGGCAGAGTATTTGATATTGTAAAAATTCAGATCGGATGGTAAATGTATGGAAATGAAAGAAAATACAGTATTGTTATCTACCAGTGCTTATAACTCTATTAAATCAGAAAATACAAAATTTATGTTATTTATGGATAGATTGTTTGAGTCTGCCGAATTAAGATCAGATTATAGTGGGATTGATTTTAATGTTCGACAGTTGGAAGAATTGATTCATTTATGTTATCCAGATAGATATAAAAAGAAGTTAGCATCTTTGAGGGGACAACAAACAAAGATGAGTGCCAAGAAATTAGAGTGGGAAAAGAAAGATGAGAATAAATAATATTCAATTCAACGTGGAATTAATTGATATATTACAAGAGTTAATTTCACAATTAAGGGCGAATAATATAGAATTAATTCAGAAGTATAAAGAAGGACCTACTCATATACAAGTGTGTTGTCCGTATCACGCAAACGGAATGGAACATAGACCATCTGCTGGATTAAGAAAAGAAGATGGAATGTTTCACTGTTTTGCTTGCGGTGAAGTTCATTCATTGCAAGAGGTAATATCGTATTGTTTCGGACATACAGATGATATTGTAGGAACATTTGGATGGCAATGGTTATTAAAGAATTTTGCAACAGTACAAGTTGAGGAGAGAAAAGATGTTGATCTTGATTTTGGGCGTGGTGTTTATCGGACTAATTCTGACAGTATGGATAAACAGTTTGTGACTGAGGAAGAATTAGATAAATATAGATATATACATCCATATATGTACAAGAGAGGATTAACAGATGAAGTTATTGAATTGTTTGATATTGGGTATGATAAAGCTACTAATTGTATTACCTTTCCTATTCGTGATATTACTGGCCATACCTTGTTTGTTGCTAGACGAAGTGTAACGTCAAAGTTTTTCAATTATCCTAAAGGAGTAGAGAAACCACTTTATGGATTGTACGAAATACATAAGAGTATAGATAGAGAGATTGAAGAAAATAATATTAATGTATTTAATTATGAAGCGACAGTAAAATGGGTATTAGGTGTAGATGTAATAGTATGTGAATCTATGTTAGATGCATTATCTTTTTGGACAGTAGGAAAATATGCTTGCGCTCTTAACGGGCTGGGAAATGAATTACAGTTTAAGCAGTTACGAGAGTTACCATGTAGAAAGATAATACTTGCAACTGATATGGATGAAAGAGGATTAGCGGCAAGAAAAAGAATAAAAGAGAATCTACATAATAGAAAGATCGTAACAGAGTATATGTTCCCGAAAGGAAGAAAAGATGCTAACGAATGTACCAAAGAAGAACTTATGAATCTTGAAGAAATTTTTTAATAAAGTGCTTGACTTACATTATAATATGTAGTACAATAAATAATGTCAATAGACACTTACAAATAAATTAAAAGAAAGGAATATGTAACTATGGGAAGATTCAGAGCTGATGAAGCAGATCGTTATGGAGGACAAGGTGGTGCTGGATACTTTAGTCTTAAGAACAATAAAGATGTGGCACAGGTACGATTTATGTACGATTCCATTGACGATGTAGAAGGCTGTGCCGTACATCAAGTAGAAATTGATGGAAAGAAAAGATGGATAAATTGTCTTAGATCGTATAATGAGCCGTTAGATAGTTGTCCGTTCTGTGCAAAGAAAAGATTTCAGCAGGCAAAGTTGTTTATTCCTCTGTATAATATTGATGAAGATAAAGTACAGGTTTGGGAGAGAGGAAAGAAGTTCTTCGGAAAAATTTCAAGTTTGTGTGCAAGATATCCCCATCTTGTTTCTCATGTTTTTGAGATTGAGCGAAACGGGAATAAGGGAGAAACAACTACAACTTATGAAATTTATGAGGTAAATAAAGATGATACTACACTTGAAGATTTGCCTGAACTCCCACAGATTATTGGCAGTGTAGTATTAGATAAGAGTGCTGATGATATGGAATTTTATCTTGAGAACGGATATTTCCCTCCTGAAGGAGACGATGACGATATGCCTGTAAGAAGAAGATCGAGTAGACAGGATGAAGATGCTCCGGTTGAAGAAGATAGAAGAGCAACTAGAAGAACGCCGGCAAGTGGTGGGAGAAGAGACAGATTCTAAGTATTACACATCCTGGCAGACAAAATAAAGATCCTATATGTGTGAATGAGGATATTGGGAGTGTTAGTAGTTAATAAAGCTGGGAATAGCTACTGTTTATAAAGAAAGGAGATTAGAACATGGAAGAAAAGAAAACGTATGAAGTCATAGGCACAGTGACAATCAGTACAGAGGAGTATCGAGATTTAATCTATGACAAGTTCTCGGCAGAGGCCGATAAAGATCGTTATATGAGATCGGGCTGGGAGAAAGATTCACAGATTAATGAACTGAAAAAGCAGGTAGAAACACTGTCATGCGAATTGAACAAGTATAAGTCCTTTATTAAGAAGAATTGTAGAGTGGATTCGGAAGATTCTATTGCACTGTTTCTGAATATGGGAGAATGATATGGCATTATTCAATGTTCCGAAACGTCCGGGACGTGAACAAGATAAAGCCATTGCAAGTAAATCAAAATCTAAGACTAAAGCTGTTGCCACTGTAAGAGGTGGCAACAGTCTTCTTGGACAGATAAATCAGATTAAAGCAATGGTTGAAAAGAATCTTGGAAAGTTCAAAGATGATTATGAGATAATAACAACCGTTGATGATTTGAACAAATATTTTTGTGCTTGTTATGAGAATGGTGTTATTAGTATTGACACTGAAACAACAGGTCTTGACCCAATATTAGATAAAATTGTAGGACTTTGTATCTATACACCTAATCAGAAACCTGCGTATGTACCGATTAATCACACTTCTTATGTTACTGGTGTAAGAGTTGATAATCAGCTTACAGAAGAACAGGTAGCAAAAGAATTAAAATGGTTGTTTCATTGGTCACACGGACATATAGATGTTATTATGTTTAATGCCAAATTTGATATGCGAGTAATACGAAATCAATTAGGTGTTAAAGATATTTATTGTACATGGGATGTTTATTTAGCTTCTAGGTTAATGAATGAAAATGAAGAATCTAAAGGACTTAAAGCATTACATAAAAAGTATGTGCTAAATGGTAAGGAAGATGAATTTTCATTCGATGCTCTATTTAAAGGAGTGACAGCAGATAAAATCCCTATTAATACATTCTATTTATATGCGGCTCATGATGCCATTGTAACTTATGAATTGTATGAATATCAGAAACAGTATTTATATTATGATCCTACAGTAACGTCAGAAGCAAGAAATGGGATGAATGGTGTATCATGGGTATTCTTTAATATAGAAATGCCGTGTGTAAAAGTAGTCTGTGATATGGAAGATAACGGAGTGAAATTCGATTTTGAATATCAGCAGAAGTTATCGGAGAAGTATAATAAACTATTAGAGGACGCAAAGAGCACATTTTATAAAATGTGTGACGGATTTGTTGGCGAAGATATATGGGCATATAAGAAACAAAATCCTAATCACAAATTAGATGATCCTATAAATATCGGCAGTCCAACACAGATTGCAATCCTTTTGTACGATATTATGAAGATTGAACCTCCTGATCCTAAGAGTCCTAGAGGTACAGGAGAAGCAATTTTACAAAAGATTGATAATCCTATTGCGAAAGCAATTTTAGATTATCGTGAAATGTCAAAGTTGGTATCTACCTATATTGATAAACTTCCTAATTGTGTAAATCCAAAAGACGGAAGAATACATTGTAGTTTTAATCAGTACGGAGCAGATACAGGAAGATTTAGTAGTTCAGACCCGAACTTACAGAATATTCCATCACACAATAAAGATATTAGAAAGATGTTTGTTGCATCTGATGGATATGTGTTAATGTCATCAGATTATAGTCAGCAAGAACCGAAGGTTATGACACAGATGTGTGGTGACCCGAAGATGATTAAAGCATATCAAGAAGGGAAAGATTTGTATGCAGAAATCGCAGCCTTATCGTTCAATACAAGTTACGAAAACTGCCTTGAGTTCA